>ODAI010878964.1_pt1 | contig 10502 bp, 10 predicted proteins | sample 1539321 | NCBI WGS metagenome assembly ODAI01 (sample SAMN02144231, study PRJEB22623) | gut metagenome | biome: sheep rumen | host: Ovis aries | place: New Zealand | reverse complement strand
CAGTTCAGCAAACGCTGATTCATACAAATGTTATTGCCTGTGCCGGTTTTCGGCACAGGTTTTTTATATTTCAGGGGAAACATGTCCTTTTGACCGTGAAATTCTTTATTCGGGATGGAAATAATCATTAATCCGCGATATAATCAAAAACAAAGATAGGAAAACGGAGGTTGGAGTTTTATGATCACATGGAAAAATCTGGATCAGATGAATTCGTTTCAGGAAATGAAACGGAGCAATCACCGGGTCAACCTGAAAGATGAACTGTCCGGTCAGCAGGGGGCAAAACGTGTTTCGGAATATAAAGCAGGAATGGCGGAAGGACTGTCCTACTGTTATGCAGCGAAACAGGTGGATGAGGAAATTATTTCACAATTGCAGGCTCTTTCGGATGAATGCGCTCTGACGGAAAAATATGCAGCCTTATATAACGGTGCCGTTATCAATACAGGTGAAAAGCGGCTTGTTCTTCATCAGCTGACACGTGGACAACTGGGGGATCCTGTCATTGCTGATGGAATTGACAAGAGAGCATTTTATCTTGAACAGCAGCATCGGATTGCTGAATTTGCAAAAAAAGTTCACAGCGGAAGTCTTACAAATGAAAAAGGGGAAAAGTATACGACGGTCGTTCAGATCGGCATTGGCGGCAGTGATCTTGGCCCCCGGGCTATGTATCTCGCCCTGGAGAACTGGGCGAAAAAGCATGGCGCTTTCCACATGGAAGCCAGATTTATCAGCAATGTGGATCCGGACGACGCGTCCAGTGTTTTGATGGGAATCGATCCGGAGAAGACCATCTTTATTCTCGTTTCCAAAAGCGGCACGACCCTCGAAACGCTGACAAATGAGGCATTTGTAAAGAATTCACTTAAGCAATGCGGTCTGGATACAGCAAAGCATATGATCGCAGTGACAAGCGAAACATCCCCGCTTGCAGGAAACAAAGAATATATGGATGCGTTCTTCATGGACGATTATATCGGAGGGCGTTATTCTTCCACATCTGCAGTAGGCGGCGCCGTGCTTTCCCTGGCTTTCGGTCCGGATATATTTGAAAGATTCCTGAATGGTGCTGCTGAAGAGGATAAACTGGCAACCAATAAAAATATCCGGCAGAATCCGGCACTTCTTGACGCGCTGATCGGTGTTTATGAAAGGAATATTCTTGGATATCCCGCTACAGCCGTTCTGCCTTACAGCCAGGCTCTGAGCCGTTTTCCTGCCCATCTGCAGCAGGTGGATATGGAATCCAACGGAAAGAGTGTAAACAGATTTGGCGAACCTCTGAATTATCCGACCGGCCCGGTAATTTTCGGAGAGCCCGGCACCAACGGTCAGCATTCATTCTATCAGTTGCTTCATCAGGGAACGGATATTATTCCTCTCCAGTTTATCGGTTTCAGGAACAGCCAGCTTGAAAATGACGTTGAAATCCAGGGCAGTTCCAGCCAGCAAAAGCTATGCGCAAATGTTGCCGCCCAGATTATGGCCTTTGCTTGCGGGAAGGATGACGATAACAGGAATAAATATTTTCCGGGGAACAGACCATCCAGTATTATCGTCGGAGACTGTCTGACGCCGGAAGCGCTTGGTGCACTTCTTTCCCACTTTGAGAATAAAGTGATGTTCCAGGGATTTGTATGGAATCTCAACAGCTTTGATCAGGAAGGTGTGCAGCTGGGGAAAGTTCTTGCAAAGAGAGTCCTGGCACATGAAACGGACGGGGCATTAAAGGCTTTCAGCGATTTGCTGAATATTTGATTTTGATAAAAAATCTTCTCCCGGAGGTTTAATCCGGGAGAAGATTTTCTTTATTCTGCATGGATCATTCTGAAAGCAGCAGCGCGTCCCAGTCGGTTCATTACTGCAAGGCCAATGCCTTCCGCAGGGAGAACTTCGCTGTATACGCTTTCAATTCCTTCTTCATCAAGTTTACGCAAAACAGAGAACAGGCTGTGAGCCGTTTGCTCTGAATGATTGATTGATCCCAGATCATGCGGATTACAATCCAGCAACTTCTCCATATGCTCGGTGAAGCAAAGAACACAGGATTGTTTCCCATGGGATATATCATTCAGGCATTTCGAGCGAAGAGTTTTCAAAACTGCGGATTCATTGCCTTCCACGAGGGTTACAGTGGCTTTGGGCGCATAGTGTTTATATCGCATACCGGGGGACAGCGCTTTTTCATCCGGCCGGAGAGGGCGCAGGATGCTGCCTGCCAGCGCAACTTCTTCGTGCAATACAGACTCAAGCATTTCTTTTGTAATTCCGCCCGGGCGAAGGATCGTCGGTTTTCCATGACAGAGATCAAGAACAGTGGACTCAAGTCCTACCTGACAAGGACCGCCATCCAGAATAAGCGGTATTTTCCCGTGCAGATCTTCAAAAACATGGGAGGCAAGAGTCGGACTGGGACGACCTGATGAATTGGCTGAAGGAGCTGCGATGGGAAGACCGCAGGTACGAAGCAGTTCGAATGCGACCGGATGAGAGGGCATACGCACTGCAACCGTTGAGAGCCCGGCTGTTACGACATCCGGGACAGACGGAAGCTTGGGAAAGAGAATTGTGAGCGGACCGGGCCAGAAGGCGTCCATCAGGCAGATGGCATTGGATTGCACAGTGCATATTTTACTGAGCTGAGAACGATCACTGATATGAACAATCAGAGGATTATCAGCCGGCCGGCCTTTTGCAGAAAAAATGGAGAGGACGGCTTGCGCATTTGTTGCATCTGCGCCGAGTCCATAAACGGTTTCGGTAGGGAATGCCACAAGTTCTCCTTTACGGAGAAGTTCGGAAGCAACTGCAATTGAGTTCCTGTCGGCTTTGAGAAGCATTGTATCCATGTTGATTTACTTCCATTCCTGTAGAGTAGTCAGAGATTCGGTTTTTTCTGCAAGACGAAGCGCATCGATAAAAGGTGCGAGATCTCCGTTCATTACATTGGAAACCCTGTTCACTGTGAGACCGATCCTGTGATCGACCACATAGTCGTGATTATAATAATAAGTGCGTATCCTGTCACTTCGGTTACCCCAGCGTATTTGCTTCCTTCTGTCCATGGCACGGGCTTCAGCCTGCTCGCGCATTAATTGGTCCAGAAGACGTGAACGAAGCACTTTTATTGCTTTTGCTTTATTTTCCAGCTGGCTGCGCTCATCCTGGCAGGTGACCACTGTGTTTGTCGGGATGTGAGTGATACGAACGGCACTGTCTGTGGTGTTCACTCCCTGTCCACCATGGCCGGAAGCGTGGAAGACATCGATCCGAAGGTCGGAAGGAATAATATCAAGCTCGATATCTTCTGCTTCAGGAAAAACAGCAACAGTAACAGTGGAAGTGTGAATCCTGCCGCTGCTTTCAGTAACAGGGATTCTCTTCACACAGTGCACTCCGCTTTCAAATTTCATTCGGGCGAAAGCTTCCTCGCCACAGATCATTAGCAATGCTTCATTGATTCCACCGAGATCTGATTCATTCAAAGAAAGAATTTCCACGTGCAGACCGTTGCGATCGGCATACTTCTGATACATACGGAGAAGATCCGCGGAGAAGAGAGCTGCTTCATCTCCGCCGACACCTGAACGAATCTCCAGAATGACATTGCGGGAATCCATAGGATCCGGAGGGATCAGAAGAAGCCTCAATTCCTGAGAAAGATTCTGAAGTTCACTTTTCAGATGAATGATTTCATTCTCAGCCTCACCGGCCAGCTCCGGATCCGACAGGAGTTCTGAGGCTTCCCGGAGCTGCTTTGAGAGATCTTTATATACGCTGTACTTTTCTGCCAGCGGAAGCAGGGAAGAACGTTCCTTCAGCAGCCGGTGATACAGATCGTAATTATTCATTATGTCCGGTTGAGAAATGTCCGTATCAAGTTCTTTCAAACGATCAAGAATCGTATCCAGCTTTTCAAACATGTGCCCTCCCGGAGACTTTTCTTGCCAGTATGATGCGATCGATACCGTTAAGATCTTTTTTTATTTCAATGCCGGAAAAACCGCCGTTCTCCAGCATGGCTCTGACCCGGCTGCTTTCATTAATCCCAAGTTCCATGAGAAGAAACCCGTTATTATCCAGTATATGCCATGCACCGGGAATAATTCTGCGATAAAAATCCATTCCATCCGCTCCTCCGTCCAGAGCAATGGAAGGTTCGGAACAAACCTCCTTTTGCAGGTGCGGACATTCGGCGGTGGGAATATAGGGGGGATTGGAGACGACAAGATGAAAGGACTCCTCCGGCAATCCTTCCGTTAAATCGCCCTGATGAAGCGTAACATTTAAATGAAGCGCCACGGCATTCAGATTGGCAACAGAGAGTGCATCCGCTGAAATATCCGACAGGGTAACGGGGTGAGACGGACGCTGTGCTTTTATGGTCAGCCCAATACAACCGCTTCCGCAACATAAGTCAAGAATGCTTTCTTCCCCTGTAAGCGGGAGAGCCAAAGCAAGACTGCAGAGTAGCTCCGTTTCCGGACGGGGAATCAGAACACGGGAATCCACATAAAACATGCGACCAAAGAAGTATGCCTGGTTTGTAATATACTGCAAAGGTTCCCGGGCGGAACGTCTTTCCGCAAGTTCATTGAAACGGTTGATTATTACAGGATCAAGGACCGTTTCTGCGTCCAGACGCAAGGAAAGAGGATGACGATGACACAAATACGACAGCAGAAGTGCACTGTCCGTTTCCGGGTCCGGAACCCCTGCATCGATGAATTGTTTTGTCGCTTTTAAAAGCAACTGCCGGGGAGTCATGATTCCTGAACCGCCGGGGAACCCGGAGCATTCTCATCAGTCTGTCCGGACAAGGGACTGTTACGAATGTAATGGGGATCAGACTGAGTATAATCAGTAAATATGCCCCATCCCTCAGGGGTCATGGGCGTTCCTTCCGGAAAACCATTCAGAACAACATTTACAGAAACAATTGCACATTCCAGCATGGAAGAATCAGGCTCGCGTGTTGTCAGACGCTGCATCTGCATACCCGGCCAGCGAAGAATATGCGCTGCAGGAGTATCCGAATGCGCCAGGGCCATAAGCACTTCATAACTGCATCCCGCAACAATGGGAAGCATCGCAAGATGGAACAGAAAACGAATGAAGAAATTTCCGATGGGGAAGAGGACATTCAATACCAGGAATAACAGAATACTGACAATGAATACGATCAGGAGGAAAGCTGTGCCGCACCGGGGGTGGAGGCGGGAAAAAGTCTGTGCATTTTCAGGAGTAAGAGGGAGGCCGGATTCCTGACAGTGAACGGATTTGTGCTCGGCACCGTGATACTGGAATGTTCTGCGGATATCCGGAACAAATCCAACCAGGAACATATATCCCATCAACAGAGCGATTTTGAGAAGGCCTCCAAGTAATGTATAGCCAACAGGGCCAACACCGATTCCCTTCAGAAAAGATTCAAAGCCTGCCGGTAATGCCATGAAGATTCCAAGAGAAAGGATAACTGCAAGCAGGATGGCCACAGCCATTACAATTTTATCTACGCCTTTTCCAAGTTTTTTCGCAAGCCACTTCTCAAAACGCGTAGGTTCCTCATCGAGTATTCCAAGCATTTTTGTGGAATCGCTGAGCGTATTCATCCCGTAGTACAGCATCGTACACATATTGACAACGCCGCGGATGAAAGGCTTTCCCATCCAGGGATGCTTTTCCTTCAAGGGGGTAAAAGGAGTTAGCTTTGTAACCATGCTCCCGTCTGGACGGCGAACGGTAACTGCGGTAGCATCCGGAGACCGCATCATTACACCTTCCAGTACGGCTTGTCCGCCGACATCAAATTTTCTTTTCGGCTGAGGATTCGATATCTCTTTCATGAAGCACCTCCAATATCAAGAAGAAGCAGACAGAAACTGCAGTTAAAAGCAATCAGAACAGGGATGGCTTGCTTGCTTTACAACCCAACATTTTACATCAAGAAAAGGGTATATGTCAAAAACCATCAGAGATATAAAGCGAAAAAGGGTCCCATGGGAACATACAGAAAACAGGAAGAATCTGATGAACGAATGTTGTTAAAAATGGGTTGCAAATCATTGCTGCTTATGATAGAATACGACTTGCGGTTATCCGCCATTGCATACGCGAAAGAGGTGAAACAGCAATGAAGGAAAACATCCATCCCCAGTACGGCAAATGTATTGTTCGCTGCGTATGCGGTGAAACATTCGAGACCGGTTCAACGAAGAAAGAGATGAAGGTTGATATCTGCTCTAAGTGCCATCCTTTCTATACCGGCAAACAGAAGCTTGTTGACACTGGCGGACGTGTTGATCGCTTTAAAAAGCGTTTCAATATGGAGTAATCAGATGAAGGGCGTACTGAGATGTACGGCCTTCTTCTTTTTTGCAAAAAAAAACCAAGATCTGTTCTTGCAGGATATGGACTGTGAAACTATAATCATTTCAGAGGGAGGGAGTTTCGTGATGAAAGCAAAAAGAATTGTCATAGCTGTCATTGCAGCCATTCTTCTGATGGGTATCATCCCGGCAGCGGCAGACAGAATCCCTGAAGAAAAACCATGGAATTATATTGGCGCCATGCAGGTTTGCTGGTGCAATGAATTTATATCTCTTCGGGAAGAGCCCCGGAAAACATCCAGAAGACTTATGGAAATTCCGCTGGGTGATATCGTATATTCCTGCATTGATATTCGGAACGATTTGTTCGTGGAATGTGAATATAAAGGCATCAAAGGTTACGCGCTGCGAAAATATCTGAAACGGGCTCCTGAGTTTGAGCCGCATGTTTCCTCCGCTGTATCACGAAAGATGACAAAAGACGAATTGATCGGGACCGGTGAAGTGGTGCTTGACTGGAAAGACTACAATATGTCAGTCATTGCCGCACATGAATATATAACTGAGAATCGAAAAACCTGGGAAGTTCTTCGGGTAGGATGCTTTATTAACGATCAGCCATACTGGGGTCACGAGGAGAAAGTCGAAGCTTTCGGACAGACAGATATGTTGAAAGTGTTTATCGGCGGTGTGCCGGATGACTGGCAGGTGATGCTTTTTGACGGAGGATTCGGGTTGTCCAGGCTTGACTTGCTAAGCGGAAAAGAAAAATGGTGTGTCCGGATCGATGATTGTCCCATGGGAAACGCTTCTGCAGCAGCTGTAGATGAGAATGGAACAATCTATATTGCAGGATCAGACGGACCCGATCCGGTTGCAATCTCCATGGACGGCCGGGTGCTGTGGAAATCGGCGATTGGAAATCCGGATGTTTACGGACCGTATGAAATGTCTGTCAAGGACCAGACGATACAGGTAAAATATAAAAGCGGAATGGAAAACGGATATAAGCTTGTTACGTTTGACAGTACCGGAACCCTTTTATCGATACGTAACCATAAGGAATAAATAAAGAAATAAAGAGAAAAGAGATACGTCCGGAACGTATCTCTTTTCTCATGTATCCCGGTGGATATTATCGGTTCATCAAAGCGAACCAATCCTTCATTTTGAGCAAAAGATCCTCATTTGTTTCTGCCTTTTCCATCATGGAAAGCAGTTGAGGAATCGCCACGGCGGAAGAGGAGGAACCGAGCATTGTGCGAATCAGGGAGAGGCCTTCCTTTTCCCGGTCTGAAAGCAGTATGTCCGCATTTTTTGTAAATGAATTCTGAAGATTCAAAGCAGGAGAAACACCGGCCCGGGCAACAGAAATATCCAGCGTCAGCTCCATGTTTGCTGTTCCCTTAAATTCTTCAACCACAGAGTCATCTACTTTTGATCCGGTAGAGATATCCATTGTGGCAATGACCGTCAGGCTGCCGCCTTCTTTGCAGGAACGTGCCGCTCCAAACATCCGCTTGGCCCGGAAAAGACTCGCCGGGTTAACCATCCCCGGCAGGCTCCGCCCCTGCTGTACGGCTGCGGTCGTATAGATCTTCGCAAGTCTTGTGAGGCTGTCTACAAGAAGGATAACGTCTTTCTTCTGTTCAACAAGACGCATCGCTCTTTCCAGAACGATTTCAGAAAGGCGAAGATGTGCCTCCGGAGCCTGATCAAAACTTGATGCAAGAACAGTACATGGAACAGCTTCCCGCATAAGTGTGGCATCTTCAGGATTTACATCGATCAGAAGCATCAAAACTTCGGCATCCGGATAATTCTTGCTGATCACACGGGCAAAATCACGCATGAGCTTTGTCTTTCCTGTGTCAGGAGGACAGAGAACAAGCCCTCGCTGACCGAACCCAATCGGTGCAATCAGATCAATCAGGCGCATGTCGGGAAGATTGGCGCTGTCCTTCATCTCAAGGGAAATCCGCCGGGTTGGGTACACTGGAGTCAGTTCATCAAAAGCGGGACGGGAAAAAGCTTCTTCTTCCGGAACGCCGTTGACCGTTGAAATGTACAGCAAAGCAGAGTACTTATCTCCTTCCCGCTGCGGACGAATCTTGCCTTCCACATAGTCTCCGGTGCGCAATCCAAACCGTCTGATCTGAGCCATGGAAACATAGATATCCTTTGTGGAAGGAAGAAAAGAGGGCGCCCGTAAAAAACCGTAACCATCAGGATGAAGCTCAAGGATACCGCTTCCATCCTCGCAGCTGCCGGAAGCAAGAAGCTCTTCCAGCGTTGGAGCAGTAAGGCCGGGGTCCTGCTGAACGCTGCCAAAAGACTCCGAGGTACGGGACGCAGCATAAGAGGGAGTGTAATTTGAAGTGATCTTGTGCGTATAGGAAGAATCACCGAAACGATGCTCCGGAAGCGGATTTAAAGGAGCGGCAGGAGATTCTTTGCGAACATTTTCCTGTTCTGCAGCCGGAGCAGCCGAAGGAGCAGATGCAGGTCCGAATCGGGGTGTATGGCTTCCGGGACGCATTGGCTGCATACGCGGCTGCGCCGGCAGCTGGTGCCCGGAGGGAGTTGTGTTCTGCCAGGCGGGACGGGGAGCGGCTCCGGGAGCCTGATAGGCAGGTTTGGAGTTAAATCGAGGAACATCAGCATTATTATGCCAGGCAGGCTGAAAACGAGGTTCAGAGTCCGGCTGCGGAACATCTGAATCGGACTTTTCATTATCAAGAATTCTCTGAATGATACCTGCTTTATCAATACCGGATCCCAGCGTGACGGCTTTTTCCTTAGCGAGCTTTCTCAGCTGCATGACGGTCATCTGGGTCAAATCTTTTTCCGTCAAGGGATAAATACCTCCTTCAAGGGTTGTTAGTGAAGAACCGGACATTCCGGACAACCGACTGTTCAACTTCATGGGCAAGGTTAGCATACAAGGGGTCATCAACGATGCTGAGACCGGAAGATACTGCAATCCTGTCAACATCCTTGGTAGGGAAGGTGAGCGTGTTAAAGCTGACAGCGATAATCCCGCCTGGAGCAAGACACTTTTTCCAGACCGGGAGTGCTCTTTTAAGCAATACCGAAAAAGATTCAGGCTTTGCTCCGAACTGAGGCGCGTGCTGGATTCCGTACGGCAGATCTGCAATGATGAGCTGTGCCAAAGACTTTCTGCACATGGAGTACGAGTCTGCCGTATCACATGTTCCCAGCTTTAATGTCCGGATATCGTTTTGACGATACTGTTCCCTGGATTGCGAAAAGCGAAATTCCGTATAAGGAACCGGATGATTCCCGGATGTTTCGGATTTTTTCTGCATATCATGTTTCAGCATATGGAAACGAAGATATCTGGAAAAATAATCCACAGCTTCGCGGATCGCTTTGGAATCCAGGTCAAGACCCACAGCATTCATACCGGACTGAAGTGCACAAAAACAAGTTGTCGCCTTACCGCACATAGGATCAAGTACGGTTGCAGGGGTTTCCGGAAAGGGAGACGCCGAAAGCGCGCGGGCTGTATTGAGCATCATCCGGGTAAAAGAAGCGGATGTCTTTCCCTTATACTTGAGGATTTCGGGTAGATCATCCTCCATATAATTCCCGCTTTGAAAGATCAGGGGCCGAAGCAGACCCTTGTTATTTTCTGCCATAAAAGAGACAGAAGAATGACCGGAAAGATAAGAAATCTCATCCGGCGTAATGCAGCGGGATTCAAAGGAAAGAAAATCACATCCGCCAAGAGATTCTTCATATACATCCGAGTCAATGGAAATCGATCGAAGCATGGATACCAATTCACAACGACTCAAATGCCTGACAGTATCACGATAACGAACATTCGCATGCTTCACCAGGCCGAATGAATATAACATGACATCCTCTTTTCATAAGATCATGCTTCTGAATACATTATATCAAAAACGAAATGGCATTTCAATAGCTTTCCGCCGTGGTTAAATCATAAAAAAACCCTTCCCGGAGAGGGAAGGGCTGACGTGGCAGATGTCACCATTTGCGCTTACGGGCGGCTTCGGCCTTTTTCTTGCGCTTAACGCTGGGCTTTTCATAATGCTCGCGTTTACGAACTTCCTGAAGAACGCCACTGCGGGCGCACTGCCGCTTAAACCGTTTGAGCGCACTTTCCAGGGACTCATT
>ODAI012339996.1_pt1 | contig 10503 bp, 7 predicted proteins | sample 1539321 | NCBI WGS metagenome assembly ODAI01 (sample SAMN02144231, study PRJEB22623) | gut metagenome | biome: sheep rumen | host: Ovis aries | place: New Zealand | reverse complement strand
TCGGTAATCACCTGACAGCAGTTCTTTTTATGCTGTCAAGGGTGGCGGAACTCATTCACAATCTTAAATATTTGCAATTTTCAAGGTTCATTCGAGCCTTTTTTCTTCGACTCTTTTTTTCATACGTCATTTGACACTATCCTCATACGATTGTATTATACTTTTTGTCGGTTTCCATTACAAGGAAGACATATAAAAATAGTTGTTGACAAAGACAGATGCCTGTAGTAATATAACTAAGTCGGTTGTGACAACAACTGACTTAATGCGATAGTGGCGTAGTTGGTAACGCGCGACCTTGCCAAGGTCGAGACCGCGGGTTCGAGCCCCGTCTATCGCTCTTTGGTTAAATGTCGAAAAGTCCAGTATTCATGAGCTTTTCGGCGTTTTTATTTACCCCAAATTCACGATTTTGGTGTGTATAATTCCATTCAATACAAAGCTGCTGAGGCCTTTGATCACATGTTATTTGATATGCCGACAAGTACCGCACCAACTATCAGCATTGCAAGGATCAGATACTGCTTGGCAACGAGTTTTTCCTTCATTAAGAGTCGTGCACCCAAAATATCCAGAATAGGAAAAGCATTCCACAATATTACACCCAACAATGCATCATCGGATAAAGCAAATACATATAATACATCAGCGACTATAAGCTAATTTGCAGCAGAAAAAAAGAGCCTTGCAGGCTCTTGGTGCCGGAAGTATTTTCTAAAAATGCAGAAATAAGCCTCCGGCTGTGTTACAATAGGACTGTAAAAAGAGATACGCAAAGGAGAATATCGGATATGTACAGAGAGATCTCGGAATTATTCATGTACGGAAGCCTTGATAGTGACAGTATCTTAAGCAGACTGGGAGACATCTTTGAGCTTGTTGATACAGGAGAATACAATAAATCCAAGGTCATTAAGGATATTAAGGTGCAGCTTAAGAGGCTGCTTGTATTAGCTACCGACTATGGATTTGATAATAATCTCTGGCACAACTATATCGCCTTTTTTCTTATGATGAGCGAGAACCCCTTCTCTCTTGTCTGTGAGAAAAGTGTCATAAGAGAGGGAACTGTCACATCCATAGTCAAAGAGGATTTTGCCGGGATCAGAAGACTTTTCTTCTATGATTTCTCCGGCATAGAGAATGAACTCGGTGTCAACTGCTTCTCTGTTCTTAACGACTATCAGGCAGTGAAGAAGAATAAGAAGATATACAACTGGAATGTGAGTGAGAAGGTACAGGCACTCTCAAGGAAGCTTGAGGAAGCGGCGGATGATGAGGAGTTCTATACAGCAGTCACGGACTTCTATCGTGATTACGGAGTAGGACAGTTCGGCTTGAATAAAGCATTCAGAGTCGAAGAGAATGCCGCAGGCGGCATTGATTTTGTCGCCATCAACAATATGGATGTGGTCACTCTTGATGACCTTATCGGATATGAGCTGCAGAAGCAGAAGCTTGTAGAGAATACCGAGGCCTTCGTTCGCGGAAGCAAGGCCAACAATGTACTGCTATTCGGTGACAGCGGAACGGGCAAGTCGACGAGTATCAAGGCCATTGTCAACAAGTATTATGACAGCGGGCTTAGAATGGTCGAGATATACAAGCATCAGTTCAAGCATCTTCAGGCTATCATATCCACCATCAAGAACAGGAATTATAAGTTCATAATATATATGGATGACCTTTCATTCGAGGAGGATGAGATCGAATACAAGTATCTGAAGGCGGTCATTGAGGGAAGTGTGGAGACCAGACCTGACAATATACTCATATATGCAACATCCAACAGACGACATCTCATCAAGGAGACATGGAACGATAAGGATGATCACACCAATCAGGAGGATATACACCATTCCGATACCGTCGAAGAGAAGCTGTCCTTAGTCAGCCGGTTCGGTATCACCATTGGCTACTCAAAGCCCATGCCTAAGGAGTATGAACGCATTGTCATCGAATTGGCTAAGAGAGCAGGCATCGATATGGATGAAGAGACACTTAGGAAAGAGGCTGTACGCTGGGAGATGTCACACGGCGGAATCTCAGGCAGAACGGCTCAACAGTTCATCAATTATCTTATATATCAGCAAGAAAAAAATGCGGTCATCTGACCGCATTTTTTGAATTCTCCAAAGCAACGATAACTTTATCGCACCATTCATCGAATTCAGGATCTTCGACCTGACATTCCGGATGAGAAAGTATATAGTCAAGGGCGATCCTCACTCCCTTATGGAAGGGCACCTCCGTCCGCATATCAGGTACGACAGATTTAAGCTTACTGTTGTCAAATACTACCGAATTGGATTTATCTCCTGTCAGGGAGCCTGTAAGATCGTATTTCTCTCCCACCGAGGCAAGATAATCCGAAGACACATGATATGGATGAAGTGTCACACCGAGGGCATCCGCAATGGTCTCATATATCTGATTCCATGTCAGCGTCTCATCGGAGGTTATCTGGAACGCCTCACCTATAGCGTGCTTATTACCCATAAGTCCTGTATAACCTATGGCAAAATCACTGTTAAATGTCAGCGTCCAGAGAGAAGTTCCGTCGCCCTGTATGATCACGGGCTTTTCCTCCATCATCCTCTTAATGACCTGCCAGAATCCCTTGTTTCCGTGCACTCCTAAGGGTATATGTCTCTCGTCATATGTATGTGAAGGGCGGACTATCGTTACGGGGAAGCCCTCCTTACGATACATGGACATAAGGAATTCCTCACACTCTATCTTATCACGCGAGTACTGCCAGTAAGGGTTGGCAAGTGTGGTTCCTTCGGTTATGATATAGCTTTTTACCGGCTTATGGTATGCGGATGCAGAGCTGATATATATGTACTGGTTCGTTCGTCCGTTAAAAAGCTCATAGTCTCTCTTAACCTGATCCACAGTGAATCCGATGAACTCACATACACAATCAAAGTACATATCCCCTATCTTACTAAGCACATCCTCCTTATCATTAATATCGGCTATAATACCGTGAACCTCCTTAGGAAGCTCCAAAGAACGGCTGCCTCTATTAAGCAGATGCACTTCCCAGCCATCCTTTATAAGCTTCCTTGTGATCGCCATACTTATCTGACCTGTTCCGCCTATCAATAATGCTTTCATTTCGATCATATTTTTCACACTACCCCTCTACCTCTTTTCTTTTGGTTCCATCATCTGTCCGTTACGGTTATCATCCGGTCTTCCACCCGTCATCCCGTCAGGCATATCATCAGGCATCATACCCGGCATATCACCCGGTATCGTACCCTGCATATCATCCGGTATCGTACCCTGCATATCATTAGGCATCACACCCGGCACCTCGTTCGGTCTCATATCGGCAGGTCTGTCACCCGGCACCAGACCATCCGGCATCATATTATCCGGTGCTATATCGTCCTGTGTCGTATCATCAGGTATGCCGCCATCATAGGGCATGCCATCCAATCCGGCAGCGGGCTCTTTCATAGGCGCTTCTGCCGGTTCTCTTCCCTCATACTCAATTATTATATCATTGACGCTTCGCTTATTCCATTCCGCTCTGTCTATTTCCTCACCATATACCTTCTCAAGCTCATCCACCATCTTAAGCTTGCCCGCAGATATCCCCTGATCATGCGCTTTTCTTACATCCTCATCCGATACCTTAAGAGCAATGGCTTTGACACCCTCATGCCTGTCTGCCACATTGTTAAGCCTTTCCACTATATCATCGGTATATTCATCTCTGTCTGTGGACGCGCTGACCACTATATATCTCTCTTCGTCCTCGTCCAGATACCCGTCTGCTTCGACCTGATCTATGGTCATCTCCATGGCTTCTTCTATATTCTTATGCAGAATACTCTTTAGCTCAAGCTCATTAAGTATCGCGCTCCCGTCATCGTTGATACCCTCCGCCGCAAGTACTCTGTCGAATCTGTTAATGGTATATTCTATGGACGGATTGATATCGAGGCTGACTGTTCCGTAGGGTCTGGCATAGACTATCATTCCGCTGCCTGCCGACAGGAAGAGTATCGCCGCAACTGCTGCCGGTATATATCTTATAAGCCTTTTTGATGCAGCCGCTTGGATATATATCTCCTGTCCAACAGTATAGCCGGCATCCTTTATCCTGATGACTCTGCCGTCCTTAGTCATTACAGCCGCTTTTTTGTCTCTTTTTTCAAGCACTACCGCTTTCATCATCCGCCCTCCTTTCTCACATATTGCAGATAATCCGCCAAAAGCGGATACTCACCGTTAAGTATGATGACCGCCATCACTATATATCGTCTGTACCTGTCAAGCATCTTCCCCGATACTCTTGCAGCACTCTTAAGTCTGACCGCCGGAAGCCTTCCCGTCTTCTCCACCGCTTCCGTCATATCCTTATCATCAAGGATACATGCTATCACCTTCGCGCATTCCTTCTTAGTCTTGCCTGCCTTGGGAGATGCATCTGACACATCATAGAATGTAAAACCGTACTTTTTAAGTCTTTCGTTGACCTCAGTTATCTCACCGGTCAGGTCGGACTTCTCCTCCTTCTGCCTTGCTTCATCTTCACTGACTCTTATGAATGCTCTTCGTACATCCGATGCCGCGCTTTCAGTATCATCAGCTTCTCCCGTCATTGCATCCGGAGGGTAGGCGATCTCATGAGCATATCTGTTCTCTTTTCTGTAATAGTCTGCCAGCGCCCTTTTTATCACCACCTGCACATATGGCAGGAATTCGCCCTTCGATGCATCATATGTATCTATGGCCTTATTATAGGCATACAAAGCCACAGACCATTCATCATCACTTGTTGTCACATATCTTCCCGATACTACGGAAGCCATACGAAGAATGGTCTGTCTGCTTTTCTTTATGAAGTTCTCCTTAAAAGAGGCATCCTCTGCCGCTTTCAAAGCCTCAACACTCACTTCATCCATATGATATATGATAGCACATTTTGTCTGCATCTGCCTATCTGCCAAGGAGCGATTTGATCCAGTTGCCTATCTTTTCGAGGATACCCGCATCATTTGTTTTGTTATTCGCACCTACCGACTTCTCTGTATCCTTGCTTGCTGTCTCCGCATCCTTATTCACTGTCTCCGCATCCTTATCAGCTATCTCTGTATCCTTATCTGTAAGCTCTGTATTTTTGTCCGATATCTCTGCATTCCTATCAATTCTCTCACCTTCATACGGCATACCCTCACCTCCGGCTTTAATATCTATACCTGCATCGGTGAGCGCTTCCTGCAATGCATCCATTGCTTCCCTGACTGCCTCCCTGTACTTATCCATGTCGCTTAAGTCAGTATCCTCACTGTCCTTATGTGCATCCATGGCAGACTTCTCTGCATCAAGGGCCTGTGTATATGCGTCAAGAAGTTCATTTAATTCCGCCTTTACTTCATCATCCTCCAACTCATCGATCGCTGAACTGATTTCATCAGAATTAAGCATAGGCATATTCATCATTCCACCCTGCGGCATATCCCCCTGCGGCATCTCGCCCTGTGGCATTTCGCCCTGTGGCATATCGCCCTGCGGCATTTCGCCCTGTGGCATCTCGCCTTGCGGCATATTGCCCCGCGGCATTCTTCCATCAGCCTGTTCTCCATCGGGGAATTGCGGCCTCTCTCCGTCCTGCATCTGTCCGAACATATCGCCCTGACCCTGAGGTCTGCCATTTTGCATTCTGTTATTAGCTGATGCTGCCAGTGCCGTGGTACCCATTGCAAGCGTAAGTGTTCCTGCTGCTATACCTGTTATTACTCTTCTCATTATCCTTTTTTTCATCCTGATTCCTCCATTTTTAATTCTTAAGATCTTCACTGTCCGATATCTCTGAGGGGACAGGGATGATACCGGACAGTGATTTTCCTATCTGTTATATAATACGTGTGCACTTTTATTAAAAATGGGGTGTTTTAAGAAAAAAGATAAAAAAAATAAGGCCGATGCACGCAATGCATTGTATCGGCCTGTGATGATCAGTTCTCTACAGTGGACCTGTACTTGATCCTGTATACTCTTGCAAGCGAATCATTGATGCGCTGTTCGTCGATAGTCCCGTCCTTGACTGCCTCCAGCACTCCGTTGTAAGCCGTCTCGAAGTCCTCCGGCATAAGTATCATATCCGCTCCGGCCTTGAGCGCCTTAATGGCTGCCTCATCCGCTCCGTAGTACTCGGATATCGCCGTCATATTAAGTGCATCCGTGATGATGACACCGTTATATCCGTATTCTCCCCTTAACATATCGGTCATGACCGCCTTGGAGAGCGAGCATGGTGTCGTGGCATCCTCTGTGATCGAAGGACAGATGAAGTGTCCCACCATAACCATCTGCGCTCCCGCCTCTATACCTGCGGTAAAAGGCAGGATATCCGTATTCTTCATATCATCGGCACTTCTGTCCGTAGTAGCCATTCCGTCATGAGTATCTTCACCAACGGAACCCTGTCCCGGGAAGTGCTTCACACAAGCCGTGATCCCGTTGGATGTAAGTCCCTGAACTGCCTGTGTCACCATATCTGACACAACCGCTGGATCACTTCCGAAGGATCTGTCTCCTATGGCATCATTATCTTCATTGGTCAGCACATCGGCAACAGGGGCGAAGTCAAGGTTGAATCCGTATGTGGCAAGCCTCTCACCTATTATGGAATATGCGTTATACGCAGCCGATGCGTCGCCGCCCTCTCCTATCGTTGCAGGCGTATCCGTTGCATCTAGCTTAAGTGTTGTCTGCAATCTTGCGACCTTGCCTGCCTCTTCATCAACCGCTATAAAGAGGGGGTACTTACTATACGATACGGTATTGGCTACCATCTCCTTGATCTGAGCTTCGCTCTGAATATTCTGTGCAAAATATACGATCCCGCCGACAGCATATTTTTCCAGTGCTTCCTTCGTACCGTCTCCTGCCTTGATGGCCTTATCCACACCGGTCAGCTCCTCCGGGGTAAGTATGAAAAGTCCAGCCACCTTATCCTCAAGAGACATATCCGCTATACACGACTGAACCACTTCCTCCAGCAGATCCTCCGGAGTCTCTTCAACCACCTCCGGAGTGGGTTCCTCGCTCTCCGGCTCCGATGCGGCTGCTATTGCCGCCAGCTCTGCAGCTTCCGATTCCGCCTCAGCCGCAGCTATGGATTCTGCCTCAGCTTCTTTAGCTACCTTACTTTCATACAGCTTCTGTCCGATCGTCTTGACACCGTACAGGCCGCCTGCCGCAGCACCCACAACCAGCACTACAAGCACCACATAGGCTATGACCTGATTCCTTATACGCCTCTTATGTCTTATCTGTCGTCTCTCCGCATCCGATATATTGCTAACTGTATTCTTATCAGCCATTTATTTATTTTCCCTTTTTCCTTTATCTCTTCCTATATATATATATCAGTACATTGCCACTAAATATTGTATAGCATAAGCGCTGATAACGCAAGATAAAGATACCGTAAAGTCTTAAAAAGCGGATACCCGATTCGAAATCTGATATCCGCTCTTATGACGATGTCTCCAATGGACTGCACCTCCATATTCTATCAACCTATCGCCTCCGTATTCAGTTGTACCGACGTAGCCTTAATAGCATTTCTCCAAGTGTACTTATGTACTGCGATTATCATCTCTCGCTCATTCTATGCCCCAATTGTACGTCTTCTTTGGAATTCAAATTCTTAGTCCGGTGGTCCGCCCTCCTATACTACTAATTGATTCCTCTTATCTATATCTTTCATCTATAGATACCTGCCACCTCCGACAGGATTTCTTTCTCTCTCTTGTTTATATTGATAATATACTACACTATTATATAATTGTCAACACAATTTTTGAAAATTTTTAAAATATTTTTCAATATATCAATTATGTAAATCTATTTGTGTTTTCTTCTTTGTCAAACTATATATATTGTATATACAATTCAATCGCATCCTTACCTTTTTCGTCTTCATACTTTATATCGGTCATTTTCCCCGGACACTTAAGTCTTATCCGGCAAAAAAAGCTCCCGAAGGTCATCCTTCGGGAGCCTTGTATGCATATATACATGCGTCAGTCTGCTATGCTCTTATTCCTAATCTCTTAGTCCTTGAAGAATCTCATCTCATCTATGAGCGAGTCGGAGATCTTCCTTAAGCTGTCTGCCGCACCTGCCAAAGTATTGACCGTGGCATTGAGTTCTTCCATGGAAGCGGAAGTCTCTTCACATGCCGCCGCATTCTCTTCAGAGATAGCCGAAAGCGAATTCATGGCCTCTACAATCACATTCCTTGAATCATCGCAGGCTTCGGCATCTCCGGTTATCGTCCTTACGCCGGATACGGTAGTCTCGATCTGACCGATGAGCCTGTTGATACTGTTGATCGTAGCCTCAAGTATCTCTCTCTGGCTCTCCGTAGCCTCACGAACCTCCTGTGCCGTTGATACAGCACTCTGAGATTCAACCATGAGCGCAGACATCTGCTCTCTGATCTCATTGGCACTCTGTGCCGAATCATCGGCAAGCTTACCTATCTCCTCCGCTACGACCGCGAATCCCTTACCTGCTTCTCCCGCTCTTGCCGCCTCTATTGAAGCGTTAAGCGCTAAGAGGTTGGTCTGTGAAGCGATGGAATTGATAGCCTCTACCTTGGTAGAGATATTCTCAACCGCTGCTCCCGTAGCCGATATCCTCTCTGTTATCTCATCCACAGCTCTGCTCATCTGATCAGATGATGCCTTAAGCTTCTCAAGCTCATCAGCTGCACTTCTGCTGTCTTCATGCATCGTGTCAGCCGTTCCCGCAAGTGATGTGGAATTATCTGTGACGCTCTGGATATTATCACTTATAACACCGGTATTGCTGCTTGCCTGCTGTACTTCATCAGCCTGCTGTGTAGCGCCTCTTGCGATCTCCTGTACAGCCTCTGATACGTCATCGGCAGTCCTTGATATCTGACCTGTGGAATCAGCCAGTTCGTTGGCCGAATTAGCCACGCTGTCTGCTGATGCCTTGATATTATCGACGATCGACTTAAGCTTATCTATAACGGAATTGGTCGATCTGACCATATTGCCGAATTCATCGCGTCTGTCTGCATACTTATCTATCGTGATGAAACGTCCGTCCGAAAGTGCCTCAAGGGAATCATTGATAAGTACGACCGGGTTATTGATGCTGTTGGCAAGAGTGATCGCTATCACTATCGCAGCTATAGCGAGTACTATACCTATCACAACGAACATCATGACTGTTCTCTTAGCCGTGCTTATCATTGAGTTATAATCACGCTCGACTACTACTCTCCAGCCTGAGAGTTCCTCGGTGTACCATGACAGTACCACCTTCTTGCCTGCCATATTCTTAGTCTCGTATGTTCCTTCCACCTCTGTCGTGGTGAAGAAATGCTCAGTGCTGTGATCGGCTCTCTCGGTATCAGCGGTTATCTCCTGTGCGGAATCAGCTACCACCTGACCCGTTCCGTCTACCATATACATATCCTGATCGGCTCCGGCCTCTTCTGCCAGAAGGTCATGAAGTATATCTATGCTGTAGTTACGCGTAAGCACACCTATAACCGCACCCGATTCATCCTTAACAGGTACGGCTATTACAGTGATCAGCTTACCTGTGGTCTTGGATACGCTGGCATCCGATATATTGACATTACCCGCCATGGCACTTATAAAGTAATCTCTCTCTGCGATATTGACAAGATTACCCGTGGATCTGACGATATTCTCTCCGTCAGCACCCGTAAGCACTGTAGAGTTGCCGTCCGCGAAGACCTCATCCACCGCTGCAAGATTCTTCTGCATATCAGCCAGAAGCTCCTCATCGGTAGGATTCTTGATCATATTCCTGGTCTCCGACTCATCTGCCAAGAGTTCAAGTACCTTGACATTCTGATCGATCAGGGTCTTATAATCACCCTCCACCAACTCCGCCTGTTTAAGGTTAAGTACCTCACCGTTCTCTTTGGCATCATTGCTCATCGTCACAGCCGCACCAACAGTGGTGATAAGAAGCGGTATGATCGTAAGCAACGCCATGATCAGTACTAGCTTGAACTTAATACTGTTCACACCGTAGCCCTTTTTCTTGGTTCCATCCATATTAAATTATACCTCCGTAAAATCCCGAGCCTGCCGAGTGGCTTTCCAGATATCAACTTCTCTCCCCAAGTTGAATTAAGATTATGAATAATGTTGAAGTGCTATCATCCAGCTCATATTCAGAATAATGATATTATACGCTGCTTTAGAAAATTTAGCAATAATTTACAATAAAATGCGACAATTTAATCGAAAATTGTCGCATTTTATATTACTATGCACGTATGCGCAGGCATTCACTATAATATTCTTACTCTTCTATACTTCACACCTTTGCCTTATTACCCTCCATATTAATCCACCATGCCGAGCACTCTGTGCGAGGCGGCGAGCCGAATATCAGATTCGGCGATGCCATAAGGCGATTTGGGCTCGGCACAAATCGCTGTGTGAAAAATATGATATT
>ODAI012002407.1_pt1 | contig 10504 bp, 9 predicted proteins | sample 1539321 | NCBI WGS metagenome assembly ODAI01 (sample SAMN02144231, study PRJEB22623) | gut metagenome | biome: sheep rumen | host: Ovis aries | place: New Zealand | reverse complement strand
GTTATCGCTCTTGCCCTTGGGATCGAAATCGGAACCACCCTTGCCGCCGCCGATAGGCAGTGTTGTAAGGCTGTTCTTAAATACCTGCTCAAAACCAAGGAACTTGATGATACCGAGGTTTACTGACGGGTGAAGTCTAAGACCGCCCTTGTAGGGGCCTATTGCTGAGTTAAACTGAACTCTAAAGCCTCTGTTTACCTGTACCTTACCGTTGTCGTCAACCCAGGGTACACGGAACATAATCTGTCTCTCCGGCTCTACTATTCTCTCCAAAAGCGCAGCCTTTTCATATTCGGGGTGCTTATCAAATACCGGCTCCAATGAAGTCAATACCTCTGTTGCAGCCTGAATAAACTCCGGCTCGCTTGCGTTTTTCTCCTTTAACTTTGCAAGTACGTCCTGTGCGTATGACATAGTTAAAACCTCCTCTGAAAATTTAAAATGGTTTACTTTAGAAAGCTAAATTCCTAAAGTACGGTATATATTCTACCACTGTTTTGACCATATTGCAAGAAAAAATTTAAAAAAAAATACCCAAAAAATCAAGGCCACGCCTTGATTTGGCTTAGCTTAGCCGTTGTTAGATAAGGGTAACATTTTATTTTTTCCGGCATAGTATAAATCAGGTACGGAATACGTACCGAATTTGAAAAGGAGGTTAATAATATGGCAACAAATTTACCAAACAGAGCCAGCATTTCATACAACGGCTCCGGAGTGGTTTTATCAAATCAAACGAATACAACGCTCATTGACCAGTATACGGTTGAACTTACAAAGACACCGGTTGTTGACACAGTTATTGCAGGCGGCGATGCGGTTTACGTTATAAGCCTTGTAAATACAGGCGCAGGCGTGCTTGACGGCGCGACACTGACCGACAATTTGGGCGGTACGGAAAATCAGCTTTCCTACGTTGACGGCAGCGCGCAGTTCTATATGAACGGTGAACTTGTCACAGGTACAGCTACACCTGACGCTGACGGCGTGGTATTTGGCTATGCGGATACAATTACCCCCGGCGACAACCTGCTCGTCATATACGCAGCATCGGTAGGCATCGCTCAGACGGGTACGATTACAAATACCGTTACGGCAGACGTTCCGACAGCAGAACAGACACAGAGAATAATCGTTGCACAGGCAAGCGCAACTATAACAATTACGCCTGTCGCAAACGTATCAATCTTTAAGGCGGCAAGCGCTGACACCGTTCAGATCGGCGACACGCTCACCTACACCTTTACGCTTATGAACACAGGCAGCGAGGCGGCAGAGAATATTAACTTTACGGACGCGCTCCCTGAACAGTTCAATGTAACATCAGTTTCCTATACCGCAGACGGCACCGAAACACCTATTGCCGATACAGATTACACCATTGAAGCCCCCAACACACTTATCATACCCGCTGACGGCAGCACGCTTGAAATTGACATTCCGGCAGCTACAGAGGAAGGTCCCGGCATTACAACCATTACCGTTACAGGCACAATTAACGGCGGCTCAACTATTCAGTAATTTTTTCGCACCGCGAAAAATCCACCTGCTTGGGCAGGTGGAGTACATATCAGCTATTCGCTCACTTCACTTTTTACTACATCCATCTTATTATTTCCGCTATCGCCTTTTCGGCGTCCTTTACTTCCTTATAAAATTCGCTTGCGCTTACTCTTATCGCTCCGCCGCCGAGTATGATTATCTGCTCGACACCGTCCGACGTCGCAACGCGTACACGGTTCTTTTTGCCAAGATCGCGCGTAACCTTTTCTATATACATATCCGCCGTTTCAGCTTCCTTTGTGTATACGACATTTATTCCGCCTGTTTTTTCCACGCTTCCTGTATTCCCCTTGACCTTATACGCGTCAAATACGAGTATCAGCTCGCACTTTTTAAAGCCGCGGTAATTGCACAAAATATCAATAAGTCTGTCGCGCGCCGTTTCAAGGCTGGATTTCGCAAGTTCCCGTAATTCTTCCCATGCGAATATTATATTGTAGCCGTCCACAAGCAGGTATTCCTTGCCCTTATTCATCGGACGAGCCTTGAATTTCTTTTCCTTTGGCGCGGCATTCTTCACAACCGCCGGCATTTCCACCTTGCGTATGACAGGGCCGTAGGTGCGCTCGAATATCTGCATAAGCTCATTGTCGCTTGCCGCCTCACGGACGTAACGCCGCGCCTGCTCCTCGGTGGTTTCTTCTTCCTCGTCATCGTCAAAATCATACAATTCTATATGCGCGTGGCTATATACCTCATCCCACTTAACAGCGTAGCCTGCGCCATGTGAACAGAATACGGAGTCGGGAGTGTTTTCAAGGTCGGCTTCGGGGTTGTAGCCTATTTCCGCTATGACCTCGCCGGCGTTCTTACATTCTTCATAGCCGCTTAAAATGCAGTTGAGTCTGCCCCTGCCGCTTGTGTAAGCCACGACCTCATTTGTATAATCGCGCATTTTTGAAACAGGCGCATTGCCGGATATAAGCGTCATTTCGCCGCGCGTTTCAGGCGCGGAAAATGTTCCGCCCATATTCTGTATATCGGTCATTGCACGGCCTACGTTCTCGGTCGGCACTTCAAGATGAAATTCGTAGTACGGTTCAAGCAGCACGCTTTCCGCCATCATAAGCCCCTGCCTTACGGCACGGTAGGTTGCCTGACGGAAATCGCCGCCCTCTGTATGCTTTATGTGAGCGCGTCCCGCTATGAGCGTTATTTTCATATCGGTAATCGGTGAGCCGGTCAGAACGCCCAAAAATTCCTTTTCTTTAAGGTGCGTTAAAATAAGCCGCTGCCAGTTTTTGTCAAGCGTGTCGTTCTCGCACTGCACGTCAAACACCATACCGCTGCCGCGCTCCGCAGGCTCTAAAAGCAGATGTACCTCTGCATAGTGGCGTAGGGGTTCATAATGTCCCACGCCCAGGGACGGCGCGGCAATCGTTTCCTTGTACGCGACCTTGCCCTGGCTGAACGTCACATCAAACCCGAAGCGGTCACGTATAATGCGCGTCAAAACCTCAAGCTGTACCTAACCCATAACCTGTACATGAATTTCCCTTAGCTGCTCATTCCATATAATTTTAAGCTGCGGGTCCTCCTCCTGCAAATGACGCAGCTCCGTTATCGCTGTGTGTACGTCAATGGTGTCGGGCAGGTCAATTTTGTATGTTAAAACACTCTCCAATACGGCGCGTTTTGCGTCGGCTTTGTTTCCTATGCCCTCGCCGGGATAGGTGTGTGTAAGCCCTGTTACGGCGCAGACCGTACCGGCGGCAGCTTCGTCAACTGCGGCGTATTTTTCGCCCGAATATATGCGGATTTGATTGACCTTTTCACTCCAGTCGTTTTTGCCGTTTCCCTGAAGCTCGGTTTTTACCTTCAATGTACCGCCTGTGATTTTCATATGCGTAAGGCGCGTGCCGTTTTCCTCGGTTATTTTGAATACCTGCGCGCCGAAATTGTCATCATAAATCATTTGGCGCGTGTAAAGCGCAAAGCCGTCCATAAACTCCTTAACGCCGTCAAGCTTTAACGCGCTGCCAAAGTAACACGGAAACACGCGGCGTTTTGCTATCGCGTTTCTTACGTCCTCCAGCTTTACCGCGCCCGTTTCGAGATACGCGTTCATAAGACGTTCATCGCACATTGAGAGCGCGTCAAGCGCGGCTTCGGTTTTTATACCGTCCGTAAAATCAATACAGCCGTCACCAAAGCGGTATTTTAATTCCTCCAAAACCGCCGCCTTGTCAGACGGTAAGTCCATTTTATTCACAAATATAAAGGCCGGCACATCATAGCGCATAAGAAGCCGCCAGAGTGTTTCGGTGTGGTTCTGCACGCCGTCTGTGCCGCTTATGACAAGGATTGCGTAGTCCAGCACGCTTAAAACGCGCTCCGTTTCGGTCGAAAAATCCACGTGTCCGGGGGTATCGAGTATTGTGATTTCCGTATCGCCATAGGGCATAACGGCTTGCTTTGAGAATATCGTAATACCTCGCTCGCGCTCAATAACGTTGGTGTCAAGAAACGCGTCGCCGTGGTCAACGCGTCCGAGCGCGCGAATAGCGCCCGCGGCGTATAGCATAGCCTCCGTGAGCGTCGTTTTGCCCGAATCGACATGGGCGAGTATTCCTGTAACAAGCTTGTTCATATAAATCTTCCGTTCGTTTGTTTATTATCGTTAGTATAACATATTTGTTGCAGTTTGTCTATTTAACGGCAAGGATATTTTATTTCAAAAAATGCTTCACTCTTTTTTTTGAGTGAAGCATTCTCTTTTTTCCGTCTTTTTTGTCCGGCTTTTATTTAATTGAACGAAAAGGTCTTTGTTATATACTTGGGAGCATTGCTGCCATTTGTAATTTGATCGACTTCAACGACTATCTCGTTCGTCTTATTTCTCAGACGGTAAGCCTTCTGTACCGAAATCTGATGACCGGGAGCTACATTCTCGGAAAGCGCAAGCATATTTACGCCGTCAACATTGTCTATAACCGTCGGTGACAAGGTATGATCGTCCTGTGTTGCCGTGTCGCTTACAACACCGGTAAACGGTGCGTCAGTTGGACCGTTGTTCTTGTAATTGAATTCGACTATTGCAACATCCTGACCGTTATATTCTATCACCTTCGCGTCAGCAATTGTAATTTCCGCGTTACCCAATACCGCGTGCGACTCCTCTGCTGTCGCCGTAGATTTGAGCGTCTGTCCGTTGACTCTGCTGACATCTATCTGATTTTTGTTCTCGGAAGTGCCGCCCGCGCAGCCTGTCAGAGCGGCTGCAGCCAGCATAGCCGCAAGCGTTAATGCCAATATTTTTTTCATAATAATATCCTCCATTCTGCCGCCATAAGCGGTTTAGTTAAAATTTACAAATCATATACTACCACACGCATTTTTAAAAATCAAGAAAAACTCAAAAAATTCACAATCTATTCATATTCATTCCATATTTAAGCCAAATTATACAAAAATACAAGCAAAAAAAGAACCGCGTTTTCACGCGGTTCTCCGCCCACTGTGGGCTATATTGGGAATTGAGGTATGTAGAAATTGCCTAATCCAAGACGTACACAATGCAGCTTCTTCTTCCGAACGCGTCATTGTTATACGGGAAGCAAAGGTCAATCTTATTGCCCTTTATCGCGCCGCCTGTATCCTCCGCGCTCGCTACGCCGTATACCCACGAGCCGTCCGGCGAGGTTACATATACCGTTGAGCCGAGCGGAATAACCTTCGGGTCAACCGCAACTATGCCATAGCCTAAGGGGTTACCCATCGCGCTTACGCTGTAACCTGCATTTTCACTCGGATCGGTTGAATACGCCGTCGCTGTCATTGTAAATTTCTTCTTATAACTATAACCGTTTATCGTTCCGCCGTCATCAGATATACCCTGCTTCTGCGGCGCCGGTGTGCTTACCTCTGCGGTGCCGCGGGCTATTACCTTGTCGCGCGGCGCGGCGGCTATGTTTTCGCTTATCATAAAGCGTTCCTTTTCGGCGCCGTTTTCATACGTCACCTTATGCTGTATTTCCTTGATACCGTCCTCGCCCTCGTCAACGACAACCTCCTTGCCCTTCGGCAAATCAGGATCGTCAACGTAGCTTACGCCTCTTTGAATTGTTTCCGTTGTTTCCTCCTCGGTATGGCTTATTTCTATAAGCTCTATCGTGTTGCCGTCGGAGGTAACGCTGTCATATGCGCCCGGCGCAAAGCCTGCTTCAACAAGCGCGTCTGTCGCGTCAGCTTTCGTTATAGTGGCTGTCTGTTCCTTATCTCCTACCTTTATTGTCACACGCTTGCCCCGCGTTATGACTATGTCGCTCGTACCGTCAACAGGAGCATCCGGAGATATATTTATTTTATCATCCTCGCCTACTGACAATCCGTTTTCCTCAAGAACGTCACCAACGTTCCCGCCTCTTGTTCTTACCGTCTGAGTTTCATTAAGTCCGGTGAATTCGTTAATCTCTGTAATGGTGATTTCCTTTGCAGAAACATTGTAGACAACTCCCAGCATCGTAACTATCGTCGTTGCAAGTACAAGTAGGGAAGTTATTCGGCGCCTTTTACCGGCGCGCAGTTTCTGCTGCTGCTTTTGCTCGCGTTTTTTTCTTATTTCGGCTATCCTGGCGTTTCTGTTTTCTTCATTTGTTACCATAAAAAGTTAATTCTCCTTTCACTTATCGCATAGTATACTACAACAATGTTACATTGTCAAGGCTTTTATTACAATTTTATTACATTTTTGTATCATATATTGCAAATTTGTTGTCTATGCGACTGTATTATGGTCATTCTATTACTATGTATATGCGTGAATTTACAATTTATTACAGTTATTTTAAATATAAAACCATACAAATTATTGACAATGTTATGCAAAAATGGTATTATATAAGGTGACAGGTTCGCAAGAACCTACCAATAAAAATCAAACTTCTGAAAGGAGATTTACTATGAAGGAATATTTACAGATTGAAAAAGTTGTAGGCAGAGAAATTCTCGACTCGCGCGGCAACCCGACAGTTGAGGCTGAGGTTTATCTCGCAGACGGTACAGTTGGCAGAGGCTGCGCTCCTTCCGGCGCGTCAACAGGTGAGTTTGAGGCTCTCGAGCTCCGTGACGGCGACAAGAAGCGTTATCTTGGCAAGGGCGTAGAGAAGGCTGTTAAGAACATCAACGGCAAGATTAACGATGTTTTGGAGGGTATGGACGCTTCTGACATCTACGCTGTCGACAAGGCTATGATTGACGCTGACGGCACAAAGGACAAGTCAAAGCTTGGCGCTAACGCTATTTTGGCTGTTTCAATTGCTTGTGCAAGAGCTGCCGCAACATCACTTGATATTCCCCTGTACAGATTTTTAGGCGGTATTCAGGGCACAAAGCTTCCGGTTCCGATGATGAACATCTTAAACGGCGGCGCTCACGCTGACAGCGCTGTTGATACACAGGAATTTATGATTATGCCGGTAGGCGCTCCGACATTTAAGGAAGCGCTCAGATGGTGCGCTGAAGTATTCCACAAGCTCAAGGCTCTTATTAAGGATATGGGCGACGTTACTGCTGTCGGTGACGAGGGCGGTTTTGCTCCGAACCAGCTTAAGAGTGACGAGGACGCTATCGAGAAGATATTGGAGGCTATCAAGGCTGCAGGCTTTGAGCCGGGTAAGGACTTTATGATTGCTATGGACGCCGCTTCTTCAGAGTGGAAGAGCCCGAAGGGCAAGGGCTTCTATCATCAGCCCAAGTCAGGCAAGGACTTCACATCAGAGGAGCTTATCGAGCACTGGGCAGCACTTTGCGAGAAGTACCCGATCATCTCAATCGAGGACGCCTTGGACGAGGAGGACTGGGAAGGCTGGCAGAAGCTTACAGCTAAACTCGGCGACAAGGTTCAGCTCGTTGGTGACGACCTCTTCGTTACAAACACAGAGAGACTTTCAAAGGGTATCGGCCTTGGCTGCGGTAACTCAATCCTTATAAAGCTCAACCAGATTGGTTCTGTTTCTGAGACACTTGAAGCTATCAAGATGGCTCACAAGGCAGGCTACACAGCAATTTCTTCACACAGAAGCGGCGAGACGGGCGACACAACAATCGCTGACCTCGCAGTTGCACTTAACACCTGCCAGATTAAGACAGGCGCTCCTTCAAGATCAGAGAGAGTTGAAAAGTACAACCAGCTTCTCAGAATTGAAGAGGAACTCGGTGACGCTGCTTGCTACCCCGGTATCGGCGCATTCAACGTACAGAGATAAGTAAGTTTTCATCAAAATATCCGTCCTGCCGGGCGGATATTTTTTTGTTACAGCGAGCCGGAAGGATAAATCCGATATAATAATTTACAAAACAGTTGAAAAAGTATATGAAATATGTTAAAATAAGAGTAATATATGTAAGAAGGAGTTTTGAGAATGGAATTACACGAATCCGGCGAGATGTATCTCGAAACAATACTGATTTTGAAAAACCGCTTTGGATATGTACGTTCAATAGATATAGCAAATGAGATGGGTGTTTCCAAGCCGAGCGTGAGCAGAGCTGTAGGTCTTTTAAAGGACAACGGTTATATCACCTTTGACCCCAACGGTATGATACTGCTGACGGACACCGGCAGAGCCGTTGCGGAAAAGATTTACGACAGACATCAGGTTCTCACGCGCTATTTTATTGATATAGGCGTGAGTGAGGAAACGGCTTCAAAAGACGCCTGCAAAATTGAACATATCATAAGCGACGAAACGTTCGACATACTGAAGAAAAAGCTCGGAGATTAAAATTGTATCAAAAAAAGAACACGCAAGTGTTCTTTTTTGATGTCTTTAATACGCTCCGCGGGTGAAGATTACGGCGTGGATTGTTTTTATTATGAGCAGCAGATCTAATGCGATTGAGCGGAGCTGTATGTACTGCATATCCATATCCATCCAGTCATCAAATGACAGTGTGCTTCTGCCATATGCCTGCCAGAAACAGGTCAGGCCGGGCGTTATAAGAAGCCGCTGCATTTGGTATGCGTTATAGCGCTCCACCTCCTCCGGAAGCGGAGGGCGCGGTCCGACTATTGCCATATCACCCTTTATTATATTCAAAAGCTGCGGCAGCTCGTCTATACTGTATTTGCGTATAAATTTACCTACCTTTGTGATACGCGGGTCATCCTTCATCTTAAATACAGGACCGTCCATTTCGTTGTACTTTAATATTTCCGCCTTTTTCTTGTCAGCGTCCATATGCATACTACGGAATTTGTACAGCTTGAACGGCTCGTTGTTTTTGCCGATACGCGTCTGCGTGTAAAACACGCTGCCGCCATCGGTTTTTACTGCTATCGCCGTGATAAGGAACAGCGGCGACAGCGCTATAAGCGATAGAGCGGATAAAATCACACCCAAAATACGCTTCACAAGCTCATAGACGGGCTTGTGGAGGTCTTTTTCGGTTATTCTTATTTTGTATTCCTCAGTTGTCTCCGTAATCATATCCGGTTCTCTTTTCTGTCATCACATCATCAATACCAGCCAAGATCTATTATAGCAATTTCCGGTCTGTTATTTATTCTCGGCATCCAGCCCGATGTGCTAAGACCGCGCGTTATGATAAGGTGGCTGTTACCTATTTCGTGGTAGCCGTCGCATAGCTTCGGGAAAAAGCCCTGATCGGCAGCGTATAGCCCACCTATCCAGGGCAGCCTTATCTGCCCGCCGTGCGCGTGACCTGAAAGCGCCAGATCAATGGGATAATCGTCCAGCGTACCCATAAAGTTTTCCGGGTAGTGGGTCAGAACAAGCTTGAAGTTGTCTTTTCCTTCCATAGCCTTATCAAAAAACTCCTTGCCGTACTTGTTAAACTCGTCCGGTCTTTGCGTCAAACCTATTACATCAATATTTGTGCTACCGATTGTAACAGTTTCTTGTTCGTTATTCAAAATTTTAACTCCGGCAGCCTTTATGTCCTTGTAGATATTCGAGCCGCTAAAGAGCATTGCATCTATCTCGTGATTACCGAGCGAATAGTATACCGGCGCGACCTTGTTAAGCTCTTTGCATTCATCAACAATGGACGCATAGTTGTCAGGCTGGCTCTCTATATTCATATCGCCCGCAATCGCGATAATATCGGGCTTGAGCTTGCTTATCTCGCGAATAAGGTTTTCGTTGTTATTGCCAAACTCCTTAAGGTGTTGATCTGCAATACAAATAACCCTTATATTGTCGGTCACCTTGTTGGACTTTACCTGGTAAAAGGTCTTTTGAAGCATATTGCTGCCGATAATCGACGAGACGGTCAGGTAGCCGGCGAGAATTACGATGACCGCCAAAACAATCGTCATAATCCTCCTTCCGAGTCCGGTCTTGCCCTGTTTACCCTTTTCCCGCTTCGCTCCGCGCTTTCTCCTCGCGCGGTTTTCCTCCGCTTCTGCGCGCTTTTCCTCTATATCTGCCATAATATTTTCCTCCTGCTACGGGGCTTACTTCCTGTAATAACGTCCGAAGCCCTTACCCTTCTTTTTGAGATGCTTTACAGCCTTCTGCTCCGAGGCTTCGTCTTTATTTTCCTCTGCCTCCTCCGAGCCGCTGTCAGTTACTTCTGCATCATCCGCGTTTGCCTGCTCATCATCGCTGTCATCCGTTTTCTCAGGTTCAGCTTCTGCTTCCGGCTTTGCGGCTGTTTCCTCCGGCTGCGGAATGGGGGCTTCCTCCTTGGGGGCAGGCGCTTCCTCCTTGGGTGCGGCGGGAGCTTCCTGCGATCCTGTCTTGGTCTCCCCTGTCTTGGCGCTGTTTCTTGCAGCCGTTCTCGCTTCATGCTGTTCCATTTTAGCGGCGTTGTCGCGTCTGTCGGCATCAGCGGCCTTGCGGAAGGTTGCGCCCATAAGCTTTCTGATGTCGAAAATACCCTCGGTGTTTGTTTCGGCAACTGCTACGCTTATCTGCAGTGCATTGTTGGGGGACTGAACGTTATGGTAACGCACAAGCTCCTCAAGATACTGCTT
>ODAI011286897.1_pt1 | contig 10504 bp, 1 predicted proteins | sample 1539321 | NCBI WGS metagenome assembly ODAI01 (sample SAMN02144231, study PRJEB22623) | gut metagenome | biome: sheep rumen | host: Ovis aries | place: New Zealand | reverse complement strand
GCTTCATCATAAGCGGCCTTATCCGCGATCAGAGCGCCCAGACTTTCGTCCGCCGCAGCCTTTGCAGCATTGACTGCCTCCATGCTGTCCGCGGCGTTGATGGCCATGATCGCGTCGATGGCTGTCTGCATGGTCACTGCCGGGTCCAGACCGTTCTCTTCGATGGTCTTCAGGACCGCCTGGGTGGCCGCATCCTTGGCTGCTGCCAGGTCTGCCGCCTCGCCCTGAGCCTGTTCCTCTGCGAAGGCTGTGACCGTATCATTGATGCCGGTCGCTGCCGCCGCTGTGATCTCAGCCAGGTTATCGATGGTCTCAGCGCTTGCAACGGATTCCTTCGCTGCCGCTGCAAGGGCATCGATCTCCGCCAGAGCTTCCTGGGAATCTCCTACAGATTCCTTTGCCTTAGCCGCAAGCTGATCGATCACATCGTTTGCCGCAGCCTTTGCGCCCTCCAGCTGGATCGCCCCTTTCTCTTTCAGCTCCTCATCGGTCGGGATCTTCTCGATGGCTGCGACAGCGTCATCCAGAGCCGCTTCCGCTTCCTCGACGCTCCTCGCTCCTTCGATGGCGGCCTTGCCCGCCGCAACAGCATCCTTGACCTCTGCCTGCTGTTCTTCTCTGTACTGGCTCAGGTTATCTTCATCCACGTACTCGTCCAGTTCCGCTGACAGAGCGCTCAGTGAATACCATTCCGCCGTCAGCGTGGTATCCTCGTTGATCGGAGTCTCGAAATCAAAGTATTCTCCGTCTTCATCGATCCAGCCCTCGAAGAGGTAGCCGCTTCTGACAGGATCCGCCGGTTTCTCGACCTTCTCGCCCTTCTTCACTGTCTTGAGCAGAGGTTCGTCGGCATCGTCGTTCATGTCAAAGGTGACCTTGCAGCTTTCGGCGATCTTAAAGATATAGACTCTGTTATCACCATTCGTGCCGGACGCGTACGTCACATCAAAGAGCTGACTCGTCGTGTCAAATCTCACATTATAATTACTATAGGAGCTTGAATTATAGACCTTCAGGCCTTTCTCGTTCGGGATAAATTCATTTACCCATTTCGCGTAGCTGCTTGTGCTCAGATTCTCATCCGCCAGATTCGAAGAGGAGTATGACCACAGACTGACTCCACGCTTCTCATTTGACAAGGTATAGTAACCTTCATTTTCACCTGCAGCCGGTTTCCATACGGACAGAAGATAATCGTCCTCTGAAGGGAACTCAATACTTTTCCCATCCTCGCCGATTACAACCTTGACCGGTTTCATTTTGTTTACGGATCCATCCTTTACTGAGGTCAATGCAACGGCATTTTTTTTGTTAACGAACAGATAGATCCCCGCTTCATCAAGCCCATCAACTTCTTCTACTATAGCATTGTAGACCGGTGTCCACTTGGCATAGAGGGTGATGTCCTCTGTTACGGTATCGGCCTTGAAGTTCCAGCCTTCTGTACACTTCTCATCCTTGTACCAGCCTTCCAGGGAGTAGCCTTCCCTGACCGGGTCCGCCGGTTTCTTCACCTTCTTGCCGTCTTTGACCGTGGCCGCTGCGACTTCGCTTCCGCCTCTGGAATCAAAGGTGACCGTGCGGTCTGCCAGAGAGGAGTCGATCAGCTTGTACAGTCTGACGTGCTTTTCGCCGTATTCCAGCTTGGCATTGTCTTTACTGATGCTGAGGCTGTAGTTCTGGGACGCCACATTCATCTTCACGCAGGCTGTGTCTCCTTCAGATGCAGCTGTCGTGACCCATGCCGAACCGGTCTCCGCCGTTTTTAATGTGGACCAGCTGCCGGTGAGCTGTGCATCGCCATTTGCCAGCACAAAGCCTTTTTCACCTTCCGCCGCCTTCCATATAGCGTTGGTCAGCTCCTGATCGAACTGGGGATCCGCAATATAGAGCTTACCGTCCTTACCTGCCAGTACCGCCTCTCTCACCTTCATGTTCGAGCTCGTATTGGCTTCGCTTGTCAGCACATATCCGGCATCTCCGTCCTGATCGGTCAGGCTCGTACCGGCGATCACATACTCCTCGCCGTCTTCCAGTTCATCGACCAGCTCCACTTCCTGCAGGACCGGCGGGATGGCCTCGGCATTGATCACCAGATCTCCGGTGACTGCCGCCGCATCGATGCTGATCACCCCATCCTTGAATGTGAACAGGTCTGCATCCACTGCCTCTCCTCCGGCCGTGATGCTGATGTTTTTCTTCAGCAGATAGTAGCCTTCCTGAGCTGCCGCCTTGACCTGGACCGGCCATCCGGCGTAGGCTTCCGCCGGGTTATCTTCTGCATAATCCACCCTGGTCAGGGTTCCTGCTGCAACGGTGTATTTCGCACTCGCCTTCGCCTTGACATCGATCACCAGGTCTCCGGTGATGTCCGCGCTTGCGATCGTGACCGCAGCCTCTGTCTCAAGATCATTCTTTTTGATCTGCGGAGTCACCGCAGTGCCGCCGACGGTCACCGTGATCTCTCCCACCTGATAGTGGTCAGCCGCCTTCAGATCGAAGGCGAAATCGGTTCCTTCATAGACATTCTTTCCGTCTTCTGTCACAGCGTTTGCTTCAGACGCCGTATAGGTCAGGTTCTCGTCCGCATTGACCGTCAGCCCGTGGGTCGCGCTGTGGGTCGTCGCGGTAATGGTGATCTCGACCTTGCCAAGGACCTCATCCTCAGGGATCGTCAAAGTTCCTGTTTCCGGATCCCAGGTGTAGGCATCTGCTGCCAGTTCTTCGTCATCGACTGTGACCTCCACCGTTTTCGGAAGCACGTAAGTCTTCGCAGCCTTATACTTTGAAACGAAGTCCCCTTCATACGGGGCATTAGCTCCCTTATCTGCGATTTCCACATTGGTCAGATTCCGGATCGTCTCATAGCCATTGAGCTTTGTCGGGATCGGGTATCCTTCCGGACTGACATCCCAGAAATCGTCCACTTCGGTCCATTCACTGACAGACGCGTTCCAATCGCTGACCTTCTCTGCGAAATCCATCGTTTCCAAGTCGCAGTTCGGTACCAGAGCATTGTCTTTATAAGTCTTTTCGATGTCTGCGTTATAGCATTCCACCGGTTTGACCGTATCCCAGTTGCTGGCATATCCATCCACTGCACCGGGGGTACCATCATAATAGGCATTTGCTGCTTCGATTCTGGCTCCGTTGACACAGTTGCTTCTTATTCCGTATCCGGACCCCTGTCCGACGATACCAGAGACTTTTCCGGCATTATTGTCAGTAAAATCGCATGCATTATAGCAGTTGATGATTCTTGAGGGAGTAGAGGAATTACCTGCTGCCTGTCCGACGATTCCTCCTACACATGCGTAGGTTCCGGTACTGTTGCCGCTCACCTCTGCATCATTGATGCAGTTGACGATAGTAGCGCCCATTTTCAGTTCACCGGCAACAGATCCCGCCATCAGACTGCCTGCCGTTGAGGTGGTTTTCACTTCTCCGCTTACCGTAAGATCCTTGACTACACTGCCCGTATCCAGAATACCGAACAGTCCGACCCGCGCCCAGGTCTGACCTTCCGGGATCACGCTGTCGTCGATCTTGTGGATGGTAATGGTACATTCATTACCGTCGAAGGTTCCCTTGTAAGCCTTTCCGGTCGCATTGGAATACCCGATCGGGATCCAGGGGGTCTCGCCCAGGTCGATATCATCCACCAGCAGGACATCATACTCAGCGCCCCTTCCGGCATTGACTTCCTCCGACAGCCATACCATTTCCTCGGCTGTGGAGATCTCGTACACACCGTCCTCCAGCGGTGGTTCTGTGCCCGCCGCATGAACGGTCTGCGTCAGGGCCGGAGCCAGTACCAGCGCCATGGCCAGCGCAAGCAGCACCCCTCCGATCCGTTTGACAATAACTTCTTTCATCTTGCTTGCCTCCTTCTTACTTTTTAGCTTTAGCAGCTTTCACACCGCTTGATACACCGATATATTTTTTGCCTTTATAGGTCTTATACGGTCGGATCTGAATGTAATATTTCTTTCCCTTTTTCAGTTTCTTCAGGGTCAGAGTCTTCTTTGCCGCGCCCTTCACGGTCCTGACCTTCGCCCCCTTCATGTTCTTCTTTGTCGAACAGAGGACCTGGTAGCCGCTGGCTCCCTTCTGTTTCTTCCAGCTGACCTTGATCTTCCTGCCTTTGACAGCCCTGGCTTTCACGCCGCTGACTTTCTGAAGGTAGAAATACTGGACCTGTGACCAGCTGCCGCAAGCCACCCTGTCCGCAGCACTGCGGCAGGCCCGGGCCCGCAGCTGGTAGAGGCCTTTTGCCTTCAGGCCTTTGAGCACAGCCTTTGTATTGCCTGCAGCGGATCCCGGGATCCACTGGCCGGAAGCCGCCGCCTTATATTCGTACTGGCATTCCGTCGCTCCGCTGACCGGTCCCCAGCTTACGATCATCTGTTTCTTTGCCGGGGATCCGCTCACGCGGAAGGTCCCGCCGGCGATGGCCGGGATCCGTTCGATGGCAATGGACTGCCCTTCGCTGATGGAGCCCTTTGTCCCGGGCTCAGGCAGGGTCAGATCCACTTCCGTCCCGTAGGGGTCGGTCAGGACAGCCCCCGCAAGGTCCAGGGCCCCGGCATCCGAAACATCCAGGGCTTCTGTCTGATCGGTCTCTCCCGCGGTGTACACAAAGCGCAGGCGGCCGTCATTTCCGCCGGACGTTTCAACGAATTCCCGGAAGACTGCCTCTCCTCCGGAATTGAGCTTCAGGACCAGCGTCCCTTCGTTCAGGCTCAGCTTCACCGGTTTCCCGCTGCTGTCCCGGACGGTGACAACGATGGGGATCTCCTCCCCCTGCAGGTAGGTCCCGTCCTCCTTCTCCGCGGTCACGGATTCCACATGGGCCGGGATGGTATTGACATAGACCCGGTCACCGCTGGCGTATTCCAGCCGGTTGGCAGTGCCTGTGGGGATCGTCAGGTCAGCCGCGTCTTCCGCTGCTCCCGCTGCCGGGGAAATGGCTGCCCCCTCCCCAAGGATCAGGGCGTCCTCGCCGTAAGTATTGAGCCGGTCGCCCTCTGTGGTATCTCCCGCCTGTACGGTGTAGCTGAAGACCAGTTCTTTGGTCCCGCTGCCGGAAACGTAGGCCGCCTCCCGGCCGTCCTTTCCTCCGCCGCGGATATTCAGCCGCAGCAGGGGAGTCCCCGCCACGTCGACATTGGCATCAAAGGTCAGCTTGATCAGGATCTCCTGCCCTGCCCCCAGGTACTGGACGGCATTGACAAACTTCTTCATGGCCAGGCCGGTAAGCCTGGCATGGGCCAGAGACTCCGGGATCTTGTCGAGGAAAGGCTGGCGTATCTGAGTGTCGATCAGGCCCTCGGTCCCTCTGGTCCCTGCCAGATAAAGGCCTCCGCCCACATGGCAGATCCCCCTGCCCGCATCCCCGCTGGCGCCGGTGCCCATCACGGTAGCGCTCTGCAGGGCTGACAGATCGCCCTTGAGGACCGCGATAAAGATGCGGCCGGTCGCAGCTCCATCTGTCACCGGGACCGCCGACGGCCCCGTAGCGTATCCGGTGATATATACCTTGCCACCCGCGGCGTCCAGAGCGAAGGAATCGATCCTGCCCCCGCCCGCGTCACCGAAATAGGTGGCTGCAAAGGTATCCGTTTTCTTAAGACTCTTATGCACCCGGAAGATAAAGGGCGCCGGATAATAGGTGCTGGACGATGCCCGTTCCCGGTCAAAGGCATTCTCTGACAGGAGGATGTCGTCCGATGTCGTATCGCCCAGAACGTAGATGTTCTGACCGACGATCTCCATATCGGCCACCTCTTCCGTTCCCCCGCCCCCGTAGTAGGTGGCGTTCTTCACCTGAAGGCTGGCCCCGTCCATCCGGGCGAGGAATGCGTCAAAGCTGTCCGAATAGGAAGTCTGGGGAGTCTTCTCCGGCTGCAGCACATCTTCCCCCGCAGGGACCTGTCCGCTGGCATCTCTTCCCAGGACGAACACATCCTGGCCGTCGCAGAGGATCCGGTTCACGGCGCTGGTGCCTCCGTTGCTTCCGCTTCCCAGGTAAGTGCAGCCTTGCAGCTGCAGTTCCTGGTCCAGCCGGACCAGATAACCGATCCTCCGGCCGGCCCGCTGTCCGCTCTCCGAGTACTTCTCAAACTGATCGAATGCATAGGCCGGATCGGTCCACTCATCGATCTTCTCCCTGGTGTCTCCCGCGATAAAGATGTCCCCGGTCTCACTGACCGCGATATCCCTTGCCGCCGGATTGTACAGTGTCCCGGAGGGATTCGGGCTCGTCATCCTTCCGTAGACTACCGAACCCGTCAGCTCCATGTCGCTGTTCAGGTGAAAGACCACCAGCTCCCGAAGGGATCCCTGGCCTCTTGCCGCCGCCAGGAAAACTCCTCCCTCGCCGTCCGGCGCCAGCGCCCCGTTATAGGAGCTGTCTCCGGCCCAGTACTGGTATCCGTCGTTTTCTTCTGTCGTCCAGGAAGCCAGCGGTGTCTCCGCGTCCGACCCACTGTATTTATTTACCCAGACCTGCTTCGACTGATAGGTCCCCATCACATAGATGTACTCCCCGTCGGTGGTCATCCGGCTGAGATAGCTGGCGGGATCCGCCTGACCGATGTCCGCGGCCGACGCGCAGGCCGGGATCCCCAGGGCCAGAAGGGCGAGGACGGAAATGACTGCTGCGATCAACTTTCTTCTCATTTCGTCTTCACCGCCTTCCTCCCGCTCGGAACACCGAGGTATGTCTTGCCTTTATATACTTTGTAGGGCGTGATCTGAACATAGTATCTCTTCTTCTTTTTCAGTTTCTTGATGACGACCTTTTTCCTGCTGCCCTTGATGGTCTTGACCTTGGCCCCCTTCATGGACCTTGCCGTGGAATATATGATCCTGCTTCCGCTCGATCCGGCTGCCGGTTTCCAGGTCACGGTAAAGCGCTTCTTCCCAGCCTTTGCTTTCACCTTGGTCACGCCGGCCAGATACCGGCAGACCGCCCTGCTGTCCTCGCTTCTGGTCCAGCTTCCGTCCTTCTTGGCAAAGGCTGCTGCCTTCACTTCATAGAGGCCTCCCGTTTTCAGCCCCGTCAGTGTGTATCTCGTCTTGCCTCCGGTCCAGGCCGAGGACCAGTCCTCTGCACCCGCCTTCCGGTAATAGATCCGGTAGTTGACCGCGTTCTTTACCGCCGGGAAGCTGACCGTGATCGATTTTGCCTTAAGACTTGCGCTGGCGCCGGATATGCTGACTCCGGACAGGAATCCCGGGTCGACCGGTGCCTTATCCGCCGTTTCATCCGCCGGTGTCACCGGATCGATGTCCGGCAGCTCCGGATCCGGATCTTCCCGGCTTCCGTAGACCACGACCTCGTAGATCTCCTTGACAAAGAAGGGCCGGTTCACATCGCCCACGGACTGCTGTCCGAAGAAGAGCCTGGGAGTCCCTTCCCCGCCGGGTCCGAACCCAGGTTCATAGTCCTCGGACTCCGAATAACTGAGGGCCAGCATAGGTTTGACCTGGACAGCCTTCACCTGATCGTCGTCGTAATTCTTCGGATAATAGTAGTATCCCTCTCCCGCGATATCAGCCGCCGTGAAGGTGAGAGGATCCAGTCCCTTTCCCCGGACAGAGATCCTGTCGATTTCGGTAAATCCTGCTGCGACCGCCAGGTCATCCAGGCAGATGCCCTCCGCAGCATACCAGTCATCCGTTCCGTAGTTGTTGCGGGCAGAGTAGCGCAGCTGCTGCTTCGGAAGCCCTGCCAGATCCTCCTCGTAGAGGTCGATCTGCGTCTGCCCGTCTCCGCTCTTTATGGTCAGCCAGGGGTACTGGCCGAGGACCTCTGTGAAGGGTCCGTTTTCGCTCTCGGCGCCGGTCTCATCGACTGCTTCCACCTTGTAGTAGTAGCCGTCCGTTTCCGGAGACATCCCGATCCTGGCCGTGGTCTCTGTGATCAGCTCATCCCCGGTCAGGTCCTTCCACCTGTGCAGTTCATTCTCGCTGTAATAGATGCGGTAGCCCGCGATCCGGCAGCCATCGTACAGCTTGACATCATCGGCATTCCAGGAGAAGGTGATCTCGCCGGTGCCGGTCCATTCATACGTCAGCTTCGCCGCCGTCTTCCACAGGGGCTTCTCATGCTCCGCCTGGACCCGGAAGCTGCTTTCTCCCGTAACGGATCCGCCGCCCGGAAGCTGGCCCGTATACTTCAGCGTATAGGTCCCCTCTTCACTGCAAAGGCTGGCGGGAACCAGGAATTCCCCGTCCCCGCTGAGGTCCAGAGGGGAGATCTCCGCTCCGTCCTTTGCCAGGACCAGCGCCGGTGATACCGCCGCGTAGTTTCCGCTTTCCTGGTCCAGCTTCTGCAGCTGGCTGAGCCGGTTTCCTTCTCCGTCAGTCACAGCGATCCTTCCGCTCAGATCAGAGCCCGGTTTCACGAACTTCCGGTCTGTCAGGACTTCAGCCTTCCAGTCTCCGCTGACCGTCCAGACCTGATCCTGAGTCAGGTCCAGCCTTTGCGCGGGGGCTACCCTGTATCTGTATTCCTCCGCCGGATCCGTGAGGACAGCCGAAATATCGTAAGTCCCCTTAGTGATCCTCAGACGGTCGGTCGCCGGAGAGATGGCCGGTCCGTGGTCCAGGCCGTCCGCGGCCAGGGAAAGGCGAAGGGAAAAATGCTCCGGCATGGCAAGGGTAAGCTCTGCCGTATCATCGCATCCCAGCAGGATGCTCTCGTCCTCGCCCGCGATGAAGCCAGCGTTTCTGAGAATGTAGCTCGCCTTGCTGTCGCTGAACACTCCGTTCATGTATTCGTAGCTTCCCGCCGGAATATGAAGCTTAGTTCCGGAGCTCTCCCGGGAGATCCGGCAGCTGTACTCTCCCAAAGGCCGGGCCTCGGAGAGCCTGCCCCCATCGCTTCTGACCGGCAGGTATATGCTGGCCTCCCGAAGGTTTCCGGCAGGGTCCTGAGCCTGCACTTTGACTGTGCGGAGCTGGTCTGCTTCGACCGTGATCTCCGAGAGGTCACTGAGGCCGGCAAAGGGCACTACCGCAAATCCCGTATAGCGCTCCGCCGCCTGGTATCCGTCTTTTCTCTCCTTCAGGCTGATCAAAGCCGCGTGGATCCCGCTCTCATCCAGCTCGATATCATCGGTAAGGATCCCGGTGATCACTCCGGTCTGGCTGTCCGCCGCCGGGATCTTCTGGCTTGTGGCGGCCTTCCAGGCTTTCTCCTGCCCATCCCATGTGTAGAGGGACAGCTCCGCGCCCACTGCCTGATATATCGTATCTCCATCCTTTACCCGCAGGGTGGAGCTCATCTCGTTTTTGCCGCTGCGGGTCTTCAGCTGGAAGGGGATCTCCTTCGCCGTTGCTCCCCCGAAGGGGCCGGCATCGAAGGAAAGCTCCGCCACATAGCAGCCCGCGACCGGCGGCACGCTTCCGCTGTAGTCCTGGGCAGAATTCCAGCCGGGAGCATCCGCGTTCCACCTGGACTCCTTCTCATAGACCAGCGATCTCTGCCCATCCTCCTCACGGTAGATCCGGAGCACCGGAAAATGGCCCATCATGTTGATCAGCTCATCCCCGCCGGCATCTCCGAAGGCAGCCTGGGCCGTCAGCCGTTCCCCGATATACAGGTCCGTCTGGCCTGAGCTCAGATCGCTGACTCCGATCTGGGGGGCGAATTCCACGTCCTTACGGCCGTCCACCCGGACCGGATCCTTCTTCTTCAGCTGCACGCTCCAGATGCTGCCGCTCTCATCCTCGGCTTTCAGGGTGGCCTGGGCGGTGTAGGATCTTCCCTCGGTCAGATAGAATCTGGTCCCGTACATGACACCGCTCAGGAAGGGGATCTCATTCTCCTTATCCGCCCCCTCCAGCATCATCTCTCCGGCGCAGTCCGCAGGGAACCTGGCCTGGATCCGGACGCCGTCAGACGGAGCAAAGTGCAGCTCCGCCCCGGTCTCCGTTACGGTCAGGTCCTTTTCGATGCAATAGGCCGTCCCGTTACGGTCCACCTCGTGGAAGAGAGTGACCCGGTAGCTTCCATCATCCAGATAGAGCCGGGAATCCTGCTGCATGCGGAAGGCGTTCTCCGCGGACATCCAGCTTCCGCCCGCATCGACCAGAACTTTCAGATACGGCGCCGCGAGAGGTTCTTCATCCTCACCGATCGCCTGGAAATCGACCCTCCGGGTCTGATCCCCATCGATGAGGATCCTGGTTCCCAGCTGGGAAGGCTGCAGCTGCCTCCGGTAGATATACCGGCTCTTGCTTCCGTCTTCGCTGTCCGAGGAGCCGCTGATGATCAGGATATATTCTCCGGCCTCCTGAGAGAGCCCCTTGATCCTGGCAAAGCCAAGATCGGTCGTCTTCCCTCTTCCAGCAAGAGCATATTCTCCGCCGCTTTCCTTCTGGTACACATAGTAGGCCGCAGCCTTTGCTTCTGTCCCCGACGGGTCTTTGACCTGCAGGGTAAAGCCATTGCTGATCGAGTTCAGGATCCGGATGCTGACCTGCTGGGTCTCTC
>ODAI011180793.1_pt1 | contig 10504 bp, 9 predicted proteins | sample 1539321 | NCBI WGS metagenome assembly ODAI01 (sample SAMN02144231, study PRJEB22623) | gut metagenome | biome: sheep rumen | host: Ovis aries | place: New Zealand | reverse complement strand
TGATTTTGGAGTAGATTTGGGTGCAAGACCGCAGGGGCATAGCGAGCTATGGCCCAAGGGATTAAGCCCAAAGATGCCCAAAAGCAACAAAAACAATGGAAGATAATCATCTCAGATTTAGTAATTATTAGAACATACCTTAAAAGATAGGTCATTCGGATAGGGGTGATGACCTGCTTCAAGATTATTACTTTTTCTGCTTCGCTGCCAAATAAATTCGAGTGAGCACCTGCTTGGTGTTTTGCGCGAAATCTCCCTGCATCATCCAAGCATAATAGCTGGGGTCAAGACGGAGCAACACATCCGACACGGGCTTCCCCTTATGCTTGCCGAAATTGAACACTTCCACTCCCTGGTCGTTCCGAATGATGCGCCCAGCAAAATCAACGTTGTTGTTCATCTTACTGTATTCGGAAAGAAACTTGATGTCATTCTGCAAATCAGACGGATACTTGTCCAACTGAGCTTCCAGCACTTCCAGGGTTGCCCGTGTGTCGGCCAAAGCAGAGTGGGCATTTTCAAGATCTTTTCCACAATAATACTTATAGGCAGCCACCAAGGTTCTTCGTTCCAGCTTATGATAGATGTTTTGAACATCCACACACTTACGCTTTGCCACATCAAAGTCCATCCCTAAACGAAGGAACTCTTCACACAAGAGAGGAATGTCAAATTTGTTGGAATTGAAGCCTGCCAAATCGCAGCCCTCAAACGTCTTGTAAAGGTCGGTTGCAATGTCTTTAAACATTGGGCAATCCTTCACATCCTCGTCGTAGATGCCATGCACTTCTGATGCACTCTTGGGAATAGGAATGCCTGGATTGATACGCATGGACTTAGACTCTTCATTACCGTTTGGAAAAATTTTGATGTAGCAAAGTTCCACAATGCGGTCCTTTGCTACATCAATGCCCGTTGTCTCTAAATCAAAAAAAATGATAGGATTCTGCAAGTTCAGCTTCATCTTCAGTCTTTTAGCATCATTGGCATCAACAACATAATAAGGTCTTCATTCTCATCCTGCTCAGAAGGAGTGATGACACCTGCCCGACTGGGATCGGCTAATTCGAGAACCACATCATTGCTGGATATGCTATTAAGCACATCAATCAAGAAGGGACCATTAAATCCGATGCTCATCGTCATTCCTTCATATTCGCACATGATATGCTCTTCGGCCGAGGTGGAGAAATCCAAATCCTGGGCTGACACGGTGAGTGTGCCCGGTTCCACATGTATCTTGATCAAGGCACTGCTTTGGCTGGCAAAAACACTCACACGGCGCAATGCGCTAATAAAGGCCATGCGGTCGGCCGTAACCCGGAAGGGGTTGTCGGTCGGAATGACAGAATTATAATTGGGATAGCGACCCTCGATGAGGCGACAACTTATCACGTAGTCCGCCATTTGCAACTCAGCATTTCTGTCATCAAAACGCACTGCCACCTCACCTTCCTCCTTGGGAAGCACCGCCTTCAGCAGCAGGGCCGGCTTCTTGGGGAGGATGAATGCAGATGGTTCATCAGCATGAACAGATAGCACACGGTTCCGCACAAGCTTGTGTCCGTCACTTGCCACAAAAGTAACGCTTTCAGGCATCATGTCAAAATATACACCATTCATCTGCGGACGCAGCTCGTCATCGGCCGCAGCAAAAAGGCAACGTGTGATGCCAGTCAGCATAACCTGAGCGTCAATCGAAATGAAGTGAGACACCTCACTCATGCCGGTGGGCTTGGGAAAATCATAACCGTTCTGCCCTACGAGATTGTACTTACCATTCTGGTAGTTAATCTCGATAGCGAAGGTGTTGGTATCCACATTAAAAGTAATGGGTTGTTCCGAAATTTCCTTGATGGAGCTGATTAGCTGTTTGGAGCCAATGGCAAACAAACCCTCTCCTTCTGCATCGGCCACATCAAGACGTGTAACCATCGTTGTCTCACTGTCGGAAGCTGTCATTTTCAGCACTCCACCTTTGAGTTCAAAAAGGATGCAGTCGAGTATGGGCAAAGCATTTTTGGAACTCTGCACTCGGCTAATTGTCTGCAAGCGATTGCTGAGACTGGTACTTGAAACATTAAATCTCATTGTCGAAAAACATTTATTTGCACACAAAGTTAGGGAGAAGTTTTGACAATACAAAAAAAAAGCGTACTTTTGTAGCAGATTTTTCAAATTGTATCACAAATAATCATTAAAATATGGAATTTACAGGACGAATTATCCAGGCACTCGAACCTCGCAGTGGAGTGTCGAGCAGAACAGGAAACCCATGGAAAATGCAAGACTTCGTAATTGAAGAGTCTGTGGGTCAGTATCCAAAACGCATGGTGTTTAGTGTGTTTGGAGAAGATAATCTGAACCGATTCAACATTCAGGTCGGGCAAGAACTAACCGTTTCTTTTGACATAAATGCACGTGAGTACAACGGGCGTTGGTATAACGACGTACGGGCTTGGAACGTTATGCCAGCCACACCAGGGGCACCTGCTGCACAACCTGCAGCACCATTCCCTCCTGCTAACCAGCCAGTGGCTCAACCTGCTGCACAACCTGCTGCACCACAGCCTACCCCAGCCAATTTTGAGGCCGCAGCTGACGAATCAAGCGACTTGCCTTTCTAATTATCCTAATATAAAAGTACGAACAGCAAGTAATAAAAAACGGGGGAGGATATGTTCTGAACACATCCTCCCCCGTTTTTGTCAGGAGTTCATCTTAATTGATACCGCCTTCGAGTTCTGAACCAGCCTTGAACTTAACAACCTTCTTTGCTGGAATAGAAATAGGAGCTTTTGTTGCCGGGTTAATGCCTTGACGAGCTGGACGCTCAGAAACTGAGAATGTTCCGAAACCAACGAGTGAAATTTTGTCGCCAGCTTTGAGAGCATCAGCAATGGCCTCAACACATGCGTCAAGAGCTTTTTTAGAATCAGCCTTGCTCAATCCCGTCTTGTCAGAGATAGAGCCTACGAGTTCTGTCTTGTTCATAAATGAATGTTAATTTAGGTTTTTAAAATATTTATTTGGAGTTAATTCCTATCAGTACAGGTTTCAATATCAACTTCACAGATTAAGCCTTAGCGTAACTTCGTTGCAAATATATGAGATATATTTTCGCAAACAAACAAAACTGGCAAAAAAGTGTTGAAAAATCAAAAAAAAACTTGTATTTTCACCTTTTTTGCCTTTTAATAGGAAGAAAAACTCTAATTTTGCACCCGTTATCAAAAGTGAGACAATTAATAATACAAATGTAAGGATTGTTTATGAGAATGACTCCAGCCGTAAAGGTTATACTTATCATCAATGTAGTTTTTTATATCTTGACTTATTGGGTTACTCCACTGATTTCATTGGACGGACATTCAGATTGGTTCCTGAATTTTAATGCGCTCCACCCCATCGGATACTCCGGATTTGCTCTTTATCAATATCTCACCTACATGTTCATGCATGGCGGTTGGTGGCACTTGTTTTTCAACATGTGGTCGCTGATGATTTTTGGCAACGCCGTGGAACAGCAAGTGGGAACCTCGCGCTTCTATTTCTATTATCTGATGTGCGGCATCGGGAGCGCATTAGTCAACCAGCTCTGCACTTTCATCGGAATTATTCCACCTTCTCAGTTAGTCGGAGCTTCGGGTGCCATTTATGGTGTTATGGCAGCTGCCGCATTCTTCTTCCCCAACGCAAAACTATTCATCATCCCCATCCCCTTCCCCATCAAGCTCAAGTACCTGGTTGGCTTCTACACTTTAGTCGAGATGTATTTAGGCATCACCTCCATCGACGGTGTGGCTCATTTTGCCCATTTAGGAGGTATTCTGATTGGGGCTATCATCCTCTTTATCTGGAAAATGCAGGAGAAAAAACGCTCATACAGCAGCAACTATTGGTCTTCTTCCTCCTCCTACGATGCTCATTACGACAAGGATGAAAGCATTTGGGATAAACTAAAGAAGAATTTCACCAGCAAGCGCACCCCCAAAATGCGTGTGACGAATGTGAGGGAAACCAACTACGCTGACCATGAGTATAACCAGAGGAAAGCACAGGAAAATGAGGAAATAGACCGCATTCTGGACAAGATACGCAAAAACGGTTATCAGAATCTTACCGACAGCGAAAAGGCTCTGCTTTTCAATGCCAGCAAAAAAATGAGAGGAGAAGAATGAGGTTGTTGAAAAAAATACCCATGATGCTCTTTATTGCCATCAATCTGCTGATGATGATGGCAATGATTTTTTGTGCCTACACATCAACCCTCCCTCCACAAGAACATCCGCATGTGTCCTATATGGGGCTCATGTTTCCTGTCTTTGCCGCAGCCAATGCACTCTTCATCCCATTTTGGCTGATTTTCAAATGGAGACTCGCCATCCTCCCGCTGATTGGGATGCTTATCTGCATTGAGAGTGTTCGGGCATACTTCCCGCTCAACCTGCCAACCGACCCTCCAGAAGGTTGCATAAAAGTGCTTTCATACAATGTGATGGGTTTTGGAGAGAAAAAAGGACCCGCATGGGAAGAGAACAAAATTCTTCTTTACATCAAGAAAAGTAATGCCGACATCGTGTGTCTGCAAGAAGTGACAAACAGCAACGTGGACAAGGCACTTGCCACCCTCAGCAACGAATATCCATACGTCTCCATCGAAAAGCAACCGAAAAGTTATATGGCTTGCCTTTCCAAATTTCCCATAGACTCTGTACAACACATCCATTATACATCCGACAACAACTTCAGCTACGCCTACCACATTTTGCTGGACGATGACACCCTACTGCTCATTAACAACCACCTGGAGTCATACAAACTAAGCCCAGAGGACAAGGAAGACTACAAGTCCATCATCGAGAACTACCAACATCCCGATAAAAACAACTCCGAAACAAAATACCTGAGTCTGGTGGAAAAACTCTCCTCACACGATTCGATCAGAGGTGAGCAGGTCGATTCTGTTGCTGACTTCATTGCACGCAACCATGACAAAAGCATCATACTTTGTGGAGATTTAAATTCCTCCCCTATTTCTTACACGCACCATCGGCTGACCGAATATTTGAACGATGCCTACACCCGCAGCGGAAATGGTCCCGGATTAAGCTACAACCGCAGCGGCATGTATTTCCGCATCGACCACATCATGACCAGTCCCAACTTCACTGCATACGGTGCTAAAGTCGATCAATCTTTCAAAGAAAGCGACCACTATCCCATCTTTTGTTTTGTCAAACGGAACAAAAACAACGAAATAAGTACCGCCAAGTAAATATTTTGGCACGATTTTGTTTCTATTTGTAAAAAAATCTATATCTTTGCACCTTGAATTGCCGCAAACTTTTCTCACGCATATATAATATATATGTGTAGAGAAGGGTAAAGTATGGTGTCTGACAGCCCAGACAACATGGTGAATCGTGGCAGACATTCGACAACTTTGATAAAATTTAATAACAATCAATAAATTAAACAATTCAAAAATTCAAAAAATGCAAAACAAAGGATTTGTAAAGTTTTTAGCAGTGGCACTCACCCTCATCTGCATCTTCTACCTCTCCTTCTCTGTCGCTACAAAGTATGTAGAGGACAAAGCAGCCAAGATGAGCGAGCAAGAAGCAGAGCAGTATTTGGATTCGTTAAATTCGACTCCATTCTACTTGGGTAGCTACACACTGAAGGACTGCCGCGAAACTGCCATCGGTTTAGGTCTCGACCTGAAAGGTGGTATGAACGTTATCCTTGAGGTGAGCGTGCCAGAAGTGGTGAAGGCATTGGCCGACCACAAAACTGACGAAGCTTTCCTAAAGTCTGTTGACGAAGCAGCAAAGGAAGCGCAAGAAAGTCAGAGCGATTTTATCACACTATTTGTCCAGGCTTATAAGAAAAACGCTCCAGGCAAGCCGCTTGCAACGATTTTCGCCACCCAGCAGCTGAAGGGCAAAGTCAACACCAACAGCTCAGATGCCGAGGTGGAAAAAGTGCTCAAGCAGAGTGTGGACGAGGCTGTTGATAATGCATTCCTTGTGCTCCGCACCCGTATCGACCGTTTCGGCGTTGTTCAGCCCAACATCCAGAAGATTGAAGGCCAGAGCGGACGCATCATGGTGGAGCTTCCCGGCATCAAAGAGCCAGAACGTGTGCGCAAGCTCCTCCAAGGAAGTGCCAACCTCGAGTTCTGGGAAACTTACGATACGCCTCAGGTAACCCCTTACCTCTCTCAGCTCAATGCTGCCCTCCGCAACAACGGAACTGCGACGGAACCCGCAGACTCTGTAACCACCGACACGGTGGCTGCTGAGCAGGTCGCTCAAAAGGCCGACTCTGCCAAAAGCGGCGCAAGCGTGTTGGCGCAGATGAACAAGGTGGATGCCAAAGCATCGGGCAAAGCATCAGACGAAGCCAAGAAAGAAAACCCACTCTTTGCCATGTTGCAGCCAACAGGTGCACCTTCTGGCTGTATGGTGGCACTTGCACAGGCATCGGATACAGCAGAGATCAACGCTTTGCTCAACTCTGACATCGCAAAGCAGATTTTCCCTTCCGATCTCTCACTCAAATGGGGCGTGAAGTCATACGACCCAGCTGGTAAGATTTTCGAACTTTACGCCATCCGCACCACAGGACAGAACGGACGTGCTCCGCTCGAAGGTGAAGTGGTGACAGAGGCTAAGGATGAGTTCGACCAATATGGCAACCCCGTTGTCACCATGAAAATGAACACGGAAGGTGCTCGTAAGTGGGCAGCCCTCACTGAGGCAAACGTCGAACACTGCGTGGCAGTCGTGCTCGACAACCTCGTTTACAGCGCTCCTAACGTGCGCGGCAAGATTGACGGTGGCAACACTGAGATTTCGGGTAACTTCACCACTACTGAAACCAAAGACTTGGCCAACGTGCTTCAGTCGGGTAAGATGCCCGCTCCTGCCACCATCATCCAGGAAGATATCGTAGGCCCCACCCTCGGTGCTCAGTCCATCAAGGCTGGTTTCATCTCCTGCATCGTCGCATTCATTGTGCTGATGCTCTACATGGTGGTCATGTACGGTATGCGCGAAGGTATGGTAGCCAACTGTGCCCTCATGCTCAACTTCTTCTTCTCATTCGGCATCCTCACCTCACTTGGTGCAGCGTTGACCATGTCGGGTATTGCCGGTATGGTGCTCACCCTCGGTATGGCAGTCGATGCCAACGTGCTCATCTACGAACGCACCAAGGAAGAAATGCGCAGCGGAAAGAACATCAATGCAGCCGTGGCGGCAGGTTACAGCAATGCGTTCTCAGCCATTTTCGACTCAAACGTAACCACCATCCTCACGGGTGTCATCCTCTACAATTTCGGCACAGGTCCCATCAAGGGCTTCGCCACCACCCTCATCATCGGTATCGTCTGCTCATTCTTCACCGCAGTTTGGCTGACTCGTATCGCCTACGAGCACTTCCTCAACCGCGGCAAGTGGCAAGACCTCAAGTTCACCACCAAGTTCTCACAGAACATGATGAAGGACACGAAGTTCAACTTCATGGGCATCTACAAGAAGTCATTCATGGCTTTTGGCGCTTTCTTGCTCATCGCCCTGGCCAGCTTCGCCATCCGCGGTTTGAGCCAGTCCATCGACTTCACCGGTGGCCGCAACTACAAGATTGAATTTGTAAAGCAAGTAGAACCAGAGGCTGTCAAAAATGCCATTGTAAAGCAGTTCGAGGCCAACAACAAAGATGATGAAGCCATCAACGTGACCGTGATTGCCCTCGGCACAGAAGGCAACAATGTACGCGTATCGACCAACTTCAACATTGCCGACAACAGCTCTGCAGCAGATGCCCAAATTGAGTCGTTGCTCTATCAAGCATTCGTAGATGGTGGCATGGTGGACAAGACCGTGTCGGAAGAGGCTTTCCTCGACCGCGACAACCGCGCAGGTGGCTCCATCGTCTCTTCGCAGAAGGTGGGTCCGGCCATCGCATCCGACATCTTGCGGGGTGCCATTCTCTCCGTTCTCTTTGCCATCGTAGTCATCTTCGTATATATCCTCGTACGTTTCCGCAATGTAGCTTACTCCGTAGGTTCTATCGTAGCCCTGACACTCGACACTGTGCTCGTTATCGGTATGTTCTCACTCTGCTACGGCTGGATAGGGTTCTCTCTCGAAGTTGACCAAACCTTCATCGGTGCCATCCTGACTGTGATTGGTTACTCCATCAACGACAAGGTGGTTATTTTCGACCGCATCCGCGAAGTCTTCAAGAACTATCCGAAACGTGATCGCCAGCGCATCTTCAACGATGCCTTGAACAGCACCCTCGCACGTACCATCAACACATCTGTATCTACGTTCATCGTGTTGCTCGTCATCTTCGTGCTCGGCGGCGATAGCATCCGCGCCTTCGCATTCGCCATGATGCTGGGTGTCATCATCGGAACAAGTTCTTCACTCTTCATTGCCGCTCCAACAGCCTATTTGGTCATGGGTGCCCGCATCAAAGAGGAGGATGAAGAGCCTGCAACTAAATAACAAGTAATCTCACTCAAAAAAAATCGCGGTTGACTCATGATAATTCCTGTCTTTCTTCCCACATCAATTACCATGAGTCAACCGCGATTCTTTTGATAAGTAACTGAACAAATGATTTGATGATAATTCGTGATCAATTCGTGATAATTATATGTTTTAAATAAACACGAATTGCCATGAATTGCCCATGAAATCATCATGAATATTTTATATAAACTATTTTTGTTTACCTACTTATATTTGTACAATTAAAACAACACAAAAACATGAGTAAAATCAAAGCCGCCATCGTCGGTTATGGCAACATCGGCAAATATGCCCTCGAAGCCATCGAGGCATCCGCAGACATGGAGTGCGTAGGCATCGTTCGTCGCAACGGCGAAGCCAACAAACCCGCAGAACTTGCCAACTATACAGTAGTAAAGAACATTTCCGAACTCAAAGATGTGCAGGTGGCCATTCTTGCCACTCCCACCCGCAAGGTGGAAGAATATGCCAAGCAGTGCCTTGCCCTGGGCATCAACACCGTCGATTCCTTCGACATCCACACCCAAATTGTGGACCTTCGCCGTTCGCTCGATGCCGTTGCCAAGGCCAACAATGCTGTCAGCATCATCTCCGCAGGTTGGGATCCAGGGTCCGACTCCATCGTACGCTCCCTCATGGAGAGCCTTGCTCCCAAAGGCATCAGCTACACCAATTTCGGTCCAGGCCGTTCAATGGGTCACTCTGTAGCCGTGCGTGCCATAGAAGGCGTAAAAGATGCCCTCTCTATGACCATTCCCGTGGGCACAGGCATTCATCGCCGCATGGTCTATGTTGAATTGGAAGAAGGGGCTGACTTCAAGCAGGTGGAGTCAGCCATCAAAGCTGACCCCTACTTCGTCAACGACGAAACCCATGTGCAGCAAGTTCCCTGTGTAGATGCCCTTAACGATGTAGGGCATGGAGTGAACCTTGTTCGCAAAGGTGTCAGTGGCAAGACCCATAATCAGCTCTTCGAGTTCGACATGAAGATTAACAATCCCGCCCTGACAGCCCAAGTGCTCGTCAACGTGGCTCGCGCTTCCCTCAAGCAGCAGCCAGGAGCCTACACTATGATTGAGATTCCAGTCATCGACATGCTCTGTGGCGACAAAGAGGAACTCATTCGCCACCTGGTATAAACGGTTGTGGAAAATACAACTAAAGAGGTTTTCGTGTGGTCTCAAAGCCGCATGAAAACCTTTTCAATTTTATGAATTCATTCAACTTCTGAAGTACTTTTCTCCATAAATTTTATGATTAAGTCGATTGGCTATCAACACGTTCCGTGTTTCGAAAAACAATAATGGGTCCACTTGAAAAAGTAGATTTTCTAAAAAAACTCTATTTGATTATCAATGTATTACAGGTTGAGGATTGGCAATTTTGGACTTTTCCAAGTGGACTCAATAACAGCAGAAAGCGATGGAAAAGAGAAATGGCATTATCTTCACAACAGAAGGTCTATCTGCACTTCGACAACACGGGCTACTTCGAGAACGAGACGATGTGGTTCAAGGCATACGTGACCCGCACCGACAACGGACGGGGCACAGACCTGCTGATAATGACCCAGGGGTGGAGACGCTATGACTGGAACCTGATGGCGGGAAGGACGGCCTTAAAAAAGACTCTGCAATTTGTCTCTTCATTTACCGCTATAGTACCTCGCATGTACCTCGCATCTGAAAGAGCGAGGTTTTAAGCGACTGAACAGCGGGGTAAGTCTTGCCGACTTTCGGCTTTTTTGCGTTTTTTATGATGAGAAGCGTGTAATCTCGAAAATTTTATATAAATTTGCACCATCATAGTAATATCTAACCCGATAGAGAAATATGGCAGAGCAAACAAGACCAAGAAGAGGCTACGCCGTTGGCGTGCAGATGTTCGATTGGATTCGCGAACGCGGTTCGGTATATGTCGATAAGACTGAGTATGTCTGGAAGATGGTGTCAACG
>ODAI011791910.1_pt1 | contig 10505 bp, 8 predicted proteins | sample 1539321 | NCBI WGS metagenome assembly ODAI01 (sample SAMN02144231, study PRJEB22623) | gut metagenome | biome: sheep rumen | host: Ovis aries | place: New Zealand | reverse complement strand
TCTTCTGCAGGTGCTTCTTCCGGAGGAGCTTCCTCAGCCGGGGCTGCTGGCTGTTCACGTTTGATGCCGGCCGATAATTCCGCATTTTTAGGCTGTGCCATATTATCGATAATCATTTCTCCGGCGCCGGATTTATATACCTTGACATAAGCCTGGCCGCTCAGTGGATGAGATTCATCGATAAGATAGTTGTATGCATCAATTTCAATATCGTACATCTTACCCTTTTCGGTATTGGTGAAATATGTTTCAATCGGTAAGATTTGGTTGACCTGGTTATAAGCTTCCTGGGCAACTGCAGAAGCACCTTCCGCATTCATTTCATCACTAATATCAATGGAAATTCGAAGTGTAGCACTCTTTAAGTTTACTTCTACCTTCTCAACACCGCCGATTGACTGGCAGACACTGCTGACCTGCTTAATCTGTGTATTGGAAATAGACGGATTTAAATCCTCTTTCCCAAAGCGGTTTCCGACAACCGGTTTATTCTGGCCGCCTAAACTTGTCAATAAGACAAAAGCAACAATCGCAAAAGGAATTGCGATAATGATCAATGTTAACCATACAAGCTTATGCCCCTGCTTCGGTGGTTTATTGGATGAGCGGGTAGACCCGCTTTTTTTCTTAGTATTAAATTTTGGTAACCCTGCCATTAGAATACCTCCTTTTGGTATTATAACACATAATATCCTAGATGAAATAATTTATCAATAAACTACGAAATTGTTGTGATGACCTTTACATCCGTTGATCCTGCTTCTCTTTGAAGCATCGCATATACGGTTCCGTTATTGGATACACGCACAATATAATTACACGAAGTCTCGGTAAAAATCGATAGATTTTCACGTATCGACTGGGTAACCGCAAGAATCTCACCGGCGGTCTTACCATGAGTCTCTACATTGATATTCATTTGAACCGGTGTCTGTTTTTCAAATTTTACCGTTCCGGTTATATAGCTGTAGTCAGCTAATACCATGGATATCTTCGATTCATAGTCGTCGTATTGTTTCGAGAGTTCTTCATCCATCTCCGTAAACTTTGCGGATGGGAAGGATACCCATTGTTCATCAATATTGCCAAATGAGCCCTGAGAACCGACATAATATCCATCATAGAAATATCCACCGATCGATGCAGCAGAATCCGAACTGTCTAAACGGAATGCCGCAATATAAATCGGAATATCCGAAGCGATTTCGTTAAAGCGCTGCCGCATATAGCTGACTAGCTTGGCGGATGAGACTTTCACATAGTTCTTTAGTTTTTCATCCGTAATCGATACTGCTTTACCATCGGAAGAAACAACTTCATCGTTGACAACCATGCCAACAGAAATGCCTTTCAATGTATCGTTTGAATACCAATCCAGTTCATAAATATCCACCAAGATAGTTACACCGGCAACCTTTCCGTTTCCGGTATCAAACTCTTCATCAAAACTTGGATTTAAACCATTCGGGTTATCATCACGTGTTGTTCCCAGAAGTCCTCTGGATCCATCGGATGCATCTAACTCATCATAGGTTAAAAATACATGGTTTTTAAATCCTACGGATGATGGATTAAAATGCTGCTTAGAAAGCTCCATCAATCCCTCTTCCATCTGGATGCGTGCATCCAGACTGGTAAATAAGCCGCTGTGCTTAACCCGCATATCGCTGGTTTCAAACGGTAATATAGCCGCATATCCACCTGAGCTTAACGGTGTAGATTGATTGGAGTTTAAAGACGAGCAGCCTGTAATCATCAACAGCAGGCTGACAAGTGCTGTAATTCGTTTATTTTTCATCGTTACCCTCCGTAACGTATACATTATATCATGAAGATTTCTTGGATAAAGAAGGATGTAACAGACTTATTGTCTTTTTACCGTATGGAAGTCCAAATGCGATGTCCGCATTGGTTCCGTTTATCTTTAGAATAATGCCTTCTCCATAGGTTTTATGTACAACCTTGTCTTTTGGCTGGTATTTTCCAAAGCGGGAAGGTTTTTGTGCTGCCGGTTTTACAGGCTGTACGAAAGCCGGTTTTGGCTGTGACTTTTCCCTGTCATCATCCACAAAGGATTTCGGAATCTCCATTAGAAAACGGCTTGGCGTTTTTGGAGTTCCTAACATATAACTGAATTCACTGTTCCAGCTGATATATAAGGAACGCTTTGCGCGTGTCATGGCCACATAGCACAATCGTCTTTCTTCTTCCATCGCCGCATTTCCCCCTTCATCCAGAGATCGCTGGGATGGGAAGATTCCATCGTTGAAATTGACAAGAAATACCGTATCAAATTCCAATCCCTTAGCCGCATGAACTGTCATCAGGGTAATGGAATTATGGCTGTCTTCCTGACTTTTATCTGTAAATAAGGCAATTTCCTGCAGGTATTCCTCCAGAGTCATCTCCGGGTTTTCCTGTATGGATTGGGCAATGTCGTTTCTTAATTCCTGAAGGTTTTCCATTCGTTCCGGTTCATTGCTCTCTTTGACCATTTCATAATATCCGGATCTGTCCATCACATAATCAAAAAAATCTTCTAGGGCAAATTCTTCACGGTGATTTCTTAAATCTTCAACCAATTCTACAAAAGACCGGCATTTTTTTACAACAGAGGCAGATAAGCCATTTGGATTTTTCATAACCTCCAGCATGTTGATATCACGATGGTTGGCTTCTTCCTGAATAGCTTCTACGCTCTTTGCCCCGATTGCCCGTCTTGGACGGTTGATAATACGCGTAATCGCAAGATTTAAAGATAACTGCTTGGGATCCTGTTTATCCGCATGGGTACATAACTTTAAATAACACAGAGCATCTTTAATTTCCTGACGCTCATAAAAGCGGATGCCTCCATAAATCACATAAGGAATACTGAGCTGCTTAAAGGATCTTTCAAATATACGCGAACTGTAGTTGGAACGGTATAAGATCGCAATATCCTTATACTCTATACCTTCTTTATGTTTGGCATTGATCTGTCTTGCCACATAGATTGTTTCATCATTTTCACGCGGGCAGGCATGAAGATGAATCTTCTCTGTCCCCGGAATCTTGGTAAACAGGTCTTTTTTAATACGCTTCTGGTTATAGCTGATGACCGAGTTAGATGCATCCAGAATCGGCTGGGTAGAGCGGTAATTCTGGTTCAAGACAATGGTTTCACAGTTTGGAAAATCCTGGTTAAAGCGTAAGATGATGTCCACGCTGGCACCACGCCATGTATAGATGGTTTGGTCAGGATCGCCTACCACACACAACATCGTATTCTTTCCGGTCAACAGACGCACGATATGGTATTGGACAGGGTCCACATCCTGAAATTCATCAACATGTATATAGTCCAAACGATTCTGCCATTTTTCTCTTGTTTCTTTACTGTGAGCTAATAAGCGCTCCCCTTCCAGCAGCAGATCATCAAAATCCATTGCCTTCATTTCTTTTAGGCGAAGCACATAGCGCTCATAGATATCCGCAATCAGCTGCTGTTCTTTGGTAAAGGCAAGCTCTTTAAACTGTGCCGGTGAAACACCTTCCGATTTATTGGAAGAAATAACAGCTAATACTTTATTGACCGATAATTCCTTTTTCTGCAGATTCAAATCCTTGTAGATCGGCGTCAACAGAACATTCTGGTCATCGGAATCTAAAATTGTGAAATTTTTCGGGTATCCAATCTTATCCGCATCCTCCCGCAGAATGCGGACACAAAGAGAGTGGATGGTTGAGATGCGGACCATTCGCGCATCCTCACCCAGCTGTTTATATAATCTCTCTTTCATTTCATTGGTAGCTTTATTGGTGAAGGTAATGGCCATAATACGGTATGGCATAATACCGCATTCTTCCACCAGATAGACAATACGAGCCATCAATACCCGGGTTTTGCCGCTTCCGGCACCGGCGATGATCCGCACATGTTGATTGATGGTAGAGGCTGCCTTCCTTTGATTTTCGTTTAATTGATCTAGTACACTCATTTGTTCACCTAATCCAGGGATTGAAATCCACTTTCTTTGATACACTGCTTCAAGTAATTCATATCACTTTCATGGCGAACCGTTACATGGAAATACATTTCCCTTTCATCCTGCTTCAGTTTGGCATCTAATACATAATAGCCTGTCTTCTGTTCAGAATACATCCAGATTGTCTTATCCTGATATTCGATGGGTTCAACCTGTGATAGAGCTTCAGGGTTTTCTAAGATTCCATCATGGAAACTGATTCGCATCAGCCATGACCAATCCGCCTCATCTGTAAAAGGCGACATTAAACATAAAGCTGACATGGATGGATCATAGCTTCTTTCCGCTGTTCCCGGAGCTACGATTTTCGCATCCCGGAACAAATGATATACCTCTTTAGATCGGTATTGATGTTCCTCTTCACGCATCGGATTGCCCTTTTCAATCCTGTTTTGACGTCCTAACATCTCGCAATAGCGGCGATACGTTTTCATCGGAAGCGGAAGGGTTGGGTCCTTTTCATAGGCCAGCTCAATATAATCACAGATGGTTGATGCCACCTTTTCGGTATGCTCATTCATTAAAATAAAATCGTCATAGCCTTCCTTTGCCAGAAGTGTCAATGCGGCATTTTTAAAATACAGAGCATCGTGATCCCATGCGTTCCACACATAGAACACATCCATCAGATCCATGGCATCCATCTTCCTGAATTCCTTTTCATCCAGATATCCGATCGGAGTTGCGATAAAGCCTTCTTTTTCTAAAGGAAGATAATAAGTTTCATCATAAATATAATTTTTATGGATGATCGGCTCTCTTTTTAATAAACGGCCGCGTAAATATTCAATTTCATCCTGATAGCGGTGAACGATGCGATGGAAGTCTCCATCCTTATCAAATTCGAGTTCATCCATCATTTCATAATCACCCGGAAGTTCCTCCTGGATATCGTGGAAAAAGTCCACTACAAACGCATGGAAGCCGGGTCCGGCATGTCTTGTATTGGATGTTAAAATCACATCGTGGCCATCTTCATAAACCTGGATCTTTCCCTGAGGACAGGCATCTATTTCAACCATATCTCCTCTTTCTTCAATTTGAACCTGTTCACGCAGAGCTAAAGCACCTAATACTTCATAAAGTTCATCTTTTTCTTTATTTGTTCGATCTTTACAAATTAACTGTACATACATAGTTACACCTCCCGTGCGTTTTTGAGTTTGGAAAGCTATTATAACACACTATGCAAAAAACAAACAATCATGTATAATGTCTCAAGAAAAAAAGAGGTACGCTATGAACCAAATTGCGAATCGATGGAAAGACTATGAAATTTTAGATACGGGAAATAAAGAAAAGCTGGAAAGATGGAATAAGATTATCTTACGCCGTCCCGATCCGGTATGTATATGGCCTCAGGCAGATGAAGCTATCTGGAGAAATGCGGATGCCGTATATCATCGTTCCAAGTCCGGAGGCGGAAGCTGGGAATATAAGAAACAGCTCAAAGAATTTTGGACCATCGGATATCGCGGTCTGCGTTTTAAAATCTCACCGACAGGATTTAAGCACACCGGTCTTTTTCCGGAACAGGCTTCCAACTGGGATTTTATTATGGATACCATCGAAGCATCCAGCAGAGATGATATTCGTATATTAAATCTTTTTGCCTATACCGGAGCTGCCACGATGGCTGCCTCAAAAGCCGGGGCAAAAGAAGTTGTGCATGTCGATGCGGCCAAGGGCATGGTCCAATGGGCCAAAGAAAATATGGAGCTATCGCATTTAGAGCACAATACGATCCGTTTTATCGTGGATGATGTATTAAAATTTGTCAAACGCGAACAGCGAAGAGGTCATACGTATCACGGCATCATCATGGACCCGCCAAGTTATGGAAGAGGACCGAAGCAGGAGCTTTGGAAATTAGAGGATAACCTGTATGAGCTCATCACGGAATGCGAAAAGCTGTTAGATAAAGATGCGCTGTTCTTTTTGATCAGCTGTTATACGACCGGATTTTCCTGTACCACACTGGAGCAGGCATTAAATCGGTCTGAATTATCCAAACGGAAAGGTACCATTGAAACCGGAGAGAATCTACTTCCTGTTTCAAGCGGAGGTGTTCTTCCGTGCGGCATCTTTGGAAGATGGAAGTCAAAATAAAAAGCCCAATCGGGCTTTTTTTAACATCGGATCCAATTTGGATAGAAAGGAATTCCGTTTTTGATCATTCGATGAATTAATGGTGTTCCGATTGTCTGGAAATAATGTTCGATGGTCGGAACCTGCACCACCAATAAGTCCCCTAACTTACCGACTTCAATACTTCCTCGATCATCCAGGCCGAATTCTTTGGCCGGCAGGCTTGTCATACCTTCCAGAAGCGGTTTATAAGGCACTTCCAACTGACTGAACAACATATAACATAACGGCTGGAAGCTGTATACATAGGAATTCGGCTTCCCAAATCCGCAGCTAAGCAGGAATTTTTCCGGCAGTCCTTCAATATAATCGCCTAATCTCTCTACGATCGGTAAACTGGTCTTTCTGCGGTTCACGTAGACATCCTGAGTTAAATTCTTACGCTGGATCTTACTATGATTTGTAAGGACGCTCAAAATGCCGTTTTGGCGCATCGCATACAGAGCAGCAGAATCCTGCCGAAGCTGATCACCCAGTCTTGCGTTAATAAAGCCTTTAAAATCGCAATCGATAAAAGCAGGTAATACTATTTCTCCCTGCGCATCAATGACGCGGGTTGATGGCTCTATAAGATCTTTATAATCCGATCCCGTTCCCACGGCCATGATCTTATCGTGATGAAGACAGACATAAGCCCGCTCCAAAACGGTAAAGTTATCGTCGCATGTATATAGATTTTCTATATTTTTAATCAATAGTGTCGCTTTCATAAATATTTCCTTTGGGTGCATTATAACATAAATAGAATGCATGGTATAATTAGTTTATGATTAATCCAAGAATGTATAAAAAGAAACCGAAAACCGCCATTGTGACCATCCATGGATTCGGTATGAATCGTGCCAATCATTTTAATGATTTCCGCCGTTTTATAGAACCAAAAGGCTATGCCGTGATCCAGTTCAACATTTATGACATCCATGATCCCGAGGATGCCAGCTATAAAGAATGGATTGCCCGCTGTGAGAAAATATTGAACCGGGCATTAAAGAATTATGACAATGTGATCTTATTGGGATTTTCTATGGGAGGGGTTATCGCATCCTACTTAGCCTCGATTTATCCCATCAAACAATTGATTCTCATTGCCCCGGCATTCAGCTATCTTGATTTGTCTACATCGGTACATTACGGTGTTAAGGCCATCAAAAAGATCGGCAAAAAAACGGAGACTCCAAGTAATGCCCAAACTAAGGCATTTACCGAAATTGTCTCCAATTATAAGGAATCCATCTATTATGTGGACTGTCCGATTTTAATCCTGCATGGAACCGAGGATACCTCGGTATCCGTACAAAGCTCGAAAACGGTATATTCAAGACTCCATGGCAAAAAGCGCATGTTGATCTTAGAGGGAGCCGGTCACAAAATGTTGTATGACGGCATCATGGAGAAAACGGTATTCACATTAATTTACCAGGCGATGGAGGGAAATCTCATTTAAAAAACCAGGCGATTTGCCTGGTTTTCGCTTATTTGTATTGATCCAGCATATTGAGTTTGAGATTTAACAGCTTGTCGGTTAAGTCTACATAGTATTCCTGCGGGTTGACAAAACGCTTAATTTCTTCCCACAGAGTCTCTAATTCTTTCTGGGTGTATTCACGGATTTCCTTTAGATCCGGAAGATCATAAACAAGTTCACCGCGTTCAATAATCGGTACAAGTAACGGACGTAAGGAATAAGTCCCACCCTTGATGATCTTATATTTCCAGCGTGACATCGGATGATAGATGGCCAAATCTTCATTTTCATCAAATTTTTCTTCGTAAAGTGCCATCAAGTCAGCCTGGGCCATACCGGTTTCCTTATCATAAATACGATATAAATTCTTAATGCCCGGGTTAGTTACCTTTTCAACGTTGTCGGAAATCTTAATTTTCGGAATCAGCACACCGTTTTCTTCTGCTGCCACCATCTTATAAACACCACCGAATACCGGAGAGTTCTTGGAGCAGATCAAGTTTTCACCAACACCGAAGGAGTTGATCTTAGCACCCTGCTGGTGGATCAAGGATTCAATGACATATTCATCCAAAGAGTTAGAGATGACAATACCGCAGTCTTCCATGCCGTTAGCATCGAGCTCAGCACGAACCTTCTTAGAAAGATAGGCAATATCGCCGGAGTCGATACGAACACCTTTTAAGCGGTAACCGTTTGGTTCTAAATAATCCTTGGCAACCTTAATGGCGTTCTTGATACCGGATTTTAAAGTGCTGTAGGTATCAATCAATAAAGTACAGTTATCCGGATAGTTCTTTGCGTAATTCATAAACGCATCGTATTCCGTATCAAAGCTTTGAATAAAGGAATGTGCCATGGTACCAAGTACCGGAAGTCCGAATACCTCACCGGCATAGGTAGTAGCTGATCCGGCACAACCTGCGATGTAGGCAGCTCTTGCCCCATAGATAGCGGAGTCAAAGTTATGGGCACGGCGTGCTCCAAATTCCATAACCGCTCTTCCCTCACTGGCCTGGACAATACGTCTTGCCTTAGTGGCGATCAAGGTCTGATGGTTCAGTGTAAGAAGTAAAGCGGTTTCCACTAACTGTGCCTGAATGATCGGTGCCTTCACACGTACTAATGGCTCATATGGGAATACCGGTGTTCCTTCCGGAATGGAATATAAATCACCTGTGAAACGAACGTTTGCCAGATAGTCTAAGAATTCATCGCTGAATTGGTTTAATGAACGAAGATATTCAATATCGTCTTTATCAAAATGCAGATTACGAACATATTCAACAGCCTGCTCTAAACCGGCAAACACGCAGAATCCTCCATCATCCGGATTCTTTCGATAAAACAAATCAAAGACAACTTCCTTGTTTGGGTCTTCGTTAAAATAACACTGAGACATGGTCAATTCATAAAAATCCATGACCAGACTTAAATTTCTTTTTTCAATCATTTTCTACTCCATAATCTTTGATACAACATCAATTCCGTTGATCCGCATATTTTCAAGTGCGGCATCATTCCAATAACCGGCATCGTGTACACCCTCAATATGATAAGTTTCTACACAGTCTGCCGGAACGATAATTCGCATTTTTGTTTTATTATGCTCATTGAGCCAGGCCTGTAAGCTGAGCGCAAACTGCAGGATGCATAAATCGGTACAGCAGCCGGTAATAATGATATCCCGATAACGATTCATCTCCTGCTCCAAAAAGCTTTGAAATTCAGGTGCCGTAAAGGTATTCGTGCTGTTTTTATGAATCATCCATTTTATATACGGACGCAAGTCATCAATGACTTCAGCCTCGCTGGTCCCTATGACACAATGTGCAGGATATGCATCAAATTCACGGGTTTTCGGAGGATGGGAGTCACAGACAAATACATTTCGACATTCTAACGATTCCATCAGTGATTGAATATTCGGGGTAATATCATGAATTGCCTCATCGTGCAAAGCCCCTTCAAAAATAAAACCGTTTACCATATCCACTACAAAGATTACCGGATCCTTTAACGTATCCGCTTTCAGCACCGGATAATTATGTTCTATGTTTCTGGCCATATACCTCACCTCTTAATGCCTAATTATACACTATATCCGTTAATTGAGTTAAAAAAAAGAAGCATTTTAAGCTTCTTCGTTGTCTTGATTTTGATAGGCTTTGAGTTTTTCTTCCAATTCCGCCTGGAAATCCGGATTGCTTTGAATATAAAGCTTGGCAGCTTCTCTTCCCTGTCCAACCTTCTCGCCTTCATAGCTGAACCATGCACCGGCTTTGCGGATGATGTTGGCCTCTACGCATAAATCCAGTAATTCGGAAATATAGGAGATACCCTCACCATAGATAATTTCTAAAGTAGCCTGTTTAAATGGCGGGGCCACTTTGTTCTTTACAATTTTAACCCGAACCTTATTTCCGACGATATCGGTTCCGTTTTTAATGACATCTGCCTTACGGATATCAATACGTACCGAAGAGTAGAATTTTAAAGCACGTCCACCCGGTGTAGTCTCCGGATTACCGTAGATCACACCGACCTTTTCACGCAGCTGGTTGATAAAGATAGCGGTACATTCGTTATGGTTCATCGATGCAGCCAGTTTACGCATGGCCTTTGACATCATACGGGCCTGCATACCCACCTGCATATCTCCCATTTCACCGTCTAATTCTGCCTGCGGTACCAGTGCGGCAACACTGTCAACAACCACAAGGTCAACCGCTCCGCTTTCAATCAACATCTGCATGATGTTCAATCCCTGTTCACCGGAATCCGGCTGAGAGAGAATCAATTCATCAATGTTGACACCCAGATTACGGGCATAGACAGGATCAATCGCATTTTCAGCATCGATA
>ODAI013981164.1_pt1 | contig 10507 bp, 5 predicted proteins | sample 1539321 | NCBI WGS metagenome assembly ODAI01 (sample SAMN02144231, study PRJEB22623) | gut metagenome | biome: sheep rumen | host: Ovis aries | place: New Zealand | reverse complement strand
CCTAAATCCTGATTAGCTGAAATTGAGTCAATGAAACCTTCTAATCAGAATGACCTAAATCCTGATTAGCGGAAATTGAGTCAATGTAACTTTCTATTCAAGATGACCCAAATCCTGATTAGCTGAAATTGAGTCAATGTAACCTTCTAATCAGGATGACCCAAATCCTGATTGCCTGAAATTGAGTCAATGTAACCTGCCATTCAGGATGACTCAAATGCTGGTAACCGGAATATGGGTCAATGTAATGCCTTGTTCACTGCGAAAATAAGGCATACCGGCTGAACTGTTTCGGTCCACTGCCTGAACTTTATCAATTTTTCAACTCAATATTGACATTGGTATGTCCATATGCTAAATTTAGTAAGTTCTCACTTGATAGAGCAAATGCTGGTATAGCACAGTCGGTAGTGCGTCGCATTGGTAGTGCGGAGGTCACCGGTCCGATTCCGGTTACCAGCTTTTTTATTACATATAACAGGCTATAAAACCACGATTTTTTCGTTGATTTATAGCCTGTTATATTTTTCCAAGTTCCTATATGTTGTTATATAACACTACTTATCACAGGCTATAGATTCACGATTCTCCGTTGATCTATAGCCTGTTTTGTTTTTCTTCGATATCCATCCAAAAATCAGTTTTTTCGTGCCTTCTCATCCCATACAGGAACATCTGCCCCTATTACAGCTGAAGTAAACGGCGTGCCGTCCTCTGCTTCGAAATGAACAGTTGCCTTCTTAACATATCTGAAGCCAATGTATAAAAGCGGAATGTTGCAGTAGGCGATCAAGATATTGGCAAAATCAGAAAGATCCCAAAGAGCTCCCAGATCCAGTCCAACGATGGATGTGAGCATCCCGAAACAGATAACCGCGATATCTATAAGTCTTATGGTATTGATAAATATCCTGCTACGGCTGATCCTGTTTGCACAGATCTCAGAGAATGACATAAACCCCAGGAGACAGGTAAACGCAAAAAGTCCAAAACAAAGTGACACAAGCAATGTAACAACACTATTGACTGCAGTTCCCGGAGTAAGCTCTTCGACAGAAGCAAGATACTTGGGAAGCTTTCCGAGATCCATCCAGGCAGCGCCATTCTCCGTAAGCCATACACGGCCCATGATGACCACAAATCCTGTTAGAGTACAGATAACTATAGTATCAAGAAAAACACCGATGGCCTGAACACAGCCCTGATCACAGGGATGTGCAGCATCTGATGCCGCTGCGGGCATAGTGATGGTACCCTGACCGGCTTCATTGGACATAAGTCCTCTTTTTACCCCCTGCATAAGAGCTGTTCCGAAGGCACCTCCAAATACAGCTTCCGGCTTAAATGCCTGTGTGAAGACAGCATAGAAGAACCATGGAATTCTCGATGTATTGATAAAAATAAGAAGAACTACCGTGATGACGTAAACTACAGCCATGACTGGGACCAGAACATCTGTTACCCTGGAAATCTTTTTGGTTCCTCCAAAGGAAACAGCACAGGTTGCCAGAATGACCACCGCAAATCCGGCCCAATACACTGCGTGAGTAGTTGGAAGGTCATATCCGCTTAAGATGCTTGCAATTTGTCCCATGGCCGATACAGTATTGAAGCCCTGAGCCGGAAAGCATAAGATAGCATATACGATGTACATCATGGAAAGCACAACACCGACTATAGCTGAGTTCTTCATCAGTCTCCTTCCGTAGAAGGCCATGCCGCCCAGATACTCATCATTTTTCTTTTCCTTGAAAATCTGGGATAATGTTGACTCAACATAAGCTGTGGCCATTCCAAAAAAGGCAGAGATCCACATCCAGAGAAGGGCGCCGGGACCTCCGACTGATACTGCACCTGTTACCCCGAGGATATTCCCCGGACCTACACGCATGGCAGTTGACAGAAAAAATGCAGCAAGAGGAGTGATACCCGTTTTAGCCTTGCTGTTTTTCAGTACCTGTATACCATACCTGAACCTTCTCAATTGGATAAATCGGAGATTTACCGAAAAATAAATTCCGGATCCAATGAGAAGGATGATAGCCAAAGAAAAATTTCCCAATACAGGAATACCTGAATACCATTCAAGGTTTGTGGGGAAGTCCCAGAACAAATCAGATACTGTCTGAATCCTGCCGCAAACCCCGGTAATAAAAGCCAATACTCCATCCATACAAAATCCCCTCCTTTGACACTGATAAAGCCTCATTTATTGAGGATTTTTTCTACAGCTTGAGTATCATAGTCGCGATCCTGAAGTATGCCAGCAGCGAAAGAGCATCAACGATGGTGGTAATGAAAGGACTTGCCATAACCGCGGGATCGAAGCCCAGGCGCTTAGCACCTACAGGAAGCACACAGCCTATGAGCATGGCCATCAGGACTGACGCAATAAGGGTCAGACATACTGTCATAGCTACAGCCACTGCAACATGATCAAAAACCAGGAGCTTTAAAAAATTGGCTGCCGCCAAAGTCAGACCGCAGAAAACGGCAACTCTTACTTCCTTCCAGATAACCACCGGAACATCGGAATATTCAATCTCACCGAGAGACAATCCACGGATTACCGTAACAGATGCCTGACCTCCGGCATTACCGCCCGTATCCATAAGCATGGGAATGTATGCCACAAGCACTGCACAGACACTCAGGGCGTCCTCAAAGGATTTAATGATGGCACCGGTAAAGGTAGCACTCACCATGAGAAGAAGTAACCAGGGGATCCTCTTTTTATAGGTTTCCATCACGCTGGTCTTCATGTAGGTCTTGTCGGAAGGAAGGATAGCTGCCATCTTTTCCATATCCTCCGTAGCCTCTTCTTCCATGATATCCACGATATCATCGACGGTAATGATACCTACAAGCCTGTTTTCATTGTCCACTACAGGCATGGTCGTAAAGTCATACTTCTTGAACTGCGCGGCAACCTCTTCCTGATCCATAAGAGTGTTAAGGGCAATGACATTTTCATGCATTATTTCCCCGATTATCTCATCATCCTTTGAAAGAAGGAGATATCTCAGGGCAACGGTTCCAAGGAGATGCCTTCCCCCATCCAGAACATAACACACATCGATGGTCTCCGAATCAATGCCCACCTTGCGGATACGCTCGATGGCTTCCCTTACGGTAGAGCTTTCCTTAAGATCCACAAACTCCACCGTCATTATGCTTCCGGCACTGTCATCCGGATAACGCAAAAGCTGATTGATTTCACGTCTTGTATCGACATTGGCATTGGCCAGGATTCTCGTAACGATGTTTGCCGGCATCTCATCCATAAGATCTGCAGCATCATCCGCCATAAGGTTATCAATGATTCCTGCCGCTTCCTTTTCGGACATGGCGCTGATGATCTTCTGCTGGAGGTCCACATCAAGGTACGAGAAAACGTCCGCAGCCTGATTCTTGGTCAGGATACGGAATATCTTAAGCATTCGCTCCTCATCGAGTTCCTCTATCCATGCTGCGATATCCGCATCATTATGCTCAGACAGCGCCTCACGGAGCTTCAGATACTCCTTGTTTTCAAACATGGTGAGAAGCTCGTCAAAAACATTATTCTTTTCTTCCATCTTATATCTCCTTTTATACGGCAAAATAAGCCGCACACAGGAAAATACTCTTTAAAGGGGATTCCGGGTGTTGCAGCAGAAGATTGCCGTGATCATATTATGTGTACTTCGGGGAACAGTATCTGAACTTCGACTGTCACTTGACATATGACCACCACCCTTCAAAAGAATTGAAGATCAAGAATGATCTTCGGTTCAATTCTATGTTTAGAAAATATCAAAGTCAATACTTTTAACTCATGAAAAAGTTTCGTACATCCCGAATTTATGGTACAATCATTCGAGCCATAGCAATACGCTTAAAGCACACTTACGGTTTAGGATAAACCACTTTTGAGAATTGTTTTTAGCGTCTAAGGTAATATAGGATTAATGAAAAGGTTATACGATGCAAAAGCTTCTTTCGGTGGCAATCCCTTGCTACAATTCTCAGGAATATGTCCGGCATGCGATAGAAAGTCTGCTTCCCGGCAAGGATAAGATAGAGATAATCGTTGTTAATGACGGTTCAACGGATGATACACAAAAAATAGCAGAAGAGTACGCCGGAAGATACCCCGGCACAGTTAAGGTTGTAAACAAAGAAAACGGCGGTCACGGGGATGCTGTTATGGCAGGTCTTCGGAAAGCTACCGGACTTTACTTCAGAGTCCTGGACTCAGACGACTGGCTCGACGAAAACGCTCTTTATATATTCCTGGGAACCCTGAAAAAAATGCGGGACAGCGGTGATCCGGTGGACCTCATCATCACAAACTATGTTCATGAGAATATCCTTAAAAAAAGAAGCTGCAGTATCAACTATCACGAGAATCTGCCCATAAACCGCCGCTTCACCTGGGATGACGTAAAAAAATTCGAGATGGGATCCTACCTTCTCATGCATGCCACCACCTTCAGAACCGACCTTCTCATAAGCTGCAATATGGAACACCCGAAGCACACCTTCTATGTGGACCACCTGTTCGTGTCGTATCCTCTGGTTCACGTGGAAAGCATGTTTTATCTGGATGTGGACCTTTACCGTTACTTTATCGGACGGGCTGATCAGTCTGTTAATGTACAGGTCATGCTGCAAAGGATAAATATGCAGATTGAGGTAAACCGTCATATGCTCTATGACCTGGACCTGGAAAACATCAGCAATACACCAAAGAGAGAGTATCTGTACTATTACATAGAACTGATTTCTCTGGTCACTATCACCTTACTTCTTCATTCCGGAACAAAAGAAAACGAGGAACTGATGGAGTCGTTCCTCGATGAAATAATGGAAAAAAAGCCTGATGTTTATAATTTGATAATGGGTAAACCTTTGTACAGACATCCCATTCGTCCGATCCGCAAACTTCCACATTTTATATGCTATCCGGTCTACCGGCTTGCCTTCCGGATCGGACGCCGGGTATTGGCGCTCAACTGAAGAAGCAGAAGCTGGGATCCGCTTAAGATAAGTGGGAACAGGAAGCTGCAGAAACGTGACAGGAGCATGGTGCTTCCCATAAGATGCTTAGGTATGAGATCCGCAAAAAACAGTGCAAAGCCATACTCTGTAACTCCTGCTGCTCCCGGAAGAGGAAGGGAGGATACCGAAAGAAACAGAGCTCCCTGGGTACAGACTCCGGTGAACCAGCTGAAGCTGTCACAGCCCAAAGCCCTGGCACTGAGATACGGCACGGAATGGAAGAGTGTCATCTGAACAAACGAGGTCAGAAGTATCTTCACGAATACTCTCTTGTTACTGTTCATTAAACCGGCAGCTTTACGATATCTTGCGAAAAAACGCATTATTTCGTTCTTGCTGCCGGGGTTTTTGTTTTTACGGTTAAACCTTAAGGCTATATACGCAAACATTATGGTCATCCTTCTGGAAAAAAGAATGGAGATAAGGATGGCTATAGTCACGAGGTTTATGGCAAAGCCTATGGGAAATACATAGGAAAACTTCCCTCCCAGACTCATGATCCCCTTTGGCGTAAATATCAATCCGATGACTCCCCAGACAACTGCCATTATCTGATAACTCAGAAAAGCGCACAGAAGAGAAAAGGTACCGTGGGATAGCTTGATCCTGTCCTTGTACATGAAATACAGCTGCCCGGGCTGTCCTCCCGAGGAAGAAGGGGTGATGGAGCTGAAGAAGAAGCCTGCGAAGGCATATTTCATCATCTGAGGTATGCTTACCTCATATCCCGTAAGCCTTAAGCACCTTCTGATGTTAAGACCGTCAGCAATGGAATAGAGTATCATTGCTGCCACTGCAGCCGTCACCCAGCGTGGATCCGCATGCCTTAAAGTACCTGCTATATCGTTTCCGTCCAGCTCCTTGTATATGATATAAATTGTTGCTCCTCCGAGTACCAGAAGGAGAAGCACACCAAACCAGACAGATTTTTTCTTCAATAAGTCCATCAATAACCTCCGGGGACGTTTCCGTCGTCCACTCAGTAGATTGTATCACAACACATCATAAAAATGGAAGAATATACAAGATATCGTAAACAGGCAGCCGTAGGGCATCCTTTTAGAATCTTTTCTCTCCAGCTCAGGATCACTTATCCCTAAGAGGTGTATTTGCATTTTCTGTATAAAATATTAATAAATGTACATTAACCGACGATATAGATAGTTTCAAAACAGTCAATCTGAGATTGTATTTTCATTTTAAAAAATATTTTTTAGATATACCTTCCAAAAGTATTATTTTTCCAGATATTTCATCCGAAATTAATGTATGAGGGTAAATATGGGGGTATTTACTTTTGGGGGTATAAATCATGTATAAAAGGAGCTTTTTATTTATTCTGGTTGTACTTTATCTGTTTGCGGGGTCTCTTTGTGCCTATGGCTTTTCAACAGCCGATATCGAAGCTATCTATGCAGGTGAAGCTGATGCAAATGTTCGGAATATGGGCGTCATGATGCTGAAGAAAGAGCTCGGTCTCGATGCTGGCAGTGATGCTCGTACCATTGGAACCTTTTCAAGAAGCAACAATGACTTTATAACCATGACTTCACTGGTGAATGTCAACAGGCAGTCCGTAGCTGATCTTACAGATCGGTCATTCGTTCTGCTTCTCGGAAAAGCAGGAAGTTATGATGCCATGTACTATGCGGAAAGAAGTCAGGATCTTGAGCTTCTCCTTTATCACATAAATAACGTAAAGGCAATGACCTCCGGCATGAGCGACAGAGAAAAATCCGTGTTCATCAATAACTACATCTGTGACAGCTTTTCCTTCCGGCGCCATACCGGTTCATCCTCCAGTGCGGTGGAGGGCTTTAAAAGCGGCATCACCAACTGCAGGGGATACACAGCAAGCTTCTACATCATCGGCATGAACTGCGGTCTTAATGTTAAGGCAGAATGTGCACACAACAGCACCGGCAGCCATACCTACAATATCGTAAACATCGGCGGAGAAGACTATGTGGTAGATACTTCTGCCAATGATCTCTACGGAACTGATGATTATCTGCTCATTCCCTATGCCGCCTATATGGCAGGGACCAACAGTGTGAAGGTAAGGGATTCTCTTGCGGATCTTGACAGCGGAATTGTTCAAAAGCAGGTTACGATAGATGATTTATTCAAGGCAAAAGAGATATAATTACTTATCAAAGGAGCGGCAATGAGAATCACAAACAGGGACAACTATAAACTAATGAAGCCAAGGGCTTTCAGGAGGCGCATAGCAGCGGCCTCTATGGCTGCAGCTATGCTTTCGGCTTTAGTACCTGTGGAGGCTCTGGCGGCTCCTGATAGTGTCAGTGCAGCCTCGGCAGCTCAGGCAAATCTCGCATATGAACAGAGGCTGGCACAGGCTGCTTCTGAAAACGCAGCTGTTCCTCAGACCATCAAGGATCTTTTCAATCCTTTCTTTTATGCTCTTCAGTATCCCGATGCAGCTCTTGAAGCAGGAACAGATGCTGAAAGCTTATATCAGCATTTTCTGACGAAGGGTATCTATAACGGATACCTGTGCAATTCATATTTCGATATAAAAAAATACCGGGATGACCATCCTGAGCTTGCCTCATACCTTGGAGATGACTGGGATATGTGGGTGGCTTATTTCTTTATGGGACAGAATGCGCCTGGCAGTCTCAGGGCATCCTTTGACCCGGTGTTTTATGCTGCAGCATATCCTGATGCCGCGCTGCAGTGCGGAAATGATCCTGAAGCGCTGTACCATCATTACATCACCTTCGGTCTAAATATGGGTTATGCGGGTAATGCCTACTTTAACCTTTATAAATATCGTGCCGCACATCCGGCATTTGGGAGCCTCTACGGAAATGACTGGGAAGCCTGGCTGAGAGGCTTTTATACAACAGGGCTTACCGGGGGAGGAAAGCCGGACTACAAGAGAAATGATGAGCTTAAGGCATTAACCGAAGCCCGTGGCTACGATTCCTCTGACAGCAGCGATTCCTTCGACGGAAACAGTATCTCAGACGGCAACGGCAATGTCCTCATACCTGTATCTGAGATCGGACGCTACCTTACCCTGGATGAATTGAGGGAAAGGTGCGGTGACAGCCTCATACTGGTTACAGATGCAGAGGGCTATGTGACCTTCGTTGGCGGTCACTTTACCGATGTTCAGGTCTCCGATGACCACGACTCAGAGAAGGCTATAGAGTGTATGCTGAAGCTCATCGGATTCCCTGAGGGGCAGATACTGAAATTCAGCAGATCCTTAACCAACAGCATGGGCCACGTTTATTATCAGTTTACGGAAGCAGATCAGGGCGGCACCCGGAATAACTACTTAAGTGTGATCTCCCTCGGAACAGATGACAGCGGCAAGGTCATAAGCTTAAGCAGCAACTGCAATGCAAAGCTTTCGGAAGAGGATAAGGCTGAAGCTAAGGTTATCATGGATGATATCCTTAAGAAACTGGAAAAGAACAATGAAACTCTGCTCACAACCGGATTCGAAACCGTTTTTATCCCTTATCAGAATGCTTACTGTAAGGTTTTTTACGGTAAAGACAAGAACGGGCATGTTTCTAAATATATAATAAATCCGGACGGAAACTACATATATAACGTAGGAAAATACTCGGACATCCCTACTGAAGAAAATGGTTTGTACGCCTATGATTATCTCTTCGCCGATGCTGTTGAGACAAAAGCGATCAGATTTAAGGACTATTTTAACAATGATGTGACGCTTTCTGTGGCCACCATGAAGAAAGAAGGAAAGACTTACTACTATCTTGTGGATAAAGACAGAAGGATAGCGGCTAATCTCAAGGAAGCCCATGAAAACGACGATCTCACCAAGGGCTTTCACAGCCTCGAGGGTATCCATAGCCATTATGTCCAAAGCTTTGTTACCATACAGAAATCCTATGATTACTATAAAAAGCTGGGATTTTTTGATGACGATAAAGTAACACCTATCATAGTGCGCTTCGATGAGGATGATACTTCAGATAACGCATTCTGCTGCCATTATGGGGACTATATTGAGGTAGACATCTCCAACAATACGGGAAATGCAGCATTTGATGGCGTATCACATGAGCTTGGCCACGGTATATTATTTGGAATGGCCCCGGTAACCAATTATGTTAAAGACGGTTCCTTCCATGAGGGTTACGCTGATATAAGCGGCAATATCCTTGAGATGCTTTTGTACCTTGCGGGGGATCCCACCACGGGACAGACTGTTGATCTCGATAAATGGAGCATCGAAGAAAGCGTTGGTGTTGATATGACAATACGATCCATGGGTGACCCTGAAAGCATGAATGGTGCCTCCAAGGTGGGAGGAAAAAACTATCTGGTAACCCACCGGGATGGTGAGAACTGTCATGCCCATGCCACCATTTACGGAAATATCTGCTACAGGATGAACAAGGAGCTGGAGATCCCTCTTGATGATCTTTTAAGGATCTGGTATGATGCGCTGCCCAATATCACCGGCAGCAGTACCTACAAGGATATACAGGGCTTTGTGGCTTATTCAACCAGGCTCCATGGATATGAAGAGCTTGCTGATGATGTATCAAAGCTTTTTGATGATGCCAATGCAGACGGATACAGTGATAAGTGGACAGAGCTTAAGGCAGCTGACGATTATGTAACTGACATTCCTGTCATCATAGATGATTATGGGGATATATTCGGTGACTATTTTAAATCCACCTACAATAACATATACCTATCCATAGCCGGTGTGGAAAACGGTACGGAGGCTAGTGTAGATAAGTACGGAAACCTTGGAGCTATTCTTGAGAAAGGAAGCAGCCTGCCTCAATATGACCGTCTGAATATTTATTACAATGAAAATATCTATTCATATCCATTTAAAGTGCCAACTGACAGTCAGGTGCGTATCGACTCAAAGGATGTCATATCGGCATTAAACAGTATGTGTGAGCTGGAGTACTCAGTTGATGGATTGTCGGAGCTGGATTATGACCTTGACCTGTTACCCGATGACTACTGTGATTACTATATTTACCGAGTTGATGATGAGAATAAGGATTATGTTCCAATCTATATTCCATTAAAAGCATATGATGACCATACGCCTCTAAAGCTGCGCAGTGATTCAAGGTACGAATTATGCAAATATAACTATGAAAACCAAAAAGTCATAGTAGGCTCTATCGATACGGCGGATATCAGAGATAAAAGCAATGCCAAAATCACATTGTCTGTGGATGAAGCAAAGGAATCAGGGGTTGATGTGACTTTGGAATTTTCAGATACTGATAATGTTGAGAACGTGCAAAACCCGGCAGAGCCGGATCATAATACAGGCAGTGCTTTGGCAGCCAAGGCAAATGTCTCCGTAGAAAGGTCGAAGGCTGCCGTGACTGAGGGTGATGCTGAGACTGCTGCTGATAGTGAAGTGGTAGTTAACGATAGCAGTGATGTTAATACGAATACTGTTGGAGAAACAACTATT
>ODAI010798782.1_pt1 | contig 10507 bp, 7 predicted proteins | sample 1539321 | NCBI WGS metagenome assembly ODAI01 (sample SAMN02144231, study PRJEB22623) | gut metagenome | biome: sheep rumen | host: Ovis aries | place: New Zealand | reverse complement strand
GCGGTGAAATATTACTCAATGACGTTAATATAAAAGAATGGGATATTGATGAATTAAGAAGTAAAATGGCATTGACTCCTCAGAATGCGATATTGTTTTCAGGAAGCATCAGAAGTAACCTCTTGGTGGGAAATATCGATGCGACAGATGAGGACATGATAAATGCCGTAAAATTGGCATGTGTTGATGAATTTATTGATAGTTTGGACGATGATGTATCTCAGGGTGCATCCAATTTCTCCGGAGGTCAAAGACAAAGATTATCAATTGCAAGAAGTATAGTTAAAAATCATAGCTTTTATCTTTTTGATGATTGTTTTTCAGCATTGGATGTGGCAACCGAAAAGAAAATCTATGCAAATTTAAAGGAGTTTACAAGGGATTCATCGGTACTAATAGTATCCCAGAGAATAAGCAGCATAAAGGATGCGGATGAGATAATAGTCTTGGATGATGGTCATATAGTGGATAAGGGTAAACATGATGAACTCAAAAGCAGATGTTTGATTTATCAGGAGATAATATCCTCACAATTGGAAAAAGTTGGTGATTCATTATGAGACGAGATAAACGTGCAGTAACAAAGCCTAATGATTTTAAAAAATCATTAAAACAGTTAATGTCTCTCCTGATGGATTTCAAGTTAAAGATATTCATAACATTTATATGTGCAGTCTTAAGTACTTCATTTACCGTGATAAGTCCATTATTGATAGGTAAGGCTACAACAATAATCTATGATGGAATAATCTTAATATCTAAGGGTACTGGAAGCATAGACTTTAATTCACTTTACTTCATATTGACAGTTGCAGTCATATTGTATCTATTTAGTGCAATGTTTACATACTTGCAGAGTTACTTTTTGGCACAGATTTCAACGCAGATTAGTTATAACCTTCGAAAACAGTTAATCGAGAAGTTAAATCTATTGTCAATGGGAACACTTGATGCACATAAAAGAGGTGATATTCTATCCAGAATAACAAATGATGTGGATTCACTTCAAACAGGTATAACCTCAACATTCCTACAGTTCATGACGGCCGTCATCACATTGGTTGGTGTGGTTATAATGATGTTGAGCATCAACATATGGATGACGCTTATTGCATTGGTACTTATTCCTCTGTCATTTATGATTATATCACAGGTGGTCAAACGTTCACAAAAATATTACAAGTTACAATTAAAATATAAGGGTAGTGTAAATACTCAAATTGAGGAAACCTTTACAGGTCAAGATATAATACGTGCATATAATTATCAGGAACGTTCATTTAATTATTTTAAACAGGACAACGATAAATGGTATGAACATGAATGGAAATCCCAGTTTTATTCAAGTCTGATGGGTCCGATCATGAATTTCGTATCAAACTTATCATATATTGCAATAGCTGTAATTGGTGCTGTATTTGTTCTTCAGGGAGTAATAGTTGTTGGGGATATAATGGCATTTTTCCAATACATTCAGAACTTTACCCAGCCTATTCAACAAATAACAAGGGTTATGAATCTCGTACAAACTGCCCTTGCAGCATGTGAAAGAATATTTGAATTCTTGGAATTGGATATTGAAGAGAATAACTCAAACAAAAAGATAACAGATATCAAAAGTGACATAACCTTTGATAATGTCAGTTTTTCATATGATGACAAAAAGGTAATCGATAACCTCTCATTCAAGGCAAATAAAGGTCAAAAGGTTGCAATAGTCGGACATACAGGTGCCGGTAAATCAACTATCGTAAAGTTGCTTATGCATTTTTATGATATCGATTCAGGATCAATTCGTATAGATGGGGTGGATATAACAGAATATGATAAACATAGCCTCCGATCAATGATTGCAATGCTTCTTCAGGAGACATGGTTGTTTAGTGATACGATCATGGAAAACATCAGATATGGAAATTTGGATGCTGATGATGAAGAGGTAATCAATGCATCAAAAATAGCGTATGCTGATAATTTTATCATGCAGCTTCCGGAAAATTATAATACCGTTTTGAATGAGGATACTGATAATATTTCTATCGGTCAAAAACAATTACTGGCAATAGCTCGTATAATACTCTCTGACAAGAAGATACTGATACTGGATGAGGCAACAAGCAGTGTGGATACACGTACTGAAAAGCTGATTCAGGATGCAATGGATAAACTGATGGAAAACAGGACCAGCTTTATCATAGCACATAGACTCTCCACAATTAAAAATGCCGATAAAATTCTGGTCATGGATAAAGGTATGATTATTGAAGAGGGCACCCATAATGAGTTGATATCTAGGGAGGATGGTTATTATAAATCATTGTATAATCAATTCGAATCGATTGGTTATGTTAAATAGGATTATATAAATAATATATAAAATTCTTTTTAACGCTTTTTCCTTTCTTTTTTTAACTTAATTTTTTATAATTGTATCGTGTTTTATTTATTATGAATTTTTGAGGTGATGTTTGTATAGAAAATTGATAATTATCTTGATGTTGCAAGACTTTTTTTTATATTAAATTCAACATTTATTATTCTTATGATTATAACTTTAATTTATTTTTGTGGGAAAGTCTTTTCATATTTTTTAATATATAATTCTATTCATCTTAGAATTTATCGTTCATATATACATAAATTATTTTTCATCATATGCCATATACTCTATTTGGTATTTGAATTTTTATAAAAAAATATTATGCTGATGCAAATTTTAGTTAATTTCTACCAAATAATTTATATATAATGAGTTAATAATATATTATTAATTAATTATAGGAGATATGATAAATATGGCAGAATTACCAATTGCACCAATCAAAAGAATATTAAAAGAAGCAGGTGCTCAAAGAGTAAGTGACGATGCAGCAGCACAATTAGCTAAAGTATTAGAAGAATACGGAGAACAAATTTCCGAAGACGCTAACAGATTAGCTAAACACGCAGGTAGAAAAACTGTTAAAGCTGAAGACATCGAATTAGCTGTAAGAGATTAAATTAATTCTCTTAATTTACTCTTTTTTAATAAACTTATTTTATATTTCAAACACATTTTAAATAATTATAAAACTTATTTTTCAAAAATCAGTTAACGAGTATTTTTTTCTAATTAATTATACTGGATAAAAACATATTGTTCATCCTATTTTTATAGATCTACTTTATTAAAAAGATATCCTGAGTTAACTAGTATTATTACATAATTCTTTGATTAATTTGAGTCCAATATCTATCTATTCTATTTAATAAGGACCAATTATTTACTCTTTTATTAAACAATATTATATTTATATACTTTTTATAACATAATTTTAAATATTAATATACAAGTGATTTAAATGACAAATTTTGAAAAAGAATTATGTGACTTATTAAGGGCAAGATTTCCATACATAAACATTACAACATATGAAGAAGAACGATTAATCAACGAATTAAGAAGAATAGTAACTACACAACAATTAATTCATACAGTACGTAATATATTCATATGGAAATCATCCGAGGGATTTAGAAATCAGGATGGACTGATACAGGAAAATACCTTTGAAAAGCTGGATGCATTAAATTTTGTCCGAGACTACACTGAACCTGCCATATTTATATTCTTAGATTTTCATGTATTTTGTGAAAGTTGTGCTGGCGTACTTGATTATAACATCATCAGGATATTGAAGGATTTAATGCCTAACCTTAAACAAAGTATACAGCCTAAAAATATGATATTCGTATCACCAACATTCAACATACCTGATGACCTAAAAAAAGACGTGACTGTGATGGATTTCGGTCTTCCAACACAAGAAGAAATATTAGATGTATTAGACGGCATGATATCTGCCAATAGTGGAAATAATCTGGTAGTTGACCTAAATGATAAGGAAAAGGAATCACTTGTTAAAGCAGCCGTGGGATTGACATTACAGGAAGCAGAAAATGCATTTGCACGTGCAATGGTAGATAACAATAGGTTGGATGCCAGTGATGTTGATTTGGTATTGAAGGAGAAAAGTCAGGTAATAAAGAAAAATGACCTGCTTGAATATATCGATTCTGATGTAAACATCAACGATGTGGGTGGATTGGAAAACCTTAAGAAATGGCTAATAAAACGGGATAAATCATGGCTTGACTCGGCAAAAAGATATGGACTGCCATCACCGAAGGGGGTACTGTTAACCGGAGTGCCTGGTTGTGGAAAGAGTTTGATAGCAAAATCAATCAGTTCAATGTGGCACTTGCCACTTTTAAGATTCGACGTATCTAAAGTATTCAACATGTACGTTGGAAACACTGAATCAAATATGAGAGAAGCTATTAAGATGGCTGAAGCTATAAGTCCATGTATATTATGGATTGATGAAATAGAAAAAGGATTCTCCGGTCTTGGAAATAGTGGTGACAGTGGAACCAGTAGCAGAGTATTCGGTACATTTTTAAGTTGGATGCAGGAGAAAACAAAACCTGTATTTGTAGTTGCTACTGCAAACAATATCTCAACATTACCATCAGAGATGATGAGAAAAGGAAGATTCGATGAGATCTTCTTCATAGACCTGCCTACATTCAATGAACGTAAACAGATTTTCAAGGTTCACTTATCATCCAGGCTCAAACAACCGGATGTAATAGGTAACTTTGTAATTAATGATGAATCATTGAATCATTTGGCCGATATAACTGAAGGATTTGGTGGTGCAGAATTGGAACAAATAGTAATTATGGGATTATTCGATGCATTTGCCGAAGATAGGAGCATAACGATGGCTGACTTTGAAAATGCCGTGAACAATACCATACCACTCAGCGTAACAATGAGTGAACAGATCATGAGCATACGCAAATGGGCAAACGTACGTGCAGTTGCCGCTACAGCTCAGGAAGATAGAATAGAATATAAACAAAGTGAAGACGAAGAACAAAAACCTAACACTCCCGATACGGGTAACGGTCCTACCTTACCTGATTCTAGAGAAATCAATGAGTCCCGTGGTGGAAGAACATTAGATTTCTAAATCCATTTCTTATTTTTTTAGTGATTACATTGAAATTATATATACATAAATGATAGTCTTGTATCAAGCAGTTTATCTATGAAAAAAGATGTAATGATAAATTATGGGTAGGCTCATCCAATCATAAGATAATATTTCTGTCTGATAGCTAGGGGATTATAAAAAAAATAAAATGGAAATAGATTAAACAATGACGGCAGCATTATTGTAAATGCTATGGCTGATAATAAAAAGATACATGAATTCTTTAGGGATATTGACCTAATCTAATTTTTCTTCAATAAACTTCATGTACTCCTCTGCAAGTTGTTGGATTTCTTCGGCATTGCTTTCGAGTTTTTCATCACTGATTGTAAAAAGGTTATCCATATTCTTATCTTCAGGTAATTGTCTTAATATGTCACTTATTGCTTCAATTAATTCACCATAAACCTTTAAAATTTCATCAACATCATTGTTGTAGTTATCTTCATCATTATCTGTTTCAACAGTCATAAGAAGTACGTTGTTTGTAAAGTAATGTGGTACAAATAAATATGCTTTATCACCTGTTGAATAATTGAAAAACACCTCTTTTTGAATCATATAACAATCTATCCAATTTACTAATCTGTCAACAGGAATATACCATGTATTTTCACTTTTGCTGCTGTATGGCTTTAGTGACAGTATGTAATTGAGATTGTTGCTTTCATTCAGGTATTCTATTGTTTTTTCTATCTGCTCGTCATGACTTTCACATTCAAGTACCTCACAGTATTCGATATTCTGCTTTAGTACATCAATCGCATAGTTCTTAAGATTCTTAAAACCGTAGGATTCAAACATTATCAGTTCATCTCTTGCTGGAAGTCGCGTATTCAATAATCCATTAGCATTTTGTCTATGTTTCAACATGTGTTTTCTCATGTTTCTCATATATTCTGCATCGGTATAATTTAAATTTTCAATATATTCTAATCTGGAAATTGCTTTTTCTTTAGTTAGTAAATTAGTGCTCATCAAATTACCTTTTTCTATTATATGTTAATTTTTAAATTTATTATTTTAAATTTTTTTCTAAAAAAATTATATAAACTTCTAAGTTCTATATCATATTAGTGATATTATGGTATGTGAACTAAATACGAAGAAGGAACTATCCTTAGCAGAATTTATTAAAATATTATATGAATTTGATAATGTTGAAGCTTTAACATTATGTGTTAAAAATTTAAAAGAAAAATATACACTGGATGAAGTAAAAAACTTGTCTGATGAAGAATTATATAAATATTTTGTTGAAGCAGAAAAGATGCTTCGATAAACTTTTTTTCTTGTTATTATTTTTTAATATATCCCTTCTATTATAGATATTTAAAAAAATATTTTCCAATAATAAATTAAACTTTTTTTAATATTTTATTCAAATAAACTTTTTTTTCAATATAAATCATAATTCTGTTATAAAAAATAAGAATACAATTATATATCTATAAAAACATATATTAGCATATTAATAAAGTATTGTTTACTCTATAAATAAAAAGTTGAATTATATTTTATTAATGTAGAATTTATATAAATTAAAGTTGGGAGGTGAAAATAGGACATGTTCAAAGCTCATAAATGGGCATTAATATTAACTATAGTATTAATTCTGTTTATAAGCGCATTATCCACTGTATCAGCTCAGGATAGTACTGATATGGAAACTGTTAATAACGATACTCAAGACAATCCAATCCCTGATACTCAGATAAATACTGATGATACATCTTCAGATGATGATTTACAATTGAATACTGAAGAGACTCAAAGTGATGGCAGTCAAAATAGTTCTGCCGATAATTCTAGTATTGACTCAAATGACCAAGAAGATACTGTAGACCACAATATCTATTATATCGACAATACCAATTATGAGGAATATATGGATTACAGCTTTGAAGAAAATTCAATAGTATATATTACAGAAAATCTGGAAGGATTGGACTTGTTTGTTGAAGCATTCAACGTAACCATAGCAGGTATTGATAATCCAACATTAACAAATTCACATATAATAGTCTATGAAGAGGGATATGCCAACATATATAACCTTACTTTTGTAAGTAATGATGAAAGCGAATTCCTACGTGACGTTGAATTCATTGGAAACAATAACACAATATCCAACGTGGACTTTATAGACTACAGATATGAGCCAACCGATGAAGACTACAGGGTACTGTTTGTTCTAGGTAACAACACTTCAATCACAAATTGTAACTTTGACATAAAGTATCCAACTCAACATCGTGATTGGAGATATTATGGTGCTGAATGTAAGGAAATAGTCATTTTATTAAGAGGAAACAACAATAACGTAACAAATTGTACCGTAAATCTTAATGAATCTGGTTATTATGAAGCGCCATATGGTATGCTTAGGGGAATATCAATATATGGTGACAACAACAATGTATCCTATTGTAACTTAACGCTACGGGGAACATTATATTGCTATGCAATCAGTTGTAGAGGAAGTTATAACTACATATCCTTTAACGATATAGATGTAAGAGCCATAAGATATTCCAATGCAATAACCCTTGAAGGACAAAATGCATATAATCTCATGGAAAACAACAACATCTATGTACAAACATTCAATCAAACAATTGATGATCAGGAATTAACAGATGTATCATATGGTATAATCATAACCGAGAATGAATATCACGGATATACATATTATATTCCAGATTCCGTAACGATATACAATGTGATACGAAACAATTACATTAGAGGAAATTCAACTCATGTATACGGTATAGAACAGTTCGGTGGTACATATACAACAATTGAAAACAATACTATCGTCGTGGATGGTTATTCACCGATGGGTATAGGATTGATTGGTAAAGGTGCAAACATTACCAATAATCGTGTCATCGCTCGTGGATTAAGCAATGAAAGTGGTGTTTCAGCTGATTATATAAAGCCGGAAACAACAGCCATATCCCTTAAGGATGGTAGTGACAATTATATCGCCAACAACTATCTTGAAGCAAGTCATGGTACTGTAATGAATCTTCGTAATGAAAGAAGAAATGTAATTACCAAGAATACAATGAATGTAATGGAAAACATCAAATATATTTTAGGTGACAGTAGAGTAAACGGTTCAGTATTTACCGATAATATCATCGAAGGAAATCCATTATACAGTTCATTAAGTAATGACATAGTATCAATTAAGAAACATACATATGTGGATGGTGTAATAGTAGCAAATGATGACTTGGAAAGTTATCTTGCTGCACATAAACAGGATTCAAATGGAACAATTGAAAATAACAATACGAATAGTGGTCAAAAAGACAACAGTACCGATTATGGAAACAATACCTCCAGAGATTCCAATCAGACAAATATCAATAATACTTCAGGTACAACTCCTACCAATTCCTCTGGTGACATAACAAATCAGACAATAGTAGATCCAATATCTGCAGATAACAATACAAATAATCAGAGCACTGTTTTACCAAATTCAACGGGTACAAATACGGATAACAATAAAACTAGTGACGAAGAAAAAACAATCATTGATGAAATTATTGATAAGATTGATGAAATGTTAAACCAGACAAATGAAACGGCATCTCAAAATCAATCTGTAGATAATGATACCAATGTGGATAATCAAAACAATACAAACCGTACAGAAAACGAGAATGTTAATGATACGACACAAGAAAATACTACTGAAGTTAATAATACTAACACTAATCAGAGTGATGTTGTTATAGAAAATCAGACAGCTGAAATACCTGTTGACAATAATACTGTAATTCCGGAAAACACATCACAGGTAATAATAGAAGAACCTACACAAGAAAATCAAACAGTAGATACTCCTGAAAATTCAACTGATGAAAATAATTCAACTGATGAAAACAAAACAGAAGATAACACTAATCAAAATAATACTCAAACAGAAAATACAACTCAAATAGAAGAAAATCAAACAACAGAAGTAATTGTTACCAATCAAACTGAAAATACTACACAAATAGAAAATAATACAGTAATAGATAATCAAACAACCAATACAACACCAATTAATAATACAAATTCTACAGAGAATATAACTGAAACTACGGAAAATACAAACCGCAATACAACGGAAAATCCGCTATATAACAATACAAATCAAAGTCAAGTTGACACCAACAGTCCGGTAACTGTCAATGTAACAAATAATACGACAACCACAACCAATGCTACAATCGAAGCAGATGTTGAAGTTGAAAATTCCACTATTAAAAATCGTACAAATGAAACTACGGGTGCTGGAGATCAAATTCCAAATGATGGTAATCCATCAGCAGAAACTCCTGAATCTTCTTCTGAAGCTTCATCTGAACCTGTAGTCCTTGAAGCATTATCCGAGGATATCATGGATGATTCCAATACTGAAAGTTCACCAACAAGTGTTGGCGTTACACAAGCATTAAGTTCATCCAGTGCTAAGGTATTTAAGGTCACACCAAAAATTATATCCAAAAAGATGTCATTTGATGATCTTAAATATATGGTTGTATTTTTATTAATACTAATGTCCGCATTAATGTTGGGATATAAACGTGTGGAAGTATAAATTATATTCTTCCCCCTTTTTTTACTATTTTTACAATATTTATCTTTTTCAATTTTTATTTCGTTTTTAAAATAAGTTGCCGTAAATGTTTTAGGGTAATAATAAATTCAAATAGATTATTTTAAAAAAAGAATGGAGTTTATAACACTTTTTATCAAAAATTATCATATCGATAAAGGTGTCTGTTTAATTTCTGTCTAATATCACTAGTTATGTCTAAGCTTTTTTCATTAATGTAATCATAGTATACAAGCACTACACTTCCACTTGCACATTTTTTGTTTTCCTGATATAATTCATGATATACTGTCAGTGATGTCTTACCTATTTTTTTGACGAATGTCCTTACCGCAACATCCCGTTTAAAGAAAATTTGTCTGTGATAGTCATAATCTGCATGAACCATAATAAGATGCCATTTGTCATGTGAAAATTCCAGTGATGGCGTGAATATTTTATATATGGGAGTACGTGCTGTCTCGAACCATTCTGATAAAACTCCATTGTTAATATGTCCCAGGCCATCGGTATTATGAACACCGGGAGTAATTATAATTTCATACATATATAATATTATAATAGTTATCCATAATAAACTTTAATTATTTTTCAAGAGTAGGTGTTTCATGCAGCAGTACTCTTTTTCTACTGTTTTTTATATTTTGAGTGTGACAATTATTTTAACCTTGAATTGATGTTTTTTAAGTAAAGATATTAACTAAGTTTAGGGGTCTAGATTATTTGTCCTTCAGACAGTCTTTGTAGGTCTGTTTTTGTAGTGTATCCTTGTATAATGATGAGGGATGCTATTAATACAGTTAGTATTGTTGTTTTTTTAACTGATTTTAGTGTATATTTGTGG
>ODAI012859075.1_pt1 | contig 10508 bp, 5 predicted proteins | sample 1539321 | NCBI WGS metagenome assembly ODAI01 (sample SAMN02144231, study PRJEB22623) | gut metagenome | biome: sheep rumen | host: Ovis aries | place: New Zealand | reverse complement strand
TTCCTCGCCCTGTCTGTGATGGTCCATGACGACGATTGATTTGCATCTCCTGATGAGCTCGGGACATTGGGTGATGCTGGGCCTGTTTACATCCACTACTACGAGGACCGTATTGCCTTCAGCTATCTCGAGAGCCTGATTGCCGGTGATGATGGCATCCTCCTCAATGTCAGGTGATGATCTGTAGAAATCTACTAGGGGTCTGAGTGATGTGGATATCTCATCGAGTACGATATGACACTCTTTACGGAGTATCGTACATGCCCATTTGATACCTACACACGCACCAAAGCTGTCGGCGTCTCCGTTGGCATGACCCATGACAAATACTTTGTCCTTGGAGCTGATGATCTCCTCGAGGGCATGGGCCTTGACTCTGGCTCTGACTCTCGTATTGCTCTCCTTTTGCTGGCTCTTGCCACCGTAAAAGTTGAGCTTGTCTTTATATTTAACTACTGCCTGATCTCCGCCTCGTCCGAGGGCCAGGTCTATGGCATTACGGGCAAATTCCGAGTTTTGCGAATATGTGAGTCCGTCCACACCTATACCGATCGAGAGTGTGACCGCTGTCTCATTACCTATACTGATACCCCTGACATCATCGAGAATCTTAAATCTGTCCTCTATCATCTGGGCGAGGGCGCTCTTTCTAAGGATCAGGATATACTTATCCTTTTCTGTCTTACGGATGATACCGTCGAGGGCTGCCACATACTGGTTTATCTGTCTGTCGATAAATGCGGCCAGCAGACTCTGTCCCACATCCTCGACACTCTCCATGGCTTCATCATAGTTGTCGATATATATGAGTCCTACTACAAGGGACTGGTTGTCCAGTTCCTTGAGGGCTATGTTTAATGCTGTCTCATCAAAGAGATAGAGTGCCGTTAAGTATCCGTCATAATCATCCGTCACTTCCACAGTGTCTGATAGTAGCGCCATATCCTTTAGGTCAATGCGCTTCATGTTGACCCTGAAATCTCTCTCTCCAAACTTTATGCTCGTCTCGACTTCATCCTCCTCTTTTGTGGGGAATCTGTCTTTTGTGATCTCGGGAAATACTGTATGGACCAGATGATTTTTGATCCTGTCCTTCTCAACCACTTCCTCAAAAGCCTTGTTGATCCAGATGACCCTGCCCTCCTCGTCAAGGAGTGCATACGGCAGTTCCAGTTCCTTTAAGAGCCTTTTTTGTATCTGACCGTATTCCGTGGCAAAGCTGACCAGCTCATCTATGAGACCGGGTTTTGTCGATGCCAGCATAGCGATGACCACCACAAAGTACACTACGAGAAATCCCGATACTATAAATCCGCATGTGAGATTGATCGTATACAGTCCTATATTGACCAGTACCAGTACAAAGCCCAGTATCAGCGGGACGTTCAGATACGATCGCAATTTTCCTTTAACCTTCTGTTTGTTTTTCATTTCCTTGCATACCTTTAATCAGTAAATAACTGAACCCAGTAATATCTGTATCCTCCGGCTGTCTCATAGTAGCCTACGCCTATATGAGTAAATCCGGCAGTCAGTATGTTTTGTCTGTGTCCCGGCGAGTTCATCCATGCCGTCTCCACAGCTGTCGGAGAGGTCTGGCCTGCAGCGATATTTTCACCGGCAGTCATATACGGGACATTGCACTGACTGAGTACCGTAAAGCAGCTGGTACCGTCAGGTCTGGTATGATCAAAGAGTGACACTATCTCCTGGGCACGGATGGCTGCTGCCTGATTAAGCTCTGTGGTAGCAGTAACCGGTGAGAGTCCGTTGGCCGCTCTGTCGGCATTTACGAGATTCACTACCTCTGCAATATATGAGTTGGCTGCAGATGATGACTCCGACGCCGGTACCTGGGTTGTCTCCGACTTGGTCGCTCCGCATACCGAGCATGTATAGATAACAGTCTTGTTGGTGCCGTCTATCGTAGTAGATGTCACTACATAGCTGTGTTCAAGAGCCGATCCTGTGGTAGCACCGCATCGTTTGCAGGTGCTGGGTGCCGAGCATGTAGCGGCTGCGTAGTCATGGCCCAGGGCTTCTCCCTCTGTAGCACCGCACCTCGTACATGTCTTTGGCTCTGTACATGTGGCATCTGTATAATCATGACCGAGGGCCTCTCCCTCTGTGGCTCCGCACCGTTTACATTTTTTAGGATCTGTACACGTAGCGGCTGCGTAGTCATGACCCAGAGCTTCCGTACCGGTCTCCCCGCATCTTGAACATGTGGCAGGCTCCGTACATGTAGCCTCGCTGTAGTCATGGCCAAGGGGCTTACCGTTTATGGCTCCGCATCTGGTACATACCTGGGCTTTTGTACATGTGGCCTCTGTATAAGTATGGCCTTCCTCGGCACATATCTCAGCGGGAGTCTTTTCTTTATCTTTATCCTTTTCGGATTCCTTATCATCTCCGGTGGTATCCTGAGTCGCCGTATTTGCTGACTCGGTACTGCCGGCACTGTTTGCATTTTCGGTTACATCCGTTATGACGTAATCATTGTCTGTATTGGCAGGCTTTGGATTAGCCGCGCCGATTAATTTAGCGAGTATATATACTCCTACTATTATTATGAGGACAAGGGCGGCTATGGCCGATATGATAAAGGCCTTTTTATCCTTTGCCTCTTTCTCCGGCTCACCGTCATCCGGATCGTCCGGTGGTGTAACCGGGGGCACAGCCTTAGCCGGCTGGGCTTCTACAGGAGCAGACTCTGCCGGCTCCGGCTCTGTCTCAGGCATCTCTACCAGGTCCGGCGCGTTGGCATACTCTTCATTAACGGGAGCAGACCCTGCTGCCAGCTCCGTAAGGTCTACAGTCACTTCATGATCGGGCATGTTTGCTGTCTTGTCAAAGTCATACCTGCCCTCTTTTTCGGATACCTTTTCCTCAGGTATCCCCCACTCATTTTCTTCATTAAAGTTGTCGCTCATTAAAATGACCTCCGTGATTAAAACCACTGCCCTCTATTATAGCATATCTTGGCTAAAATGTTACAATTCTGTTACGGCGGACGGTTTTGCATACAGCAAGTCCAAACAGGCCGAGGATATCCATTATCCCACCGATTTTCCTGTAATGATCATGATAAAACCGTACAAATACGTTTGTGGTGACGAGGACATCCCTTATCACCATGGTATATCCGTTTCCCGCTTTATCCGATGCCGTTATCCGTATATCCTTTGCGATATTATCTCCGGAGATATCAATATAATAAATGCCATCTTCATAAATCACATTTAATACCCTGTCTCCCTGCACTGCGCTCACAGATGATATGCCGTATCCGTCGGAAATGATAAATCCCGTCTTATACCGGTCTGCATTTATTGATATATCATCTTTTATATTTAGCGGTATTATCGTCGGCGCCGTATTATCCACCGTAAATCTGATGAGTCCGTCCCATGATCTTCTCGTGTTTCCAATATTGCCTGCATAGTCCTCTGTCCTGATATTCAGCTCATATACTCCGTCTGATGCAAAATAGTCACCGGGCAGGAGATATGTATAACATGTCCTGCCGTCTGCCATCTCCTCCGTCTCTGTCTTTATATCGTCTTTATCAAGGGTAACCGTAATACCGTTATGAGTGATATAGATCTCACCTGCAACTATCTCATCAAAGTTTATCTCCCGGATAATGATGTCTCCCGTCTCATTTACAAAGCTGCCGTTTAGCTTTACTGCTTCATCGGAAACCTCATAATCGGAACCGTATCGGTTTATCGTAAATGAAATACATTCCGACGATTCATTTCCCGCCAGGTCCGACGTGATGATATTTAGTTCATAAATGTCATCCGATTCCTTTACATACTCAGGATCAGGGAGTGTAAAAGTCTCTCCTGATAAATATGATGTCCCGATATCCGACAAATCGGTTTCGCCGTTATTAAGCCCTGATAATATGATTCTCGTTTCGTCCCCATCATAATTAATATCCCGGAGGGTTATCACCGGGACCAGTTCCCCGTTATATGAACAGCCGTCACTTACTCCCTCCACCGAGACATTGGGCGGTGTCTTATCTATCACAAAGTCCGGCGACGATGCATCCTCTCCTGTATTGCCCGCCCTGTCCGATGATGATACATATATACCGTATCCACCGTCTTTGGTTATGATTAATTCGGCTGTATGATCATCTCCGTCATTTATCCACGTGACATCCTTTATCTCTGATAATGCTCCGTCCAGACTTTCCACGATATTTATCCTTGCGGGATCGAAATACTTTTCCTTTACGAGGACCGTCACCGTACTGTCATGATTTATATATCCGTCAGTCAAAGCTGTCTCTCCGTTTACGGTGACTGTAACTATAGGCCCTGTCATGTCTACCGTAAATACTGCTTCCGCCGTATCCGATATCTGACCGGCTGTGTCTTTATAGTATCCCTTTACTTCATAGATCTCATCACCTTCAAATGAGACCATGGCAGTATAGACGCTCCCCTCTCTGCCCTCCGGTACACCACCTGAGAGATCTGCATCATATGAAAATGTCAGATTGTTTTCTGGCACACCGTTTACAGACAGTGTCAGACCTCCGGCTGAAACATTTCTCTCAGTCAGTATCATACTCATCGTCACCGTATCATGGTAAAAGCCTTCATCTCCGTCATCATATTTCTCTCCGGAAATGAAAAATACAAGTTTGGGCGGTATCGTATCTATGCCGAATATTTCCTCCCCGGACATGACATATCCTGCCCTGTCATAAAGTCTGACCGTTAATCTCATGCCGTTTAGGTCATACGAAACAGGGATATTTATCTCTCCCGAATCGTCACTGCCGGACAAAAGGCATGTATCTTTATCATATAGAGCCCATTCCACATTTTTGATAAATGCATAGTCTGACCTTGAAGATATCTTAATATTGATCCCGCTGTCATAAAGCCTTGACCCCGATATATCCTTTTTGTCCGTAGAGGGCATGATGATATCGAGGGACGATGATAAGAAAAACTTTTCTTCACTCTCACAGATAAAGCCACTGTATGACTTTTCATCCGTACTGTTTCCAACATGGTCAAGAACCTTTATACAGATATATCCCTTAAAGTCAGTACCGATATTTACCGTCGCCATACCGTTACTGTCAGGGACCATACTTACTGCCTCTCCCTTATCTCCCTCATTTATTTTGTAATATAATATTTCCTTTACGCCGCTCCCTGTATCTGAGACTTTTACATTAACCGATATACCATGGCTGTGATAATATACGTATCCTCCGTCGTACGTTGTCAGGGTATTGCCCTCACTGTCATAGACCGATTCGATGACGGGAGCTTCCTTATCTATGACGAGATCATATTCATTTACCACAGTATTTAATCCGTAATCCGATACAGTTGCTTTTACGTGATAGATATTATTGTCTGATAAATAATCAGAAAGATTTACTTTATATGAAACCTCCGGCACATCATTTTCAGATAGACTGTAATCCGTCACTATCATATTCCCGGATACATCCATGGTACATACCGTATCATTTATCTCTATATATGCCCGGCTGATACCCGAGTCGGTTTCCCCATTATCCGTACATGACAGGGATATGACGGGCTCCGTCGCCAGATAGATTATCCCCTGCTCTTCGTACATCTCACCTTCTATGACCGTATTTAATACAGGAGGCGTCAGATCTCTTGATATCACATATTCGCCGCTCATATTTTCATTGCCAACGATATCTGTGACTTTTACCTTCATAACACTCCTGCCCTCGGGTATGTCTATGTTTATCAGATGGGTCCCGTTTCCCATAGGTCCTTCATATACCGGTTCATCGTTCAAGTATACCGTGACATGACTCATCCCTGCATATATATCATAAGCGCCTACCGATACGGATGCCGTCTCTGTGCCAATATAATTTATGTCATTTTTAACAGATGAGTTATTTATATTTATATCAAGATCTGGACCCGACCCGTCGTAATATACCCTGTATACAGCCATGCCTTCTATACCCTCGTCCGATACGGCATAAATATAAATATCTTTTTCATATTCCCCTTCTGTAAAGGATATGCTGATGCTCCCTGTAGTAAATGAGTTACCCTCAGGTATAACCTCTGTCCCGGACATTGCTTCGTCAGGATCGCTGACTTCTTCATGACAGACATACAGTCTGATATCATAGGTGGCGCCCGTGATATATCCTGATATCTCTACAGACAGTGTCGCGCTCCCTGTCCACATATATGATTCGTTTAATATGATATTTACGTTATTAAATCCCGGTGCCTTTGCCTGACTGAATATAAAAGCTGTCATGACTAGCACAGGCAACAGCATAAACAGTCTGTTTATTTTTTCCATATACTCTCCTTTGTATGTACTTCAAAATCACACTGGGTGATGTCAAAACCTTTGCTCTCTTTTTCTTTATATGAACCGATCCCCTTCACTTCATACTCTGCCTGCTTTATATTCAGCCGTATGTATATAAGTATCCCTGCCGCAAAGCTGATTAATGATAATGAAAAAGCGATCAGTTTTATGTAATTGTAAATAGGTGCCAGTAACATTTTTGTCCCTCCTCTATTCGTATGCTGTCTCTATCTCATCCATCACTGATGATCTGTGGGCTGATATATATTCCTTTATCTCACCGGATTTACCACCGGATACATTTACCGACTCCGCTATATCGAGGGCCCTGTTTACCGTATCCGTGAGAGCCTCCCCGGTCACACCGTCCCAGGCAAACCGGTATCCGTAGCTCTCCGTTGATATGATCACCAGTCTGCATACCTGGAGCTTTACATAGTCACTGGTTTCATATAATGCATAATCGACGAGGGATGACAGTGTCTCTGCGTATGCTCTGTATATCCCGTCATCCGTGCCCTCCTCCATACTGGAGGTGACGATATGGTAAAACTCTCCCCCGCCGTAATGAATCCTGGCTGTCACCATGTAATCATCCGACTCTGACCCGTAGCTGATCGCATTATTAAACCATCCTCTCGAGCTCTCCATACCGCTTAAGCCTATCTCGTCATCAGATGGGTAGTAATACCAGTAGAGCTTTCCCGTCTCAAAGCAGAGCCTCCCGTACTCTCCGGATTCCCGTAACAGATCCTGGTTTTCTTCATAGAGTGTTAAATATTCAGACTCCTCATCGTATGAAAATACTCCGTCTTTTTTATATATCTCTATAAGCTTTTCATACCCTGCAGTGTCTCCCGGCTTTACTGATACGGCATGACAGGCATACTGTCTCTGGAGATTTTCATCTGCAGTCATATCGCATCTGCTTAAATATTTGTCATAATCCTTTTCCTCCGCTGATATGTATTTTTTTCCTGCCATGACTCCCGTCAGGAAACAGAGGGCGGAAAAGAGCATGACACATTTGTATAAACGGATATGACCTCTTCGCTTTTTCTTGTATGCTTCATCTTCTTTTTCATAATTATTAAGTGCATTTTTTAACTCTGCCGCGCTCTGATACCTGTCGATAGGATTTGCCTGGGTACACTTTTTAATCACTGCCTCCAGTCCGGGGCTTAAGCTCTGATCCCAGTGTCTGATGGGATATATCCTGTAGGGCGGTTCACATGGATTTTTACCCGTGACCAGGTGATACATGGTCACACCGAGACAATATATGTCAGTCCTCTCATCGGACTGGCCGCTGCCGCCAAACTGCTCAGGGGCTGCATACCCCTTAGTACCGAGACATACCGTATCTCCGGGATTATCTGATTTATATTCCCTGGCGATACCAAAATCGATGAGCTTTATCCTCCCGTCTTTTGTGAGCATGACATTGCCCGGCTTCATATCTCTGTAGATAATCTTGGGAGTAAGGGAGTGGAGATATTCAAGGACCTCGCACAGGGCTATGCCCCACTCTATGACTTTACTCTCCGGCCCTTTCTTTTCCCGCTTTAGATACCGGGCCAGGGTCTCTCCCTCTATATAGTCCATCACGACAAATATCATCTCATCTCCCGATATGATATCCACGATCCTCGGAAGCAGCGGATGATCCAGTTTTTTCAGGAGATTGGCTTCTGTGAGCGCACTGTTTATCACAGCTCTCCCTTCCCTGTCCTCACCTGATTTTTTTATGACTTTAAGAGCCCACTTTTTGTTTAATCTCTCATCCTGTGCCAGAAATACTCCTGACATACCACCCTTTCCTATCATTTCAAGGATCCTGTATTTACCGTCTATCAGGGTGCCGATGAGACTGTCCGATATACTGTTTATTTCCTTCTTAGCCATAAGTCCCTCCTGTCCTTTCCTCTGCAAGTGATCAGTACTGCCGATATGTTGTCCTTTTCACCTCTTGATTTACATACCCTGATCATGTCTGTTAAGGCTCTCTTTATCTCCTCTTTATCTCCATACATTTCAGACAGTCTCTCTCCCATCTCACTCTCCCTTATCTCATGGTAGAATCCGTCCGAGCATATGAGGACTGATACTCCTGTGTTAATCCTGCCTGTTTCGATTATCGGAGATACACTGTCCGATATACCTATACACTCTGTTAATATATTTCTCCTTGAGTCTTTCAGAGCCTCGTCTTTTGTGATGATCCCCTTTCTCACTTCATCAGCTACCAAGGACTGGTCTTTTGTAATCTGGGATATTTTTTTGACATGTCTCTCTATCCTGTATATCCTGCTGTCTCCCGTATGAGCCAGGATATATCTGCCGTCATCAAATATTATGATGACGGATAATGTCGTACCGAGCCTGATGCCGTTATCCGTCCCGTATCTGCACATATCATGATTGAGGTTGTTTATCATGGTCTCAAAATCTTTAGATACTTTTTGCAGTACATCATCTGAATGGTTCCTCGGTTTTTCATATTTCTTTAAATGCTCCGGCAGCTTTTTCGTAAACCATTTTCGAAACATTTCGATACCGGCCTTTGATGCTATCTCGCCCTGCTTTTCTCCGCCCATACCGTCACAAACCATCCCCATAACGACACGGCCTCTTCTGTTTTCATTAAAAAATTTGCCATGCATGGGATATTCTCCCTGCAAAATACATATACTGTCCTGATTAACAGACTTTTTTAGTCCGGCATCAGAGTATGCTCCTGCCGTAAAGTACATAGATCTCCTCCTTTATTTTTATAGTTGGAAAAATGAATGATTAAAATGAATGATTAAAAAGAAAAATAATTAAGGAATTATTTCTGAAACACAAAAAAGAGAGACAGATATTATATCTGCTCCAAATGAATTAAAAACGAAAAAAGTGAAAAAAGATTAAATGAATATAATCTCAAATATATGAATACAGAGCGGAGGAATTAAATCCCCTCGCTCTTGTATTTAGCAACCAGTCTCTGTATACGCTCACTGGGATTGAGCAGATCGCTGATCGATGCATCATGGTTAAGTGTATCGATGAGGAATGCTATATATTTGCTGAGGTCACAGCTTATATACCACTCTCTTGAGAGGAGCTCTGGTGTCTGGTAGATAAGGTTTGTGGTCAGTACTCTTGTGATGAGTCCCTTCTCATATGCCTCGTCAAATTTCTTAAGTCCGCTTGTAAAGAGTCCGAATGTAGTAAAAACAAAGATCCTGCCGGCCTTTCTCTTCTTAAGCTCTGTGGCAACCTCTATTACCGAATCACCTGATGATATCATATCATCGATGATGATCATATCCTTGCCCTCAACATCGCTTCCGAGGAATTCATGGGCAACGATGGGATTGCGTCCGTCCACTACCTGAGTGTAATCTCTTCTCTTATAGAACATACCCATATCGAGGCCGAGCACATTTGCAATATAGATTGCTCTGCTCATACCACCTTCATCAGGGCTGATAACCATCATATGGTCTGAATCTATCGTCAGATCCTTTACATTCTTAAGGAGTCCCTTGATGAACTGATATGAAGGCATAACTGTCTCAAATCCGTTAAGAGGGATTGCGTTCTGTACTCTGGGATCGTGAGCATCAAATGTGATGATATTGTCCACGCCCATAGATACGAGTTCCTGAAGAGCAAGTGCACAGTCAAGGGATTCTCTGGCACTTCTCTTGTGCTGACGGCTCTCATAGAGGAATGGCATGATGACTGTGATACGTCTTGCCTTGCCGCCTACGGCTGCAATGATTCTCTTAAGATCCTGGTAATGATCGTCGGGAGACATATGATTCTCCTGGCCGCACAACGAATATGTGAGGCTGTAGTTGCCTACATCCACGAGGATATAGAGGTCTGTACCTCTGACTGACTCAAGGATAACACCCTTTGCCTCTCCGGAACCGAATCTCGGAACCTTTGCACTTAAGATATATGTGTCACGCTCGTATCCCGCAAATGCGAGGGTATCCGCATGGGCATGTTTTCTCTCTTTACGCCATGCCACAAGGTAATAGTCTACTTTCTCGCCAAGTGTTTTGCAGCCTTCAAGGGGGATCATTCCAAGTGTTCCCACAGGAATGGTTTCGAGGTTACGAACGTCTTCTGCTGATGTGATGGGTGCCATTTTTAAG
>ODAI010778261.1_pt1 | contig 10509 bp, 9 predicted proteins | sample 1539321 | NCBI WGS metagenome assembly ODAI01 (sample SAMN02144231, study PRJEB22623) | gut metagenome | biome: sheep rumen | host: Ovis aries | place: New Zealand | reverse complement strand
TGTGGCGAGTTCTGTCACATCGATTCTCGCTGTTATTGAGGTCGAACACCTGCAGTCTTCCGTGAAATGACGGAACACACCTTTTCTATAGTATTTTTCTTTGTCAATTACCTTATAGTTCATTTTGAATTACCCTTACAAGAACAAAAGATACATCATCCTGTATGAATTGACTTTACTTAGATGAATCTTATAATAATATAATAGAAAAGTCCAATGAACTGTAATTTACAAGTCACACCCGCGTCAAACACTTCGCTGTTTGGTGCGGAGCCTAAAGTCCTGACCGGGCTCAAGGACTTTTTCCTTTGGCCGAAGGCCAATTTGGAATGGAAAACGCCCGGTTACTGATCTGGTCACGGTGTGACCAGATCACTGATAAAACCAATAAATGATTAGCATGACTGTGCAAGAATAAGAGATAAAAGAGTCAGCTGTTCTGCTCATACACAGTTTGCGTAACACGATTACTGTACTGGCAAAGACGGCAAGTGTGAGGGGGAAAACTATGGATGCAAGAAAACTCAGGAGAATAAAAAATAATATTCGTACCTGTCTGACAGGTCAGTACGTGGAGGGGGAAATAGAGCTGGATATGCTCTCAAAAGAAGCATTGAAAAGAATCTCCCACACGAAAATCAGAAAAATAATAAAGGAAAAGCAGTTCCCGCCTCTGTCGGCTGAGGAAAAGGCAGAAGTCGATCAGATCTACAAGGGATATCCTTTTTTCACTTATGATTACCACAGGGTCTTCAAAGGTCTGACGGGTAAATTCTACCCGGATTATATGCCCGAAGACCTTTATTACTGCTATATAGAAGACAGCTTCTCTGATAAGGAAGCTTCACGATACATTGATAATAAGTGCTACTACCCCAGGATATTTCCCACTCTGAAACAGCCTGAGCCTGTCATTTTCAGGATGGGTGGTGTATGGCTCGATACTGAATACAGGCCGCTTTCATCGAAGGAAGTACTGAATACGCTCGCTCAGTGCAAAGGCGACCTCATCATGAAGATTGCAGAGAATTCCGAGAGAAGCGGCGGAGTTTTTCTCCTGAAGGAGAAAGAGCGTATGGACGCATTCCGCAAGAACATAAAAAAAATCCCCAGGGACCTTGATGTCATTGTTCAGAAGGTCATCCGGCAGCATATGGATTATGCTGTGCTCAATCCCGGATCGGTGAATGCCTACCGGGTTATAACCTACCTCAATGACAAGACCAACGAGGTTGAAATACTCAAGCTGAATATTCGGATCGGCATAGATGACACTATTTCAAACACAGGCGGCAGAGGAGGTGTTCTTGCAGGGGTCGATCCGGACGGAAGGCTGACGCCATTTGCCTATGGACTTGACGGCACACAGTATACTAAGCATCCTGTCTATGATTACAACTTCGGTGATATAACAGTGCCCTATGCAGACCGGATCATCGAGTATGTAAAGAAGGGACATCCCATGGTTTCACGTTTCAAAATCATTTCCTGGGATATCGGGATCGATGAAGCGGGTGATCCAGTGCTCATGGAGGTCAATCTGACCATGAGCGGTATTTTCTACAATCAGCTGGTTGACGGGCCTCTATTCGGCGGGAAAACAACAACAAAGGAGATTCTGAAAAAGGTATTTAAAAAATAAGATCTATATTGGAAAGATAGTGGAAAAGAATTTCAATCTGATAAAAAAAGTATATTATAAAAAGCTGCCTCCAATGATGTTCACAGCTCTGGGAACCATCATAAATGCCCTGATTGATACTGCACTGGTCTCAAAATGCCTGGGCGTGAGAGGAATTGCGGCGCTTAATCTCTGCATGCCCGTCTACTTATTCATTTGTATGATGGGCATGCTCTTTTCAACGGGTGCGGTCACACTATCCGCAAGAGCGGCAGGAAGGAACGAGCCCCGTGTGGAACGGGAGTATTATCATACAGCCTGTACTCTGTTTATAATAACGGGAGCATTCATCTCTGCTGTGGGGATCATATTCCTGCCTGTACTGTGCGGCTTTCTTTCCAACGGAAATATGGAAGTATCAGGACTTGTCTATGATTATGTCCTTGTGATTTTGCCGGGCGTGCTGCCGATGATGACAGCTTCCTTTTTTTTGATGTATTTGAATCTCGAGGATAAAAACAGGGAAATGGTTGTTTCTATCCTCATTATGGTATTCGCAGATTTTCTCCTGGATCTGTTGCTGATGTACGTGTTCGGGCTCGGTATGAAAGGTGCCGCATGGGCAAGCGTGATCTCCTCGCTGGCATGCTCTGCATATTCTTTCTTCGAATTGAGCAGGGGAAGCACAAATTATCGTTTCAACATAAAGGAACTGGGATTAAAGCACACCGTCGAAATCATACGATATGGTTCGCCATCTGCTCTGGCTAATCTTGAGGATACAATAAAAGCTCTGTTTGTGAACAAGGTGATCATGCTTGGACTGGGGACAGGCGGCGTTGCGCTGCTGGGCGTTCTGAATACGCTTATAGAATTATCCATAGCTATATCCTCGGGAGTGTCCATGACAGCTGCCCCCTTGACAGCGTCGTTCTATTCCTCGAAGGATAACGGGGCTGTCAGATATCTGGTTAAGCTGCAAATGCGCACGGGGATAATGCTCATGAGCATTTATTCGACAGGTGTACTGGTTCTGAGCAAATCTATCGGGAATGGTTTTCAGTTTTCAAAGGATATTTTTCTGCCCCTTCTGTGTATGTCCATATTCCTGCTCACCGACATAGTGGTATGTGTTTATATCAAGTATTTTAATTGCACAGGAAAGATACTGCTCTCCAACTTATTGAATTTCATAAATCGTCTGGGCTGTCCTCTTCTGGTGCTTTTAATCATCTCCCGTCTGAATGGATATCTGTGGATGTTCCTGCCTGCAGGAGGACTTATGTCGCTGATCCTCAGCTTTGCGGCTATGAAGCTTGCACAGGCATGGAGCAGAAAAAACACTCATCCATATGACGACATACTGCTTCTGGACGACCATTTACAGAGAGAGAACAAGGTTTTGGATTTTTCTCTGAAAACTGACTCAGTAAGCATATGTGAAGGCTCACAGCAGATAATCGGGATATGTCTGGACTGCGGTACAAGTATGCGCACAGCCAGGGACATTTCTCTGGCTGTGGAGGAAATACTGATGGTGCTTGTTAAAGCATCTCCTGAAGCGAAAAGCATTGATCTGAGATTGTTTGTCGCAGAGAATGAAGCAGGTTTACAGATACAAGTACCCGGAGAAAAGTACAATATCTTTGAACATGACGAGGGTGACGCGTTTATGGGAGTGGATATTATCCAAAAAATAGCTTCACGGATCTCCTTTAATTATTCGTATATACTGGAGTGCAATACATATCAGATTTTTTTCCAATACGCACAGAACAAAGTGCCGCAGTTCAGCCCCACCTGAACCCCCGGGGGTTATTTCTGTTTTGAGAATGGCAGCTTGGGAAGGGGCTGTCCTTCCTCGAGCAGCTCGAAGAAGAAACGCTGTTTCATAGGTGTATCCAGTACTCTCACAGGCTTGATCTGGTTTCGGGATACACCCTTCATAAGCATCAAATCGCGCCAGAGAGCATGGGTCTGAGGCTGCTGGATCAGCACCAGGGGGCGCCCCAGGCTTCCAAGCTTAGTCAGGATCCCATATTCAGGGTTGACTTCTCCAAATAATCGTCCCATTATCTCTCCATAAATGCCTTCAGCATCGACGGGGATCGGATGATCAGGCTCCAGCAGCACTACATAACGGGATACGGCACCTTCACTGTCTACGTATATGGCGTAATCATTGAATTCGCAGTTCAGTTCTTTTTTCATTCGTCTTACGGCTTCATCCATATGCTCCTCTGTCATCTTTTCGGCAGCGACATTTACCAGCTGGCTCTTTCTATAGGCAAATGTAATCATGGGGCAATTGTTATAAAAACCGACCACACGGATAACATCTTTTATTCTATATCTGTAGAAGCCGCTGAGATTGGTTATAATGATCTCATAATCTTTACCATCTTCAAGCTCATCGAGGAAAAGCGTATCATTGCTTCCTTCGGGCGCGTCAGCTGGAAGAAATTCAAAAAAGCAGCTCTTTAGAAGAGGAGCAAAACGGGTATCGTTCATTTTGACAGTTGTTGCGAACATCCCCTCCGAGGCAGCATAGGCAAAATGGTCGATTGCGATGCTGCTGCCGGCGTATTTCCTGAATTTCTCAGTGTAGGTAGCAAAACTGCCTGTGCCAATGGAACATACCCAGGTCAGCTTTTTCCATATTCTCGGTATGATGGGAGTATCAAAACCCTGCGAAAAGACATCCCTGAGTTCCTGCGCGCGTTTGGGGCGCTTTCTGATATATGGCATGATGAGAGCACGGGATACTTCATCACAGACATTTTCGTTGATCGTCCCTTTTTCGATATCATCCGTGATCATCTCCCAGTTCGATCTGATGTAATTCATCATATCTACAATGTTTGTCATAAATGCTGAGAGGATAAACGTAATGCCACTATCTTCCAGCGCAAAGCGGGCTTTCATGTAGTTCATGTTCATGTTACTTCTGGGAATTTGCACAGGTTCGGGGGAGATCATCAACAAGGGGAATATATCACGAAATCTCCCGGAAACAGCTCCGCTCACAGATCCTTTGGGAGTGCTGTCCTCTGCCGTATAGGATTCGGTTTCCAGCATATTCAGGCATTTCCCTACAGGCAGTGTATGACCATACTTCTGCATATAATATCGACTTGCCAGTGCGGTTGTTCGAGCGAAAAAAGACTCTTCATACACAGACATGGATTGTTCGGTCATAGGAATTATTTTCTGAACGCCTACACTGCCGGAGGTAACAGCGTACTGCACCACATTATACGCTGTGATGAGGTTATGTTCACCTTTTTTTATCATCCGTTCGATATACGACGCATAATCATCGTAGTTCGACAAAGGAACCTTCTTCCGGTATTCGTCCGCACTTCTTATCCCGCCGAAACCATATTTTCTGCCATACTCAGTATTGCGGTTATCATGAAGAATCTGCAGCAGAAGATCCTCGTTTGTTCTCAAAGGATCATTACAGCAGGTGTCAATCTCTTCAAGAAACTTTTCACCCTCATCTATTAAATCAGTTCTTAACTCCCGAATCGTAAGTTCCATTTCTTTTTCTCTTATTTTCAACTTGCGTATATTTACAGTCCAGGTATGGTATTTATACAATGATGTATCCTGCATGAGCCAGAATTTTAAAGAGCCTTATTACAGTTCTCTTCTTTTGTGAGAATGTAATTTGTCTATATTCCAAGGGTATTACATCAGAGATTCATCCTCGAAAAGTATTCAGTGCAATAATTTTTCACATTTACCTCTTTTATCTTTTTCGTTTTTATTCCTCTTTCGAGGTCATCCGCAAAAGAAGCTAATTGATCCTCAGAAAAGCCAATCGCCTTGGCTGTCGTTTTGGCATCTTTCATGAACTTGGACTTATTAAAATACATATCTCTGACAGCATAAGCATTAAGGACATAGCTGGAAACAAGCATAAGCATTGCATCTTTGTACTTTTTTTCAGCTTTCAATACTTTAAATTGCTCAAAGCGGACTTTCGATGCATCTCCACCAATGGCATCCGGGTCGATTGCCCAAAGATACATTTGATTCAAATAATCCCATGCCCTATCGTTATGCCCTGCTTTTACATACATCTTTGCAAGCGAAAGATTGAAATTAAATGAATTCCACAACGGTTTTTCGAGAAGATATTTCTCATAGGTTCTGATCCGCTTCTCTATGTCCCCATCCTTTTCAAATGCCGTATCAGCCTTCTGCATATCAGCAATCGCCTTATCACTATCCGCTACTATTTTGGTGATATTCTTTACTGGCGGATTCACTTTTGCATTCTGAGCCGGAGCCGTTTTCTTTTTCCCAAAAACATCAAAAATGCCCATCCGTTCTCCTCCTAACCACGACTATCTGCCCTCTCCTTGGTTCACAGTAACGTTACATATCGGCTAATCTAAACGCACTATTCGCAGAAATATATCAGCAAATCATTTTTTACATCATCCCAATAGCAGCTTCCTTTTCACGAATCTCTGCTGCTTGCTCCTTCGTCACTACCCGGACAAGAGGGACGCCATACTTGCGGTATGATGTACCTATCCGAGCATCCTTCACAGCACTATAAGCCTCTTCACCGAGCTTCTCACCATACACAGAAGTGAGGATCTTCTTGGCTGCATCCGCGTCATTCCTAATATAGGTTTCATCCTGCGTATAAATAATTATCATTGCTTTTACTCTCTTTTTCTACAAATTGGGCACCCTTTGCTTCGCAACAAATCATGCGGTCTAACAAGCCAAGTATGTCCACAAATTTTACACTTTACCATTATTTTAGTATTAGCTGATCGGTATTCTTCTATCGGCTCAATACTTGGAAGTACTTTCTTCAGTTCATCGCAAAACTGAGAATGTGACCTTTTTATACTACCTGCACATTTAGGACAACCATGACCACCTAATAAATCTGTCGGATTTGCCTGCCATCTATATTTGCAAATCTTACATTCAGCCTCAATCTTTGTAGAACTATTAATGTATTCTCCAGCCAATAGTACCAAAGGATTTTTCTGCCTCAATTCATCTACAAACTGTTCTTGTGTTTTTCTGTTTTTATTTGCAGCCCTGACTCTTCCACATTTAGGGCATCCCTGACCTTTTAATAGGTTTTGTGGAATTATCTTCCATCTATTTTTACAATCCCTGCATTCACACAGAATCTTTGTTTTATTGTTTGTATAGTCCCCTATCACAATTACCTTTGGGTTTATCTCTTGCATTTCTGCAACAAATTGCTCGCGGGACTTACGTTTTGAGTCTGCTGAACGCCGACTTCCACAGGAAGGACACCCATAACCAGACAATACGCTGCTAGGCATAGCCATCCACTTATGCCCACAAACTAAACATTCATATCTAACTTTAGTTGAGTTGTCTTGGTATTCTCCGATAACCTGTATATTTGGATTGACCAAACGTAATTCTTCTAAATACTGTTCATTTGTTTTTCTTCGACTTTTCTCTAAGGCAAGAGATCTCACATCTTCCCATTTCTCTTCCTCCAGAACTAGACCCTGCTCAGATAAAAGATTTTTTACAAATGCTTTTGTCTCATGCCAGTTGGCATTGCCAAGGCTAGTTGATAGAACATAACAATTTTTTTCAAATGGTGAAGTGCCTTTTTTATATTCAGTATATATTACGATTAATTGATACCCTTTTTCTGCACATCTCTTTCGCTTCTCTGTATCATGCGATTTTTTATTATAATGCCATGCCCAGCTTCCTGGTTCGTAAGCTATCTTTAATGAGGGTATGACAATATCCAACTCCATACCGATCAACTCTCGATCTCTTGATAAGACAGCGCCCTCTCCCAGGATCATGGTAAATGCATTAAAAATAACCTGCTCAAGAAAAGAAGTAGATGAACGCGCGCAACCAGGGCATCCGTGGCCCGACAAGATACTATTTGGAACAGTCTTCCACTGTTTACCACATATTTTACACTGAAACCTAATCTTTGTATGATTGTTTACATATTCATCCAGCGTTTCAATATCTGGGTTCACTTTTCTCAACTGATTCAGAAACTCTTCATGTGAATACCTTTGGAGCTTTTTCTGCCTTTCGTATCCGCATACTGGACAACCATGCCCTGAAAGTAAATCATTTGGAATTGCTTTCCATTCATTTCCACATATTTTGCACCTTAATAGGATTTTTTCCTTATTTCCTCTATATTCTTCGAGTGGGACAATATCAGGATTAACTGCAGCCAATTCATCTGTGAACACTTTGTTACTTTTTCTTAAAGCATCACTAACTTTTTTTTCCCGCATTCTGGACATCCTCTTCCGCAAAGAAGAAGGCTTGGCTTGGTGTCCCATATATTACCGCAGTCTTCGCATTGAACCTGTATTTTTGTTATCGCAGTTTTATATTCTCCGAGAATTTTAATCCTAGGGTTAATCGCTTGAAGTTCATCAACAAACTGTTCATGTGTTTTTCTAACTGCCATTTTTTATCCCTATTAAACTTATTCTTTTCACTCACACTAAATTGAAGTGCCGGAAGGCATCCATGATTGCTTTTTCCTTCTCAGGCGGACAGCTAGGAACCTTGCCTTCACCAGACCCCGTTCTATAGTTCTTCCGCTTTTCCAGCCCGACCTTATCCTTTATCTGGGCGATATACAGTGTGGATACATTGAACCCATACTTATCAAAAATCCACTGCTTGATGTTCTTATAGGTCGGCTTTGCAGGAGGTACATATCTGCCCTGATCGAGGGAGATGCCATCCAAATCAACCTTAATGGATACCATATCATCGTCAGATATCGACTCCCTAACGAGTAGTACGCACGTCTAGACGAGAACCGTCCCGATAAATAATTTTCTGTTATTTAGTGAAATCCTCAAATCCGTCTGTAAAGGTTTTCGTCCCATCTTCAGAGATCCACATTACTTCTACCCTTCCCACTCTGTCGCTCTTTCCCAGAACGCTGGTGCCGTCGGAAACAGACTTTATGAGTTTCTTTCCGTCTTCGATGCTCATGCTGAAAAGTGCAGTGGACAGAGCATCTGCCAGTGCCGAATCATGGGTAAGGATTGTGACACTCCGGTGGTAGGTTGCGGGATAAAGGGTCTCAGGATCAATGATATGATGATAACGTTTTCCGTCCACAACATAGTAGCGTTCGTAATCCCCGGAAGTAACCAGAGACATACCATCAAGATAAGTTATGGCCGAATACTGGTCTCCAGTCTGTGAGTCACGGTAAGTGGGGTTTTCAACGGGACAGACCCATTTCTCTTTATTGTCCTTTAGTCCTATGGCCCGGAGGTTTCCTCCGAGATTAAGCATAAAGCTGTCAGAGCCTGCGGACTCAAGCAGCCTTGCTGCATCTTCTGTGGCGTAGCCTTTTGCTATGCCGCCTACATCCAGACTCATTTCGGGATCCTGAAGGTAGATGGTTCCTGCAGCTTCGTCGATGATGATATCATTTATGTCAGTATGTTTAGCGGCCTCTTTCAATGCCTCCTCATCCGGCAGTTCACCCTTTTCGGGATCTGCCATACCTATCTCCCGCTTTTCGTGCCAGAGCCTCAAAACTGCGCCATAGGCAATGTTTACTTTACCATCCGTAAGGGAATAGATATCCTTGCCCCATTTAATAAGCTCTATCAGTTTTTCGTCAACCTTTACCGGCTGAATGCCTGCGTTGTCATTGACGGTCTTCAGATTATTGATACCGTCGTAGTCATTGTAAATATCAAAAAGCTGATGCTCCTTAAGAAGAAGCTCATGGGAAGCATTATAGCGCTCCTTGAAGGTTTCTTCGGTTGCTTCATAGCCGATCTCCATGGAGATAGTATCGAACACATCAAGAAACTGAGCAGTGAAACGCTCCTTCTTTTCGGGTGCCGAAACGGGTACGGATGCACAGCCTGTGGTTATGGTGAGAACAGCTGCCGAAAACAACGCAACTGCTTTTCTGAAATTGTTGTTAAATTTTGCTTTTTTCAAATTCTGCCTCTTTACTTTTGGATGATAAGTTAAACACCGGCACATTATAACACAGGATACGGGATTTTCCCAACAGTTCAGCCGGGGCATGGGCAAAACCGCTTAGGGAGCTGCTTTCAGATTTTTATGACGCAGGCTACCCATATATAAATGTATGTCCTGCGGCTCAAGCCTGCTCATGCCCCCGGTTAAGCCGTTACCAACGATTTCCCATTTGACTTTGCTGTTATGGTGTATTATATTTTTTAGGTACGATTTTTTGGAGATGTACCCAAGAGGCCGAAGGGGGCGCACTCGAAATGCGCTAGGTCGGAAACGGCGCCAGGGTTCAAATCCCTGCATCTCCGCTAAAAACCGCCGGGTTTCATCCCGGCGGTTTTTCTTTCAGATGATCTCAGCAATCATCAACATCCGTATTTGTCTAAAAAGCTCTGATACGGCAAAGGCTTCGAATAGTAATATCCCTGGAAGGAATCCACATTACAGGTTCTCAAGGCACTTTCCATTCCCTCTGTTTCAACGCCTTCAACACAAGTTGTGCATCCGTAAACCTTGGCAAGCTTTGAAATGACTGAAACCAAGTCAAGCTGCTGTTTGTCATGGTCTACATCAAGGATAAACTGTCGATCAACTTTAAGGGTATCGATGCTGAGATCCTTGAGCAGTCCAAGGGATGAAAAGCCGGTTCCGAAATCGTCCAGTGCAAACCTTATGCCCTCAAGCTGAAGCTGTTCGTTCAGGTTCTGGAGTCGTCTTATATCTATGAGACGGCACCTTTCCGTGATCTCAAGACACAGGTTCTTTGGAGGATATCCTGTGTTTCTCAAGCTTTTATGCACTCTGTATATAAAGCTATCATCCTGAAGCTGTGCATAGGAAAGGTTGACATTTAAAACAAAGGCAGGATA
>ODAI012074005.1_pt1 | contig 10510 bp, 9 predicted proteins | sample 1539321 | NCBI WGS metagenome assembly ODAI01 (sample SAMN02144231, study PRJEB22623) | gut metagenome | biome: sheep rumen | host: Ovis aries | place: New Zealand | reverse complement strand
TGTACCAAAATTTATGAAAAGAAAATAGTAATTTCAACGACGCGGATAAAAACAGATCAGGAGAAAGCCTGTCTGCAGGCGGGTTTTCGGGTTTATTGGATTTTAATGTCAAGACAGAAAGTCAAAAAATGACGATTGACAGCAGAAGAAGATTTATGTAAAATGCCGATGTTAGCAGTGGATAACACCTTTTGAATGATCAGGCGCCCATATATTTATAAATACGGACGCCTATTATTTAGAACAGGCGTTAGCTGAGGGTAACAAAAAACAAGATAGAATACATAGAGGTTCTGATGAGAAAAATAGCTTTTTACGGGAAGGGCGGAATCGGCAAATCCACGACAGCATCGAATGTGTCGGCTGCATTATCGGATCTGGGGTACCGGGTCCTGCAGATCGGCTGTGATCCCAAGGCGGATTCGACCAAGAATCTGACCGGCGGAAGATCTGTTATGACAGTGCTGGATGCCATCCGGCAGAAGGGCGAGGAAAATGTCACCGCTGAAGACATTTTATATCGCGGCTACGGTAATGTCTGGTGCGTGGAGGCCGGGGGACCGACCCCCGGTATCGGCTGTGCGGGACGCGGGATCATTACAGCTTTTGAAAAGCTGGAGGAAACCGGCGCGTATGAGATCTGCAAGCCGGATATTATCCTGTACGACGTACTTGGCGATGTCGTCTGCGGCGGATTTGCCATGCCGATCCGCGGAGGCTACGCCAGAGAGGTATTCGTGGTCAGCTCCGGAGAAATGATGTCTCTGTATGCGGCATCCAACATTATCAGCGCAGTAAGACATTTCGGAAAACGCGGCTACGCTTCCTTTGCCGGGCTTATTCTGAACCGGCGGAACATACCGGATGAGCTGAATCTGGTGAATAAAGCGCTGGAGGAGCTGGGCGGGGATCTGACGGCTGTCATACCGCGTGACCCGGCCGTTCAGGAGGCTGAAAATCTTGGGAAGACAGTGATCGAGGCACTCCCGGGATCCGCCCAGGCAGCCTGTTACCGGTCACTTGCTGAGGAAATTCTGAAACGCTCGGAGGATAAGGAGGAGGAAGATGGCGGTTCGATGTACGGAGCTTTCATGTGAAGCCTATAAGCCGGACACGCTGGATTATGTGTCCGCATCCCACGGAGGCTGGGGTATTGTCAGGATGGCAGCCCAGCTGCCGGAGGTACATCTGCTGTTTGTATGTCCTTCAGCCTGCGGGAGGCACAATTCGCTGGGCAGCGCCCTGTTCGGACTGAAAGAGAGAGTGCATTATCTCTATCTGGATGAGGAAGACATAATCGGGGGCGATCTCGGGAAAATCATTCTGGAGAATGTCGGCCGCCTGCTGGAGATCCTTGGATATGAGCCGCCGGCGATCCTGTATTTTACCGCCTGCATAGACGATCTGATGGGAACGGATCATGAGCCGGTTCTGGAGAGCCTGCATCAGCGGCATCCGGGAATGTTTTTCAGACACTGCACCATGAACCCGATTTCCCTGGACACACCGAATCCGCCGGGAATCACGACCAATGCGCAGATGTACAGTCTCCTCATGGAACCGAAGGATAAAATACGCGATAAAGCGGTCAACCTCATCGGGACAAATGTGAATTTCCGCGAAGAGAGCGACCTGAGGACGATCCTGAAGGATCATGGCTATGCAGTGCGGCATATTTCGGATTATGAACATTTTACGGATATGCAGGAAATGTCACGGTCCATGCTCAATATCGTGACTTCACCGATCTCGCTCAGGGCAGCCCGGGAAATGGAAAAGAGACTGGGCATTCCGTGGCTGGCAGCTTATGTCAATTATGATCCGGAGGAGATCATGGAATTCTACCGGAAGCTGTCACAGGCTTTGGGGGAGGATTTTACCAAAGAGGCGGAAATCTGGAGACAAAAGGCCGAAAATCGGATCGCAAAGCTGCGGGAACGGATAGGGGATTATCCGCTTGCCGTCGATTATCAGGCTGTGCTGAGACCTTACACTCTGGCCAAAATGCTTGTAAAACACGGATTTCATGTCGGGATGATCGCTTCGGACAATATTGCTCCCTTTGAAAAAGAAAGTTACCGGGAGCTGCAGCGGATCGCACCGGAGATCCTGATTGAAAATCCGATGGATTTCAGCCAGGTGCGCTTCCCGCATGAGGGCGAAAAATATCTTTGCATCGGCTTTGACTGCGGTTATATGACCGGTTCGGACAAGGTGTCTGACCTGATGGAGGATACGGGACTTTATGCCTATGACGGGATCCTGCAGCTGATGGATATGATGGAGACCGCATTTGAAGGCGGCTCCAATGTACGGGAAATGATCGTAAAAGCGGGGTTGATCATATGAGCAGATTATGTGTGCACATGTTTCCGATATCACCGGATTATTCCGGCGCAGCTTCGGCACTGTTTGATCTTGGAGGAATTGCCGTCATGCACGATGCTTCCGGCTGCACCGGAAATTACACGGGGTATGACGAACCGAGATGGCTGGGATCCAGGACGGCAGTCTATTGCTCCGGACTCCGCCGTATGGATGCGGTGCTCGGCAATGATGAAAAATATATCCGGAGGACAGTCAGGGCGGCTAAAGAACTGGATCCCAGCGTGATCTGTCTGCTCGGAAGTCCGGTCCCGATCCTGATCGGCGCGGATCTGCAGGGCATGGCCAGAGAAATCGAGGAAGAAACCGGGATCCCGTCCTTCGGTTTCGGAACCAGCGGACAGGGATACTACGACAAAGGAGCCTCCGATGTATTCCTTGCTTTGACAAAACGCTTCTGCAGGCTGGATTCTGCAGATCTTCTGAAGGAAAAAAGGTCTTCCGGAGCTGCCGGGAAAGAAGCTTTAAGAGTCAATCTCCTGGGCATGCTTCCGCTTGATTTCGGAAATCAGGGGAACATTGAGGAGATAAGCACCTTTCTGGAAGCAAACGGCATGGAGATCCTTGCCAATTATGCATATGGACTGAAGCTGGACCGGATCCGGCGCGCGGCATTGGCGGACTGGAATCTCGTAATGTCAAGGAGCGGGCTGAAGCTTGCGGAATATATGGAGGCAAAATTCGGGATCCCGTATTTCTGCGGAGTTCCGGCCGGGGATGGCCGGCTTTTCCTGGAGGAATTCCGTAATATTCGGCAGGCCCGTGAGGAATGGATGGCGGAGCCGTCGGAGAACAAACGGGCGGAATCATTTTCAGCCGCATATAGAAATACCGTTGGTGAAAACGCAAAAGCCCGGAATGTCAATGCAGGCAGAGAAGGCAGAAAGGAGATCCTGATCATTCACGAACAGGTATTTGCAAACAGCCTTCGGAAACTCCTTGAGCAGAACCGGCCGGAGCTTGTGGTACGGGTCGGCAGCCTTGTCGGACTTGATCCTTCTCTGAAAAGGGAAGGGGATCTGGACCTGAATCTTGAGGAAGATCTGGTCCGGGAGCTGAACAGCGGGACTTTCGGTGCAGTGATCGGAGATCCGGAGCTTGCGCGGGTAATCCGCGGCCGGGATCCGGTGCTGATCCCGCTGCCGCATGTGGCGGTTTCCAGCAAGCTTCACTGGGAGGAATATCCCTCCTGGCTCGGAAGTGAGCTGCCCGCACGTTTGCAGCGAGCGGCAGAATCTGTGCGGGAACAGTAAACTTCATGCCAACTTCGTTGGCACTACGCATACATGAGCTAACGCACACATGGAATGAGCGCTCGCTATAGCTCGCTGCATTCCATAGTGAAAGTAACACTCGAGCTGCGTCTGCGACTTGCTCAGCTAAAGCATCCATCTCATAACGGATCGCTTCGCTCTCCTATGAGATTGGATCGTTAACTTTCATAGTAAGGGGAAGCAGTATCAAAATTATTCATAATAATCACAGAGAGGAGAATGAATTGAAAAACATGAATTTCTTAAAGAAAAGTTTGTCACTGATCCTGTCGGCATCGATGCTGGCAGTGATGCTTGCGGGATGCGGCTCATCCGCACCGGCAGAGCAGCAGACATCCCAGGCAGCGGAAACGGAAGCTCCGGCAGAGACGCCAGCGGAAACGGAGGCGGCAACCGAGGCTGCAGCCCCGACAGAGGCAGAAGCTCAGGAGTCCGCTGCATCAGAGAGCACAAGCGCGGCGGAGTCTGCAGCAGACACAGCAGCTGAGAATGCGGCGATTCCGGAGTATGTCACAATTACGGATCATGCAGACCGTGAGGTAACAGTCAAGACTGACCCGCAGCGAGTCGTTATTCTGAGCATTCTTCCGCTTCCTTCTGTATTGACAGTATTTCTGAATTCCCCGGAGACCATTGTGGCAATGCAGCCGGCCAGCATGGCAGCTGCAAAGGAGGGCATCCTTTCCGAGCTGTATCCGGACATTGTCAATATCAACACGGACATCATGAATGGAGAAAGTATCAACATCGAAGCGCTGCTTGAGATCGATCCGGACGTTGTTTTTGTGAATAATCTGGCGCCGGAAACGCTTGCTCAGCTGGAAAATGCCGGACTGACGACAGTCGTCGTGTCTCCGACAAAGTGGGACTATAACTGCATTGTGACCTATGATCACTGGATCGAACTGCTGAGTCAGATTTATCCGTCCAATCATTTTGACAGCCAGCGCATCCATGATTTCAGCACGGAAAAATATGATCTCATCCAGGAGAGGACAAAGGATATTCCGGATGAGGAGCGGGAAAAGGTACTGTTTTTGTTCCAGTATAACGAAAACACCATGGTCACCTCCGGAAAAAGCTTCTTCGGACAGTGGTGGTGTGACGCGACCGGCACAAAGAATGCAGCTGAATCCGTCGCGGCAGACAATTCCAATGCAGTCATCACGATGGAGCAGGTGTATGAATGGGATCCGGATATGATCATCATCACCAATTTCACACCCGTGCAGCCTGAAGATCTTTATAATAACGCAATCGCCGATCATGACTGGAGCACAGTTTCCGCAGTGAAAAATAAGCGCGTTTATAAGATGCCCCTGGCTTCCTACCGTACTTACACGCCCGGCGTAGATACGCCGATGACGCTCGAGTGGATGGCCCAGCTGGCATATCCGGAGCTCTTTACGGACTTTGATGTGGCGAAGGATGTAAAGGATTATTATCAGGAACTCTATCATGTTGAGCTGACGGATGACCAGATCGAGAGAATGTATCATCCGAACCGCGAAGCAGGCGACATTACGGTCAGCCGCAAGTAAAGGAATGGAAAATTCAGGAAACAGAGAAAAGAAATTCATACCGGTCTGCCTAAGTCTGGCGGTCATTCTTCTTGCAGGCGCACTGCTTGCGCTCTGCATGGGACAGTATTCGATCCGGCCGGGAACCGTATTTGCGGTTCTCTCCGGAAGCGGACCGGAGGCAGCGGGACAGAATAAAAATCTGTATACGGTACTATATAAGATACGTATTCCGAGAGTGCTGCTGTCCATGCTGTCCGGTGCGGGACTTGCCGCGGCAGGTGCGGCCTTTCAGAGTCTGTTTTCAAATCCGCTGGCAACGCCCGATACGCTGGGCGTTGCCAACGGCGCCTCCTTTGGCGCAGCTTTGGGGATCCTGCTCGGCTTTTCGGCGGCAGGCGTACAGCTGACAGCTCTTTTGTGCGGGATCCTTGCGGTCGCGCTGGTATTTGCGGTAACGGGAAGCGGCCGGAGCGCAGGGAAAAGACCTATGATCATGGTGATCCTCGCCGGAATGGTAGTCAGCTCCCTGTTTTCCGCGATGGTATCACTAATCAAATATGTAGCGGATCCGCAGGACGTGCTGCCGGTAATCACATTCTGGCTGATGGGCAGCTTTTCGGGCGTAACACAGCGTTCACTCACAATGGGGGCGCCGTTTATCCTGTTCGGGCTGGTACTGATTTTTTTGCTCCGGCACAGGCTGAACGCGCTTTCGCTCCCTGAGGATGAAGCGAGATCTCTGGGGATCAATCTGAATCTGATCAGGGGACTGGTGATCCTTGCTTCAACTGCGATTACCGCCTCCGTTGTGGCCAGCTGCGGGCTGATCGGATGGGTGGGACTTCTGATTCCTCATATTTCCCGAATGGCCTTTGGCAACAATAACGCCAGAGTCGTCCCGTTTACGATTCTATCCGGAGCACTGTTCATGCTGATTACAGATACGGCGGCGCGCTGTGCAACTGCAGCGGAGATCCCGGTATCGATCCTGACGGCTGTCATCGGGGCGCCGGTATTTATTCTCCTTTTGCGCCGGACAGGAGGCTTCCGCGTATAAAGATGTTACACTTTGCGAAGTGCCGGCAACATGAAACAAACCGGACAGGAGGTTTCACCTTATGAGATTTGAAGTAAATAACGGCAGCTTTTCTTATCCGGGCGGGAGAAAGATCCTGCAGAATGTCAGCTTTTGGGCTGAAAGCGGAAACGTGGTGTCGATCCTGGGACCGAACGGAGTCGGAAAAACGACCCTGCTGAAATGCATGCTCGGCTTCCTCAGGTGGAATACCGGGAAAACAATGATTGACGGGAAAAATGCGCAGGAGATGAGCGCGAAAGAGCTCTGGCAGAGGATCGCCTATGTGCCGCAGGCCAAAAATATGGTGTTCCCGATGTCCTGTGAGGAAATGGTACTGCTCGGGAGAAGTGCCTGGCTTGGCATGTTCGGCGTTCCCGGAAAAAAGGATAAGGAAGCGGCGGAGCACGCCATGGAGCTGGCCGGCGTCTGTCACTTAAGAAAAAAAAGCTGTGCGGAGATCAGCGGAGGTGAACTCCAGCTGGTCCTCATCGCGCGGGCGCTTGCTTCTACGCCGAGCCTGCTGATCCTGGATGAACCGGAAACCGGACTGGACTTCAGAAACCAGCTGATCGTGCTGGAGCTGATCGAAAGACTTGCAAAGCAGGAAAAAATCAGTGCGATCCTGAATACACATTATCCGGAGCACGCCATCAGCATTTCCGGAAATACGCTGCTGTTAAAGCGCAGCGGCACCAATCTGTTCGGGCCGGTCAGCGAGGTCCTGACACCGTCCAATATGGAAGAAACCTTTGGCGTCGAGGTGAGTATGCGGGAAGAAACGATACGCGGAAAAAGCTATTATTCCGTAATCCCCGTGGCCCTGGCCTGAGAGATGACAAATGAAAATGCTTACTTTCGCAGGCGCACATGCCTGCGGCAAAACATCAGTAATTATAAAGACTGCAGCCATTCTGAATGAAACCGGCCTGAAGACCGGCGTCATGAAGCTTGACTGCATTTTCAGCGATGATGACAGCTTGTATCGGGCGGCAGGAATTACCAATATCAAAATGATTTCGGGAAATGTCTGCCCGGATCATTTTTTTGCGGTTTCCGTGCCGCAGGTGTTTGAATGGGGCCTGGAAAACAGACTGGATGTGCTGATTACCGAAAGCGCCGGCCTCTGCGGCAGGTGCGCCCCGCATATCCGGGATATTCCCGCAGTCTGTGTGATCGACTGCCTTGCCGGAATCAGTGCGCCTGCAAAGACAGGACCGATGCTGCGCTATGCGGATCATATCATTATAACCAAAGCAGATCTGGCCCGCCCGGCTTATAGAGACCTGGTCTGCCTGATCGGAAGCGGCGGGCTGCCTGATCCGATGCTTCCTATATATATGTATCACCGGCATGGCAGGGAGGGCGTAAAGGCTCTGTGCCGCAATATCCGCACGGTGGCCGGCCCGTCGTCGACGATCCGCTATATCGGAAAGGAGCAGAATCCATACGGAGCCATATTTGTTATGCCCGCCCTGTTTGCTGAGATCTGCCGGGGAAAACAGAATGCCCGCGTTATCCTTCCGGAGAGCGGCGCGCTGGCGGAGCCTGTTATTTATATGAAGAAGGCGGGAGAAGAGAATACGACATCCCGTATCGAAGCGTTTTTGTTTTCCGGGAGGGGAATGCAGACAGCATCATCCCGGATGATGACGCCGGCAGACGATCACGGCGGAGCGATTCCCATTGACCGCTTTTGCCGTACACATCTGCTGTATCCGGAACTCGAGACTGTTGCGGCAATGCTGAAAATGTATCTGGCAGATAAGGGCTGAAGCATTTCAGTGAGCGGCTGCACCCGTGCCGCACGGCCCGTGATCAGTAATGCTCAATATAATGAGCTTAACAAACAAGCTTAACAAACAGCCAATCTTTGATTGAATATCCTATTCTTTCGTTATAGAATGAGATAAGACAACTGAATCATTCGATATCAGAAGGAAGGAGAAGCACGCTGCGCTAAGGGCAGGCGTGCTGTATATTTTTATGAAAAAAGAAGGATTGCTGCATAGTATGCCGTTCAGACTGCTGGTTGCGCTGGCAGTCGGTATTGCTGCAGGTCTTGCCTTAAGCGCGACTGATGGATCCGCACTCACAAAGGCGCTCCTCAATGTCATGGTTTCGGTCAAGTTTATCGTCGGTCAGTTTATTAATTTCTGCGTGCCGCTGATCGTGATCGGATTCATTGCGCCGTCTATTACGAAGCTGGGCAACAATGCTTCCCGCCTGCTGATCGTAGCGCTGATCATTGCCTACGTCTCTTCGATTGGCGCAGCTTTCTTTGCAACCGGTGCGGGCTATTCGATTCTGCCGTTCCTGCATCTCAGTCCGGAGGTTGACGGGCTGAAGGAGCTGCCGCCGGTAGCATTTGAACTGACGATCCCGCAGATCATGCCGGTTATGTCCGCCCTCTTCTTCTCTGTGATGGTAGGACTGGCAGCGGCGTGGAATTCCAGTAAGTACATCACCAATGTGCTTGAGGAGTTCCAGCAGATCGTGCTGAGCATCGTGACAAGCTTTGTTATTCCGGCACTTCCGGTCCTGATCGGATGCACCTTCTGTACACTGGCGTACGAGGGATCTCTTACAAAGCAGCTTCCGATATTCCTGATCATCATTATCCTCGTGATGATCGGACACTATATCTGGCTTGCGCTGCTCTACGGCATTGCCGGGGCATATTCAGGCAGAAATCCGATGAATATCCTGAAGCACTACGGACCTGCCTATATGACTGCGGTCGGTACAATGTCAAGTGCAGCAACCCTGTCCGTGGCGCTTCGCTGCGCGAAGAAGGCAGAGCCGACGCTCCGCGGCGATCTGGTTAATTTCGGTATTCCTCTGTTTGCAAACATTCATCTTTGCGGCTCCGTCCTGACAGAGACATTTTTCGTGATGGCGGTTTCCAAGATGCTTTACGGCGAATTCCCGCCGGCAGGCAGAATGATTCTGTTCTGTCTGCTGCTCGGTGTTTTTGCAATCGGCGCTCCCGGCGTACCGGGCGGCACGGTTATGGCTTCCCTGGGACTGATCACCGGTGTGCTCGGGTTTGACGAGACAGGGACAGCCCTGATGCTCACGATCTTTGCCCTGCAGGACTCCTTTGGTACAGCCTGCAACGTGACCGGAGACGGCGCGCTGACGCTGTTCCTGACCGGATATGCGGAAAAGCACGGTATTCGTGAAGCCGGCGTCGGAGACATACTGAATCAATAAAGAATTTTTAAATGCGAAAGCAGCAGGAATGACTTAAAGAAAGCCGTTCCTGCTGCTTTTTCATTGTGAAAATCGCTTAGAATTCCGGATCGTAGTCGCTCTTTCCATAGGCGGTGCCGTAGGAGCCTTCGCATTCCTGACGGATCGCTTCATAAACTGCTGCATGTGTATTTGCGGTGTAGGGAAGCGTATAGAAAAGAGTCACAAGTCCGCAGGTGACAGCTCCGAGGATATGCCAGCCGAGGAAGGAAAGATCCAGTACAAAGGCCTTCATCTTATTTCCGTCCATCATTTCCCGGGAGCGGGTGATCGCTTCATTCGGCGTCATTTCCGGATGATCCTCGAGAATATAAGGGGTCAGCATATACGAATAGGATTTGATGATACCGGGCACGATCAGGAGCATCGTCCAGAGGAAAGTATAGATATCCATCAGGAGTACCGTGATCACTGTGCGGCTGAAATCTGTCTTAAGCGGCACGGTCAGCTCACCCATACCTGCCGGTTCATGAAGGTTGTGGAAAAAGAATCTGCGGCAGCCGACCATCAGCGGATTGAAGAGCAGTATATCCAGTGCGATGCTGATCAGTACGATGACAGCCACACCGGCGAGGATCGCGGGGATCAGCGCCTGGATCTCCGGCGGCAGACCCTGTCCGGAGAGCTCATGTACTTCCTGCCCGGTAGAGCTTCCGGTCGATCCAAACAGCGCGCCTGTGCAGAATGCGAGAAGCAGCGCCGCAGCAACACTGTTAAAATAGTTAGCTTTCATGGCAGCCTTGCCAAGGGTTTTAACGTCTTGTCTGGTCCACATGGAAATTTGTACCTTCTTTCTTTTGTTTTTCTCTCTGAATTATTTTACGTCTGTCAGGTTTTGATTGCAAATGGGAATACTATAATTGGTTTCTGACATGGCAGGATACGGTTACGCTTCATTGGCCGGGCGGGGCGGGGAGCAGCGGGGCCCAAGCCAACCCACACCCAACCCCCCCGCGCGGGCGCCGGGCGCGGGCGGGGAGGGCGAACATGATTCTATT
>ODAI010493888.1_pt1 | contig 10510 bp, 8 predicted proteins | sample 1539321 | NCBI WGS metagenome assembly ODAI01 (sample SAMN02144231, study PRJEB22623) | gut metagenome | biome: sheep rumen | host: Ovis aries | place: New Zealand | reverse complement strand
TTTTAAATCAACAGAATCATTACCTTTAATAATGCTAGCGATATCACCATCATTGACATTGTTGTATAAGCCATCACTACAAAGTAATAATATTTCTTGACGATAAGGCATGACTTTAATATCTAATTCTAGACTGGGGTAATAGCCTAGAGCATTCATCAAAACATGGCGTTTTGGATGGGTTTTCATCTCTTCTTTGCTGATTTGTCCTGTTCTATATAAATAGGCAACATAAGTTTGATCTTCACTAATTTGATTAAATTCTCTTAAGCGATATGAATAGCAACGAGAATCACCAACTTGGGCTAAAACCATATAATCTTTCACAATTAACACTAGTGTTAAAGTAGTTCCCATTCCTTCATATATTTTATTAGCAGCGGCTTTTTCATTAATCTCGCGATTAGCTTTTCTAATCGTTTTTAAAACCCAGCGATAAGCATCATAACGATTCCAAAAGCGGGTTTTTTTACTAAAGGCCTCAGAGACTGTACTTTTTGCTAAAGTAGAAGCATAATCGCCTTTATTTTGTCCACCCATACCATCGCACACTAAAAGCAAGACATTTCCGCGGGCATTAATCATCGCTAAAGCTTGGTCTTCATTAGTGAGACGAACTTTTCCAATATCTGTTTTATAAGCAAATTTGCCTGAAAGATATATTTTACTGTCTTTCATAACTACCCTCCTCCACTTTAGCTTTTAATTGTCCGCATGCCGCATCGATATCGCTACCAAATTCTTTACGAATTGTGGCTTTTATTCCTCCTTTAGTTAAATAATCTAAGAAGGCATGAACGCGATTACCGCTGCTGCGTTTATAATCATTTTTATTTGTTTCATTATAAGGAATTAAATTAACATAGCCATTAGTGCCTTTAATTAATTCTATTAATTCTTCTGCACATTCTTTAGTGTCATTAATACCTGATAATAATAAATATTCATAAGTCACTCTTCTTTTAGCGACATTTTCATAATCTTTAATGGCGGGCATTAATTTTTCTAATGGATAGGCTTTATTAATTTTCATTAACGCATTTCTCAATTTGTTATTAGGAGCGTGTAAAGAAATGGCTAAATTAGTTTGTAATCCTTCTCGAGCGTATTTATATATACCTTCGATGAGACCACATGTTGATACGGTAATATGTCTTGCTCCAATAGCTAGACCTTTTTGGGCATTTATAATGCGGATGAAATCCATCACATTATCATAATTATCAAATGGCTCTCCTGTCCCCATCACCACTGCGTGAGTGACATGCATTCCTTTGCCTTCTTCTTTTAATAGATTATTCATCACCAAGATTTGTCCCACCATTTCTTCAGGGGCGAGATTTCTTTGTTTTCCTAAAATACCAGAAGAACAAAAAGAACAAGCCATATTACATCCCACTTGTGAAGAAACGCAGACCGAACAGCCATAATCATAACGCATTAAAACTGTTTCTACTTTCATCCCATCTTTTAATTCTAATAAGAGTTTAACAGTCCCATCAGAACTCACTTGTTTTTGATATATTTTGGGTAATTCTAAACAATATTTTTGTTTTAAAATTTCCCGAAAAGATAAGGAAATGTCGCTCATTTCATCAAATGATGCCGCTCTTTTTTCATATATCCAACTATAAAGTTGAATGGCTCTATAAGGCTTTTGTCCTTCTTGAACCATGAGATTTTGTAATTTAGATAATTCGACACCATAAAGATTGATCATCTAGTTACCTCTTTTATGTAAAATAGCAAAATAATAGGAGCTTTCTAAAGAATTGCAGGGGAAAAATTGCTTTTCTTCAATAGCTTCAAAATTTTTATTTTCTTTTAAGAAACGGTCAATAATACCATGTCCTTCTTTATTGGAAATAGTTTCTACCATATAAATTAATTGGCCGTCATCTTCAACAAATTTGCTACCTTCTATTAAACATTCATATTGATGAGCGATATAGCCATCTAATAATTCTTGTTTAATTCTTAAAAAGAAATCTGGTCTTTCTCTTAATAAAGCAAAATGAGAATTTTCCGGCAAAACAAACAAAGTATGAACAGGGGCACTTAAAACAGTGATAAGTCCTGTTACATTTGCTTCATAAACATCTATAGAAGATAAACCGAGATTTTTTAATGTTCTTTTAGCATCTAAATAAGCGCTAGATTTACCAGCGATAAAATCGCCTTTAGCGAATTTATTTAAATAAGGAAATAATTGATTTAATAAAAAAGTTGGTAATTCACTATAAATAGCTAATCCTCTTAAAGGGTCGATATCCACTTTATCAATGGCGTATTTAAGCGCGGGATAAGTGGGTAATAATTTTCTTTTATCAATAATTGCTTCTTTACTGACAACTTTATAAACGCCTTCCACTTTGCTTTGTTCAAAGCCTTTAGAAAAATCATAATTATCTTTAGCAAAATAAAAGCGATTAGGGGATTTACTATTTATTTTTAATAAACGATAAGATAAAGAATCACCATAATGCTTCTTCCACATCTTTACTAACCATAAAGGTGTATTGAAGCGATAAGATAAAAATTCTGGTGTTTCTTGAGGGAATTCATCAGGAATGAGATGATCAACCGAAATGGAAGAAACAAAATTATTGAGGCCTTCTAATTCCCCTAAACGAGAAAATTCTTCATTAACTTTGCTAGAATCCATCATTCTTACAAAATAAGCATTAGCCATGGCGATAAGGCCATACGCTAATTTGTTGTTATCTATTTCACCATATTGACGGGTTAATCTTTCTTTAAAGACAAGATAATGTCTTAAAGAGGCTCCCACTAAAGCGGATATATCGTGACGATTAATGGTTTTATTTTTATCATCTTTAAAAGCATTAGCTAATGCTAAAGAAAAAGTGTAATTCTCATCATCAAGGATGTGAAGTAAAACGGTGTGGGCGAGTATGAATCTTTTCATAAATTATTTTTCTTCGATGCCGGCGAAGATGTCACCGGTATAAATTTGGTCCTCTTCTTCCCCTTCTTCTAATTCCTCGTCATATTGCTCTCCCTCCAAATTGACGAGATTGTCTTCTGATAGATAGCGGGGATAATTTTCATCTATCTTAGTGTAATGATTGTCTTGGCTATAATAATAAAAATCCACTGTTTTATGAATGGCTACTTCACCGATGCCGTTTAATAATAAAGCCGCCATTTGGTCTTGCAAAACAGACACCTTTAATGGAGCATCAACGCGGATAAGAATATTCCAGGAAGTTTGTTCGGTTCCTTTGTGAAAAACCATAGCTTCTGGAGCGATAAAATTCACATCTTCTTCACTGACTTCATAAAGTCGAGAGATAAGGGGCGTTAGTTCGCGAGATAATCTTCCAACGACGAATTGGTCTAATCCATAAATAGTAATAGTAATCATAAAATATAGCCTCGGGGACTATTATAATATATGAAAATACATTTTTATACTAAAAATTGTATGGATCGATATTTATCGAAATAGAATATTGGTTATTGTTTTTAAATTGGTTAAGTAATTTAACTAAAACATCGCGGACAAAAGCCTGATCTTTATATTTTATTAAAGCTGTTCTTACAAATTTATTTCCTTCATAGGGAATATAAGGAGTTGTTGGACCTAAGATAATTGCATCTTCTAATAAATTAGCATTTAAAAAGTCCACTATACGATATATACCTTCAATAGCGGTTTCTTCATTTTTACTAGCTAAAGTGATACTCGCTAAATATGTATAAGGAGGATAAGATTGGATTTTTCGCATTTCCATTTCTTTTTTATAAAATAATTCATAGTCTTGACGGGCGGATAATGTGATGGCGTAATGGCTGGGATTGTAGGTTTGGATTATGGCTTCTCCTTTTTTATCGCTACGGCCACTTCTACCGACCGCTTGAGTGATTAATTGAAACGCTCTTTCGTTACTGCGAAAGCTCGGCATAGATAATCCAATATCCGCTAAAACAATACCCACTAATGTGACATTAGGGAAATCATGACCTTTAGCAATCATTTGTGTTCCAATGAGAATATCGGCTTCTTGTTTACGGAATTTCTCTATGATTTGTGGGATTTTTGCGCGTATTTTTGCGGAATCACTATCTAATCTTAATGTTCTTGCTTCTGGGAATAATCTATTTATTTCTTCTTCAATTCTTTCTGTACCAAAACCGGTTTTCATTAAATATTTGCTACCGCATTCAGGACATATTTCTGGATTAGTTTCTACATAATCACAATGATGGCATTTTAGCATTAAATCACTCTTATGATAGGTTAAAGCAATTCCACATGTTGGGCATTTAAATACATGACCGCATTTACGACAAGAAACAGAAGAAGAAAAGCCTCTTCTATTAATTAAAAGAATCGCTTGTTCTTTTCTTTGCAATGTCTGTTTAATCGCTCTTCTTAATTGAAGAGAAAACATATATGATTCTCTATCTAAATTACGATAATCTGAAAGATTAATAACTGTAGTTTTTGGTAATGGTTGAGCATTTATGCGATTAGGTAAATTTAAGAGGTGATAGACATGTTTTTGCGCTCTAGCACGAGACTCTAATGATGGGGTAGCGCTGGCTAATAAGACTTTTGCGTGTTGCATCTTCCCACGCATAATAGCTACTTCTCGAGCGTGGTAAAAAGGAATAGTGTCTTGTTTATATGATTCGACATGTTCTTCATCTAAAATGATTAATCCAATATTTTTTAAAGGGGCAAATATAGCGCTTCTAGCACCGACGACAATATGACATTCGCCTTTAGCGATTTTACGATATTCGTCATATTTTTCTGCGGGTGTTAATTCGCTATGCAAAATAGCGACATTATTTTGAAATCTTTTTAAGAAATATTCCACCATTATGGGGGTTAAAGATATTTCAGGAACAAGCATCAATACGTCTTTTCCTTGTTTTAGTACTTGTTCAGATAAATATAGATAGACTTCTGTTTTTCCCGAACCAGTGACACCCTCTAATAAATAAACATCATCTTGACTATTTGTGAATTCATCCACCACTTTTTGCTGGTCTAATGTCAATTGAGGGGGTTTTTGATAGGAATATTGAGGTATTTCTAGTCTTCTTTTTTCTTTTAATTCCACAGTTACTTTTTTTGCTTCGATTAATTTTTGTAAAACACTGATGGATTTAATATCTTTTTTAAGGACTTTCTTTTCTTGCTTTAAAAAACGCAATAATTCAATTTGTTTATTTGTTAATCCTTCTTCGTTGTCATCGATAACTTTTATATATTGGTCATAAGCAATTTTAGGAGCTTTCAAAGCACCTCTTCTTGGTGATAAAGAAGGAGGTAACATCGATTGTAAAACACTAATTTTAGGGGCGAGATAATATTGGCTTACTTCTTCCGCTAAAGATAATAAATCTTTATTTAATAAAGGCGTTTCATCTATAACATCAATTATTTCTTCAATATTAAAGCCTAATTGATCTTCTAATTCTTCTTTTGTTTTATCTGTGTCATAACAATTAACAACATAGCCAATTATTTCTTTATTATGGAAATTAATAAGGACACGAAAACCTTCGTCGATTATCTTTTTTCCATTATAAATATAAGAAAAAGGACGATCTAACGATTGTATAGAGTATTCAATTAATACTTCTACTACTTTCATCTTTCGTCCTATATTTTACCTCTTAATTTAAGTTTAATTAAGTCTTCAATTTCTCGAGCGGCGCGTTCGACCTTATCGTTTTTGACAATATAGTCATATTTTTCTGTCATAGTCATTTCTTTTTTGCCTTTTTCTAAACGCGCTTGAATGATTTCTTCACTTTCGCTTTTTCTTTTTCTAATGCGGTCTTCTAAAGCTTTGAAATTGGGTGGCATTAAAAAGAAAGAAATAACGCGATCATCATGGACTTTTTCAAATACTTGATTCGCTCCATTGATTTCTATTTCTAATAAGACATTTTTGCCACTATTTCTTAATTCTTCTACTTTGTCTTTTGGGGTTCCATATTTATGTCCGACAAATTCCGCCCATTCTAAGAAATTATCATTATCGATATTTCTTTGGAATTCTTCATCACTAACAAAATAATATTCGACACCATTGGTCTCTTTATCACGAATTTTTCTAGTCGTCATCGAAATAGAATAGACTAAATCGACACGATGTTCTTTCATAATTTGATTACGAACCGTGCCTTTTCCTACTCCAGATGGACCACTTAAAATGACAAGTAAACCTTTTTTCATATTGCCCGTATTATAAATAAATATTTATGAGAGTTCAAACATAAATCTAAAAGATTATCATTTGTCGCATCTTTTGTTATTGCTTTTATCTTTTGTTTTCGTTTAAAAAACAATCAATTGAAGTGTTGGGAAATTCAAAGAGTGATAGAATAATGTCATGGGTATAAAAATTACTAGCTCTGATTTAAAAATTATCGCTGAGGATTTGAATGAGAAATTGAAATTCAATTATATTTCTAATATCACGATGATTAATTCTCATGATTTTCTTTTTTCTTTTTCGATGTATAGAAAAGGAAAATTATTAGTGTCATTGAACCATCAATCCCCTTTCGTAGCGTTAGTCAATGATGTTGTCCCAACTGGAACAATTGTCGGTAATTTAAATGATACTTTAAGAAAATTAGTGAGAGATGGATGTATTCAAAATATCTACACAATTAATGAAGATAGAATATTAGCTATTACATATAGTAAAGTTGATGAATTATATGAAAAGAAAAATAGAACTCTAATCTTAGAATTAATTCCCCATCGACAAAACCTCATTATTTTACAAGAAGATAACGTTTTATTTGCCTCGCATTATACCACTTTAGATAGTGATAGACCGATAATTAAAGGCTTAAAATATTTTCCTTTGGAAAATAAATCTTTTTCTTCTCCTTCTAACATCGATTTAAATTGTTTATCAAAACAAGCGGAAGAATATTTTTTAAAAAGCAAACAAGAAAGAAATAATGAAAAATATAAATCTCTTATTACCCATATTAAATCCCGTATCAAATCATTAAGAGGGAAATTGTTAATTTTAGATAACGCGATTAAAAAAGCGCATGAAGAATTATCTTATCAAGATATCGGTAATATGATACTTGCCTATTCCTACGATAAAGAAGAATTAAATAATTATATAAAAGATAATAATATCGAGTATGACCATAGTCTCACCCCGGGAACAAATGCGGAAAAATATTTTAAAAAATATAAAAAGGCCAAAAGAACTATTGAGATGGATAATATCGAAATAGCAAAAACAAAAGAAGAAATCGCTAATTTAGAATTATCTTTAAAACAAATCCCCTATTTAAAAGAAGAAGATTTAATCCAGTTATATATGGAACTTTTTCCCAAAAAATATAAACCTTCTAATAAGAAAATAGCGCCATCCACTTATGGTGTTATTAACACTAAAATAGGTCGGATTTGCTATGGAAAAAACGCTAAACAAAATGATGAATTAACATTTAAAAAAGCGAAAAAATCTCACTACTTCTTCCATATCAAAGATAGTCATGGGAGCCATGTCATTTTAGAAAACGATAATCCCGACAATGATTTAATTCTTTTAGCCTCGGAAATCGCTATCTTAATGAGTGGTCAAGAAGATGGGGAAGTCCAATATACACAGATAAAGAATGTGAAAAAAGGAAGTTTTTTAGGTCAAGCCTTATTAACTTCCTACCAATCTATAATTATTAAAAATGTCAGAGAAGAAACCAAAAAATTATTGATTAATTCCTAATTTCTTTTTCTAAAAAATCATTACCTTTAATAGCTTCCGCGGTTGACAAACCGGGGAATTTTTGTTGTCTTAATATTTCATAAACAATAATAGCGACACAGTTAGATAAATTTAAACTTCTCGCTTCTGGTACCATCGGTAATCTTAATAAGTGGTCAGGATGATTTCTTAATATATCATGAGGGATACCAGTTGATTCTCTTCCGAACATCACATAAACATCTTTTACGGGATCAGCAAAATCAAAATTGCTATAAACTTTATCGCTATATCTAGTGATATAAAAGATTTCTTGATTATGAAATTTCCTATCAAAAGCCTCATAATTTTCATAATAATGCATCTTTAAATCATCGATATAATCCATACCGACGCGTTTTAAATCCTTATTATCAATAGAAAAAGATAAAGGGCCTATAATATGAAGTTCCGCGTGAATGGCCACGCATGTTCGCATTATATTGCCCGTATTTTGTGGTTTTTCTGGTCGATAGAGAATAACGTGAATCATAATTAATAGCCGCGAGCGTTTCTTTCCGCTTTGATTTTGGGCTCAATATCACGTTTATAGGCAGATAAGCATTTATCGATAATCTCTTTAGCTTCGCTAACACCATAAATCTCACCGATTTCGGTATCTTTTCCTTCTAAAGATTTATAAACGGTAAAGAAGTGTTTGATTTCATCCATGATGTGAGGAGGTATATCTTTGATATCTTTAAAATCTTTATAGAATGCATCATCTAAACAAACGGCGATGATTTTTTCATCTGGTAAACCATTATCTTTCATAATCATCACTCCTATTGGAGCGCATCTAACAAAAGACATTGGTAAGATAGATTCAGAACAAAGCACTAAAACATCCAAGGGGTCATAATCTTGTGCATAGGTACGAGGAATAAAACCATAATTTTGTGGGTATATTGTGGATGTAAATAAAACACGATCAAGAATAAGATGTCCTGTATCTTTATCTAATTCGTATTTATTTTTACTACCTTTAGAAATTTCGATTAATGCGATAAATTCATCAACAGTAACGCGATTTGGTTTTACGTCGTGCCAGCTATGCATATATTATCCTCCGTTGCATAATTACTTTATCATAATTCAAACGATAAGCATTAAAAATATGTTTCTAAATTGTTATAACTGTTTAAATATACTTCTTTATATCAAACCAATAGATTTCAAATCACCATATGTGCTTATATTCTTTTTGTGAGATGCTTCTTAAAAATGAGATGCTTTCATCAGAATATTAATTTTTTGAAAAATACGTTACCACTATTCTTGATGCCTTGATATTTTTTATCATGGTATTAAAAATGCCAAATACGATGGGTAGGTTTCTATATTATTTGATGCTCCTACATTACAATCCTTTAGTCGAATTAGTTTTGTAACATCTTTATATTTTACTTTGTTGTTTAAGACTTCCAAGGCTGCTTTGGTTCGGCCATCTTTTGCTTTAACCTCAATAAGCACCACTTCATTATAACGTTGGCTAATGAAATCTATTTCCAAACCACTTTCTTTTGCAAAATAATAGAGCTTTTTACCATTTTTTAAGTATGCATCTGCAAATGCTTCTTCGTATATAGCGCCGTTATAAATACCCAAATCACCAGTCAAAATGCATCCAGCAGTTCCTTCATCTAGTTGTGAAATTAATAGTCCAGTATCAGTAAAAAATAATTTGAAAATTCCTTGATTTTTGTTTCCTTCCAGGGGGAATTCTGGAATTGTTAAATTGTAGCAACGTTCAATCAAACCATAATCAACAAGCCATTGAATTGCTGATGAATATTTTTCCAAAGAACCTTTTTTATCAATTTTCGACACCATAAATTTTTTGTTTTCTTTGGCTAGTTGAGAAGGCAAAGAATCAAAAACTTTATTAATTTGACCAAGTAGACTTAAATCGATTTTTTCTTGCTCGTTATCATCCAAATGTTTGGCAAAATCATCTTTATATTCTTCAATTAAATCTTTTTGTTCTTTTCGGACTTGGTTCATATCTTTGGTTGAAATGAATTTCTTTACAACTTCAGGGAGGCCACCAACACAAAGATATTCTCTAAAATATTTAGTAAATGCTTGATGAACAGTCTCGTTAATTGGTTCATTATTTCTAAAACACTTTTTGACATAATCAATTGTTTCTTCATTTATGCCTATTGCCCACAAAAATTCTTCAAAATCCATTGCCTTCATGTAGACAGTGTGCTCAAATCCAACTGAAACACCGCCAGAATACTTTGAATTATATCCTTTTAAACCAAGTAAAGATCCCGTAGCAATGACGTCGAATCTGCCATCTTCCATAAAGGATTTAATTGATGCTCTTGCTGCAGAACATTCTTGTATTTCGTCAAGAATTAAGACAGTTTTATGAGGTAAAAAAAACGAACCGGGTTTGTTTGCTGTTATATTTAATATTAAAGAATCGACATTTAAATCATCGCCAAAACACGATTTCATATAGCGTTCTTTTTTAAAATCGATTTTAATGACATTTTCATAGTTTTTTCTTGCAAAAAAATCGACAATATACGATTTTCCAATTTGTCTCAATCCTTTTATGACCAATGCTTTTCTTTTTTCTTTTAAGCTTTGTTTCCATAATATAAACTCATTGATTATTTTTCTTTTAAATTCCATAACAATTCTCCTTTGGGGTTTTTCCAAGCGAATTTTCAAGTATATTATGGGTTTTTCCAAGCGAATTTTCAAGTATATTATGGGTTTTTCCAAGCGAA
>ODAI013749516.1_pt1 | contig 10511 bp, 11 predicted proteins | sample 1539321 | NCBI WGS metagenome assembly ODAI01 (sample SAMN02144231, study PRJEB22623) | gut metagenome | biome: sheep rumen | host: Ovis aries | place: New Zealand | reverse complement strand
TCCGAAGCTTTTATTTCAAAGTTTGCCCGCTTTTATACCCCGATTGTATGTTACAGCGCCCTCGCAATTGCACTTTTGCCGCCGCTTATCCGTACTTTTATTCTGGGTCTCTCACCCCTCTGGCAGACCTGGCTTTACCGCGCCCTGACCTTCCTTGTTATCAGCTGTCCCTGCGCCCTTGTAATCAGCATTCCCCTCACCTTCTTTGCGGGAATCGGTGGTGCCAGCCGCAATGGAATCCTTGTAAAAGGCTCCAACTACCTGGAAACTCTTTCCAGGGTAAAAACAGTTGTTTTTGATAAAACCGGAACTTTAACCCACGGCACTTTTGAAGTCAGCGCAATACATCACTCAAAAATGGAAGAAGAAAAGCTTATTGAATATGCGGCCCTTGCAGAATGTGCTTCAAGCCATCCTATCAGTAAAAGCCTTCAGAATGCCCACAATAAGGAAGTGGACAGAAATCGGGTAAAAGACATTCAGGAACTTTCAGGAATGGGAATTATTGCAATGGTAGACGGAAAATCTGTTGCAGTCGGTAACAAAAAACTGATGGATCATCTGAAGGTTGAATATAAGGAATGTCACAAGAGCGGAACAATAATTCATATCGGTATTGATAATGAATATGCCGGACATATCGTAATTTCAGACAAAATCAAAAAGAATTCAAAAGAAGCAGTTTCACAGCTGAAAAAGCTTGGCATAGAAAAAACTGTAATTCTTACCGGGGACGGAAAGAAAACAGCAGAGGATGTTGCCACAGAGCTTGGAGTAGATCAGGTTTTCAGCGAGCTGCTTCCGGGGGATAAAGTAACAAAAATCGAAGAAATCTTAGATGCTCAGAAAGATAAAAATACTTTTACAGCCTTCTGCGGAGACGGAATCAATGATGCCCCTGTAATTTCCCGCTCAGATGTCGGAATCGCCATGGGAGCAATAGGAAGTGATGCGGCAATAGAAGCTGCCGACATTGTAATCATGGATGACGATCCTCTGAAAATTGCAAAGGCAATCAGAATTTCAAAGCACAGCCTCAAAATCGTGCGTCAGAATATTACTTTTTCTATCGGCGTAAAATCAGCCTGCCTTCTTTTAGGCGCCCTGGGAATTGCAAATATGTGGATTGCAATTTTTGCCGACGTAGGAGTTATGATTCTTGCGGTTTTGAATGCAATCCGGGCATTAAGAGCCGGCTGAAAATCTTGTAAAAACAATCTTTGTAAAAAAAAGATAAAGAAGAACGCAACCCACATAAATTCCAGCAACCAGCACAATTAAAAAGTGCACGGCTGTCAGAAGATACAGGCTTTCAATTAAGGCCGGGCCCGCCATAAAGACAAGGGCAATTAACGACAGGATTACAGTCTTTTTGATGTTATTTGCAAAAAAGGCATTAAAAAGACTTGATGTAAGAAAGCCCATCAGAACCAGCATTGAGCCGTAAATAGCAGGCTTTAATAAAATCTCATAACCGGAAAAAACTGATTCAGTTTCGCTTATCACAGTAAAAGGCAAAAAGACAGCATAAAAAGTAAAGATAAGCGGAACAAAGGCATCAGTTTTAAAGCTCAATTCGTCGTGAGAAACAGCAAAAAAAAGGCCGTATATTATTACAATTGGCAGGAAGGTCTGAGTCAAAAACAAAGAAAGAAATGTCCTCCAGAATGAATAATAAACAATTCTGTGGGAGAACATAAAAAATCCCTTAAATCCGCATAAAATCACAGCAGATGCAAAGCCGATAAAAATCAGCGGATAAACTGTTCTTAAAGGCTTTTTATAGAGAAACAAAATCAGAGTTAGCGGCATCAAAAGTAATAAAAATAACAGCATGCTTAAAATTTACACTTTATTCATTTTTCTTGCAATATAGACAAAAGGAGTATCGCAAAGGGAAGTAAATATATAAATCACATAGCAGGAAATTGTGATGCTCAAAAGAGTTTTGATATCATAGATAAAACAGAAAGCACCAAAATTGAAAAGGGAAATATTGATGAACTGAGAAATCAATGTTGAACCATTGTTACGCAGCCACAAAAATCCGCGGTGATTTCCGGTTGCTTTTTCTGTAAGCTCCCAGATTTTGTGATAAAGCTGAACATCAATACATTCAGAAACCGCAAAACCGATAAGACTTGCCAAAAGCATACGCGGAGTATTTGCAAAAAGACCTTTTACGCTTGGCATTGCCCAGTCGTTTTCTGACGGAGTGTAAATCTGCCAGAAGAAAGAGAAGAACATAAATACAAGCAGAACCATAATACCGATGTAGGCACCCTTCTGAGAATCCTTTTTACCGTAAACTTCGCTCAGAATATCAGTTGCAAGGAAGGTTGAAGCAAAAAGAGTGTTTCCAAGTGTCTGTTCCATACCAAAGGCAACAACAAGGATTGTTACTTCAATGTTTGCAAGAATCGTACTGATTCCAAGCCATACATAAAGACCATATTTTCCAAAAAGCTTGAAAAATGCTAAAAGAAGGCTGTAAGACACAAGCAGAGAAATGATGAGCAATAACTCATTAGGCATAATGTAACCTCGAAAAAATAAAGAATTGACCTGGTTTTAATTAACGACTGGAAGGACCGCGAACAGTCGCCCTGCAGGAAGAATTTCCGGCAGGGAAGTGTTATTATATTAATTTTTGATTTTTATGAAAAGAGGATGCAAAAATTATCTTGCGGAGATTTTGAGTAATTCGGCCTTTCCTTCCACAGTAATCCGCTCGCCGGGAGCCAGGGCATAAATTTCTTCGGCATTGATTGTCTTAGAAAACTTGTCACCGGAATTTCTGATTACAGCCTTGTCCGATGAAAGAACGTACAAAAGCATAAAATCAGACGGAGCGGGTCTTTCCCCTGAGCGGGGACACATTGAAGACCAGCCGCCTTTGACATCAATCTTTTCTATAGAAAAATACTGACATTCAAAATTTCCCGGAAAAGGTCCTACAGGATAATCCTTATTTTCCTTGATTACGGCAAGCGCCTTATCTACGTGGATTTCGCGACCGCGTCCCCAGTCATAAAAACGATAGGTTAAATCACAGGACTGCTGAACTTCCATAAGGCGAAGTCCGCCGCCAATTGCATGAACTGTTCCCGCAGGAATGAAGATAAAATCCCCCTGCTTTACGGAAACAAAGTTCAAATACTGCTCAAGCTTATTTTTTTCGATTGCTGCCCTAAGTTCCCTTTCAGAAACTCCATCTTTCAAACCGTAAACAAGCTTTGCATCAGGCTCGGCATCAAGGACATACCAGCATTCAGTTTTTCCACGGTTACCCTCGCCTTCCAGCTCCACTGCGAATTCATCATCCGGGTGAATCTGAACAGAAAGAGTATCATCAGCCTGAATAACCTTTACAAGCAGAGGATAATCTCCGCCGCAAAAGCTTCTGAAATCTTCCTGGCAGCCGTTAGGGTGCGTAGAAGCAATCCAGAGCTCGTAGCCCCAGATTTTGTCTGATTTTATCGGGTTAAGCTTAAGCATTCCACAAAGACTCCGGGTAATAACCTGACTTAATCTTTGCGGCAATTTCATCCTTTACAAGCTGACGGTCTTCCGGATAAGTCATACCAAACCAGCTTTCTTCTGAACTGAAGAATTTAACAATTCCCTTACCGTGAGCAATAATATCGCTTGTCGCAACCGGAAGAAGAGCTTCTTTTTTAGGCTCCTTTGAGTTCTTGCTCATAAAGTCATCCCAGTAAACATGGAATTCTTCAAAAGCTTTAAGACTGAAGCCGAAGAGGTTCATGCTGACCCATTCTTTACCGGTCATAATTTTCTTTCCGCCGTCAATTTCAGAAATGATTTTATCACCCTCGTAGTAAATCTTAAGATTTTCAACGATAGAAACAAGCTTATCATCTTTTACAGTGCAGACACCGCGCGAAACAGAACCGTTACGGCTCATTGTATTTCCAAGCACATAGCCTACAATTGCGTGCTCAGTAGAATCAGCCGGGATAGAAGAAAGATACTTTCCAAGAACTTCAAAAGCCTGACGTCCGTAGTAATCATCTGAGTTAATTACGGCAAAAGGAGTTTTTACAGCCTTTTCTGCGCACAAAACGGCATGGGCAGTTCCCCAAGGCTTCTGACGTCCTTCAGAATCCTTAATCTGCTCTGGTGTCAAAAGGCTTTCGTGCTGCTGGAAAACATATTCAGCATCAAAATTTCTGGCAATACGGTCAAAAAGACGGCTTCTGAAGTCAGCTTCAATATTCTTTCGGATGATAAATACAACCTTTCCGAATCCAGATTTTTTTGCATCAAAAGTTGCAAAATCAAGAAGGCATTCATCATGAAGGCCTACTCCATCAATCTGTTTTACTCCACCGTAACGACTTCCCATTCCGGCAGCTAATACTAACAATGTTGGTTTCATAGTTTTTCTCGCTTTTTTTTAGTTTTCTATAATTGTGTCGAGGGCAAGCAGCATCATTTCCTTAAATGTTGTCTGTCTTTCCTCAGCAGTAGTTTCTGGTTCATCTGCAACCATACTGTCACTCACAGTACAGATTGCAAGAGCCTTGCGGTTGAACTGAGCAGCAAGTGTAAAAAGCTCTGCCGCCTCCATTTCAATTCCGATAGCTCCGTATTTTGCAAATTTCTTCCAGTTATCGTTATCATCATAAAAACGGTCTGTCGAAATAACAGGACCTACATGAGTATTAAATCCAAGCTCCTTTGCACGATGATAAGCCTTATCAAGAAGAAGAAAATCTGGCACAGGAGAATAATGAAGATATCCGAAACGGTTTGTCTGAAGAGATGAATCTGTGCAGGCTCCGTTTGCAATAATTAAATCGCGCACATGAACATCTTTACTTGTAGAACCACAGGTTCCGATTCTGATTGCCTTCTGAACATTATAGAACTGAAAAAGCTCCTGAACGTAAATTGCCATAGAAGGCTGTCCCATTCCGGTTCCCTGAACAGAAACCTTCTGCCCCTTGTAAATTCCGGTAAAACCGAACATTCCGCGAACTTCGTTATAGCATTTTACATCTTCAAGAAAATTTTCAGCAATAAATTTAGCCCTTAAAGGGTCACCAGGTAACAAAACCTTATCAGCAATTGCACCTTCCGGCGCATTAATATGTGTACTCATAAAAATTATTCTATCATAAAATAACAAAAACTACAAAAATAAAATGCCAAAAAGAGCGCCGGCAAGAATCACAAAAATAGGATGAAGCTTAAACTTAAAAAAAACAAAGACAAAAACAAAGTAAGCGGCAAGGTTTGTCCACTTAAAAAGATTAATAAGAGACTGAACTGAAAATTTAATTGAAGATTCCGGCAGATTCAAAAGTGCAAAAACAAAAATCTGCAAAAAAGGCAGAAGGACAAGACCTGTACTCACCGGACGTAAAAATGCGAGGACTCCCTTCACATAAATATTATCACTGAATTTTTTTAAAAAGCCCGCAATAATAATAATACAAATCAGAGAGGGAAGAACTTCTCCGGCAGTAGCAATAATCCCGCCGGGCACCCCGTAAAGATTATAACCAATATAAGTTGCCATATTAATGCCAAGCGGCCCCGGTGTAGATTCAGAAATCGCTACCATATTGTAAAAGGTTTGAGAATCAATCAGACCTTTGTCAACGATAGTCTGCTGCATCAGGGTAAGGGCAACAACACCCCCTCCAATCGTAAAAAGCCCGATATAAAAGAATGTGCAGAACAGCATAAAAATGCTCATTTTTCGCCCCCTTCATTTTTTTCAGGATGCTTCTTAAGCTGCCTTGCACGGACAAAAACCATCACACAGGCGATTGCTATAGCTCCAAGAATGATAATGTAAGAAGGCAGCTTAAGCATTCCAACGCAAAAAAAAGCCGCCATCATAAAAATAAAATTTACGGGAGTTTTAATTGTTTTTTTTGAGAAGCTGTAAACGACATGTGTAAGGAGAGCCGCAACCGCAACATTAATCCCTTTCAATGCCTTTTGCGCCAGAGGATTATCAGAAACAGAATTGATAAAGCGGGCCAGCAGCATGATAATCACAAAAGAAGGAGTTACAATACCAAGAGTTCCTGCAATGCCCCCTATAATTCCGGCACGCTTAAAGCCCACAAAAGTCGAAACATTAACGGCAATTATTCCCGGGGTGCTCTGACCCACCGCATAATAATCAATCAGTTCTTCTTCTGTTATCCAGCCCCTTGAGTCAATTAGTTCGCGGCGAAGCATAGGCATCATGGCAAGACCGCCGCCAATAGTAAAGGTTCCAATTTTTATAAAGGTAATGTAAATTTCAAAAAGTTCCAGAAGAATATTTTTTTTCATAGTCTTATTCTACATTTTTTTCTGATTTTAGTTTATCATTGAATTGCAAAAACTATGACAATATTTTTGTGTTCAACACAGGCAGATATTTTCCGCTTTCTTGCAAGAAAAATCGAAAAGAAAGGTCATACATGTCTTCTTTTTGGAGATTATACTTCGTACCTGAAAACACTCAGTAATTCAAAAGAACTCCCTGATCTTGCAATTCTTGACTACACACTGGAAAACCATCTGATTTCAAAAAATCCCTATGAATCGCTCTGTGAAAAAAAACAGTATATGCCCCTGATTTTTTATAACGACCCCTGCATTGCAGAAGGTGCAAGACTTGAAGTCTGGAAAAGTATTATTGAATCAACAGTAAGCAGAGACTATGCGCCAAAGGATAAGTTTTATATTCCCACTATTGAAGAACTTGAAAAAATTTTAATTATGGTTGTTGATTTTATAGAATCCAGAGAATTCAGGCCATATATAAAGCTTATGCAGCAGCCTGAAGAATTTCCAAAACAAATGACGCTGGATTTTCTTGAACAGTCATTTATCAAAAAAGAAAGATTTTCCCTTCTTGACCTGAAGGACCAAATAAAGCTGCCGGATAATCTTTATATTCTCTTTAAAATTTTTTATGAAAATGAAGGCAAACTTCTTGAAATTGAAAAACTTCTGGAGGAATACGCCTCACAAAAAGCTCAGATTTCAGAAAAATCACTATGCGTACTGATTTCCCAGCTTCGAAGTGCCTTAAAAAAAATACCCACCCGAAAATTTCTCATAAAGAAACTTCCGGGTGGATACACACTGGAAAGCGAATAAAGACTAAGAAAGAACCTTAGAAATTCTTTCAAGAACCTTCTTTCTGTCCAAAGGTTTAATAATGTAGCTCTTTGCACCTACCATAAGAGATTTCTTTACAAGTTCCTCTTTACCAAGGGCGCTGACCATTACAACCTTAGCGTTTTTATCAAAAGCAACAATCTGCTCAAGTGCAGTAATACCATCCATTTTAGGCATAGTAATATCCATTGTTACCAGATCAACGTTAGGACAAAGTTCCTTATATTTGTTGACACCATCCTGACCGTCGCCAGCTGTTGCAATAACTTCATAACCTTCACTGGTAAGAATCTGTCCGAGCTGCTTTGCAACGAACATAGAGTCGTCAACAATCAGAACTCTGTACGAAGTTCCATCATCTTTACGGCCCTCAGGAGGACGCTCATTAATTGTAGGATAATCTTGTGTTGTTTTCATAATTTAACTCCTCTTGATATTTATGCGCGTTCCCTGATAGAAACGTTTACTTCTATTTTACCGCAATGTGAAATTAAAGGAACGATAAGTGCTTCAACACTGTCTGTAGTTCCTCCCAAAGCAGCAATCTCCATTTTTTGACCAATAAACAATGCAGGTGGAGTTAAGTCGAACTTAAATCCTAATTCATGCAGTTTTGTTACAGCCTGTGCAGTAATAAGATTTGCCAGCTCACTGATTGTAGCTTTTGCCAAATCATCAAATTGTGCTAAAGTTTCGCCGTTCATAGCAGAAGCAATGTTCAATGCTGTTTCCATTGTCATGTCAAAAAGAACACGACCTTCAACATCGCCTGCAAGACCAACTAAAGCTGCAACACCCATAACTGGCATTGCGGTTGATTTCAAATATAAATCGCCTCGCTTTACTTCTGCACCACCCAAAACTTCCTGTAAAATACGAAAAGAAGTCTCAACAAACGGATTAATATACTCAACTCGCATTTTTATCTCCTTAATCTTTATTGTATGCTACAAGTGCACCAACTGTATTTTCACCAAATCTGAAGGATTCCGGCATAGCCTCATTTTCACCGATAATAGCAATTCCGTTTCCTTTTAACTTCTCCTGGAAATCTGTAACTACAGCATTCTGAGAAGCTTCATCCAGCAAAGAAAGAATATCGCGGGCGAATACAATGTCTATCATTGGAAGGGCATTCGTATTCTTACAGTCATGATATTCAAACATAATACTGTCTTTTATGTCCTGATTAAAAGTATATTCCCCATTTGCTTTTTTTGTCAAATAAGAACTATACCAATCATCAGCCAATTCCGCAGGAATATTCATCATAGCTGCGTTAGATACAGTCAGCAAGTCAACATCCTGTGCATAAACGCGGATTTTGCTTCTTGGATAGCGGCGATGGAGGATACATGCAAGGGAATAAGATTCCGTACCTTTTCCACAGCCCGGATTCCATACAACAATCTGCTTTGCAGAATTATCCGGAAGTAATTTTTCAACAGATTCTGCAAATTCTTTTGTCCACCATTTTCCGGTACAGCTTGACCAGAATGGTGTAAGAAACTGCTCTGCCTCAAGGTCATTCTGAATTTGAGTTTTTCCTGCTTTTTTCCACTCGGTAAAGCGGTGTCGAACCCAGGATTCATTAACCGATGTAACATAGAATTTCTTATAATTTGCAAGAGATTCAACGACAAATTTAAATTCTTTCTCGTCTGTCTCACTCTGTTTCTTTTCTTCAGCCTTAACGGCAGCTTTTGCATCAGATTCTGCGGCTGCCTTATTTTCAACAGGCTTAGGATTTCTTTCCGGCGGAATATAAGTTGGTTTTGGACGCTGAACATTTTCCAAAGCCTCTTTTCCGGAAAAAATACGGGTAATGTCAAGAAGTACATAAAGATGTTTGTTTGCTTCAACAACACCGTCAATATACTTAACGTTAATATCACCGAACAAAGGATGCGGCGGCTGGATTGTGCTCTTCTGAATTCCAACAACCTTATCAATCTTATCTACAATGACACCAAATTTCTGGTCATCAACAGACAGAATGATGATATTTTCCAGTTTTTTTCCTTTCTGACCGGATACATCGATTCCGAAAAATATGCGCAGGTCAAGAATAGGAATAATCTCACCACGAAGGTTATATACACCACGTACAAAAGGTAATGTATTAGGAACAAAGGTAAACCTGTCTGCCTTTACAATTTCCTTTACGTGCATAATATCAAGAGAATAATCCCTGTCGGCCAGAGAAAAGGTTACCATCTTAAAATCTATGACAGTAGCATTATCCTGGTCTTTTTCTGCAACCTGAACCTGAGTCTGACTAACTACCTGATTTTCTGCTTCCATATCCGAGTCCTTCTATGCAGTCTGTTCCTGAGCCATCTGCTCCTGCTTAACACCAAGATCAAGCAGGGCGCTTACATCAATAATCAAAGAAACAGATCCGTCACCCAAGATTGATGCTCCGGCAATTCCCGGGGAATTAGTGAACTGATCTTTAAGAGGCTTAATTACAACATCCTCTTCACCGACAAGCGCATCTACCATTACACCAATCTTCTTATCCTGATTTCCTACAATGACGATATAACATTCTTCCTTCTGCTCTGCTTCCGGCATACCAAAAAGACGCGCAAGGCGAAGAACGGTAATAACCTCATTTCGGACATTCATTACTTCATAATTATCGATATGATTAATATCTTTAATGTTTACACACTGGCTTTCAATTACGTTTGCAATTGGAATTGAGTAAACCTCTGTTCCTACGCGAACCAGAAGTCCCTGAATAATGGCAAGGGTAAGAGGCAGCTTGATTACAAAGCTTGTTCCCTTTCCTTTTGCTGAATTAACAGTGATTGTACCCTTAAGGTTATTAATCATTGTCTTAACAACGTCCAGACCTACACCACGTCCAGAGATATTAGAAATCTTTGCCGCTGTAGAAAATCCTGGCATCATAATGAGCTGGAAGGCCTCCTGCTCAGTAATCTGCTTATCCGGATGGATAAGACCTTTTTCAATAGCCTTTGCCTTTACCTTTTCAACATCAACACCGGCACCATCATCTTTAATTTCAATAACAATCTGGTTACCTTCGTTTGATGCTTTAAGGAGTACCGTACCAGTTTCAGGTTTTCCGGCAGCCTTTCGGACATCAGGCATTTCAATACCATGGTCAACTGAGTTTCGTACACAGTGCATAATCGGATCAAGAAGATCTTCTACTACCGATTTATCAAGTTCTGTATCCTCACCTTCAATTACAAGGTCAATTTTTTTGTTCAAATCACGCTGCAGGTCTCGTACAACGCGAGGGAAACGGCTGAAAATCTGATTGATAGGAACCATTCGGATTTTCATTACGCCTTCCTGAAGTTCACTGGCAATAGTACCAAGGT
>ODAI013747810.1_pt1 | contig 10512 bp, 11 predicted proteins | sample 1539321 | NCBI WGS metagenome assembly ODAI01 (sample SAMN02144231, study PRJEB22623) | gut metagenome | biome: sheep rumen | host: Ovis aries | place: New Zealand | reverse complement strand
GCCTGCTCGACGAGATACAGTATCTTGCTTACCGTCGAATCGTGGAACTCGGTCTTTACGGTAAGCACAAGCCTGTTCGTTAAATTCACGCTGCCGCTTAAAACCTCGTCGCCCTCGGAAATCTCCACGGGCATGCTCTCGCCCGTAAGCGCTTTCGTATCTAAAAGCGACGCGCCGCAAGCCACGCCGTCGAGAGGAACTCTTTCGCCGGGCTTTACCTCGATTTGCTCGCCGATTTTGACGTCTTCGGGACTTACTTCCGTAAACTCACCGCCCCTTAAAACCGAGGCGCGGTCGGGTCTTAGTTTCAAAAGTTTGGTTATGGAATTTCTCGCCTTGCCGGTTGCGTAATGCTCGAAAAAGTTGCCGAGTTTATACAGTATCATCACCGCGCAAGCCTCTTCCGCGCCGTCAAAACCAGTTCCCGTAATTCCGCCGTAAACCGCAAGCGCTATCGCGCCGAGCGAGGCTATCGCCATTAAAAACTTTTCGTCGAATACCTGACCGTTTGCGACGTTCTTCGCCGCGGATACGACTACGTCGTAACCTATGTAGATATACACGCATATGTATAGCGCGAGCGGAAGTAAAAACCCAACGCCGCCGCCTAAAATACTTGCCAAATCGAAAATCTTGTCCGCCGCCCATACCGCCGAAAACGCCGCCGCGGCTATCAAAATTTTTCTCAAGCGCTTTTTCTCTTTTCCGGTCATAAAACTATCTCGCAGTCGGGCTCGATTTTCTTACAAATCTTGACCGCCCTTTTTAAAATTTCGTCAAAATCTTCGTCGTTTGCCTCAAGCGTAAGTTTTTGCATTATAAAACTTACCGACGCGAATTTTACGCCGTCTATCTTTAATATCCCCTCTTCCATTTTCGCCGCGCAATGCGCACAGTCGAGATCTCTCAATTCATATGTCTTTCGCATTACTTACTCCTCTATATGCTCGATAGCCATTTCAATAATCTTTACGACGTGTTCGTATGCAAGCGAATAAAAAACTTCTTTCCCCGCTTTGCGCGATTTTACGAGTTTGTTTTGCCTGAGTATCCTCAGTTGGTGCGATATCGCGGACTTGGTCATACCCAAAGTTTCGCCGATGTCGCACACGCACATTTCGCTTTCAAACAGCGCGGTGAGTATATTTATCCTCGTACTGTCTCCGAATACCTTGAAAAGTTCCGCCACGTCGTACAACTCGTCTTGACTCGGCATCGCTTTTTTCGCCTTTTCGATCGCACCTTTATGCGTATTTTCCACTTCGCAAATCTCTATCTCTTGCATCTTTCCTCTCATAACGATTGAATAATTGTTCAACTGTTATTATTATATTACGGATTTCAGATTTTGTCAACGAAAAAACCGCGTTTTCGGAAAATTTTTTCCGAAAACGCGGTTTTGTTAAAATTCTTATTATTCTTTGTCGGCGTTCTTCTTTTTGCCTATCGAGCAGAGAACGTTGGTAAGTATTCCGAGGATGAGCGCGACCGCAATTTCGGTGAGCGTGATTTTACCGAAGTTAAGTCCCATACTGCCTACGCCCGCTATTAAGACGACCGATACGACGAAGAGGTTTCTGTTATCTTCAAGGTCTACTTTCTGTATCATCTTAAGACCGCTTACCGCTATAAAGCCGTAGAGCGCGATGCACACGCCGCCCATTACGCAGGACGGAATCGTCGCAAGGAAGGTTACGAACGGAGCAATGAACGAGGCAACGATCGCCATAATCGCCGTGCAAATTATAGTGGTAACCGACGCGTTTCCGCTTATCGCTACGCAGCCTACGGACTCGCCGTAAGTGGTGTTCGGGCAGCCGCCGAAGAACGCACCCGCCATCGAGCCGACGCCGTCGCCGAGAAGGGTTTTGTCAAGTCCGGGTTCTACAAGAAGGTCTTTCTCGATTATCGAGGAAAGGTTCTTGTGATCCGCGATATGTTCCGCGAATACTACGAACGCGACAGGTATATACGCAACGGCGATCGTTGCGAGGTAAGAACCGAAGTTACCGACCGTTCCGAAATCGTAGTTACCGCTAAAAGCCTTGATGAAAGTAAATTCGGGATACCATTTCATATCTGCGAATTTGGAGAAGTCAACGATAAGGAAACTTGCATTTTTGCCTATGTGATAACCGAATACGGTAAACAAAGTCGCTACGATATATCCGGCAAGAATACCGATAATGAACGGTATCATTTTAAGAGTTTTCTTTCCGTATACCGACGCGGCGATAGTCGCACCAAGCGTTACGAGACCGCAAATTACGCAAAGTATTCCGTGCAAGTCCATAACGTAAGCGGAAACGCCGGAATCGAAAGCCGAAGAAGTAAGATCGCCTACCGCATTTCCCGCAAGAGATAACCCGATAATCGCAACCGTGGGTCCGATAACGACCGCAGGCATCAATTTGTTTATCCAACCCGTACCGACGAATTTAACTACTACGGCGATAATCACATACACAAGTCCGGCAAATACCGCACCGATAATTAAACCGAGGAAACCGACCGACATAGATACGCCGCCGGCAAACGCCGCGAACATCGAGCCTAAAAACGCGAACGACGAGCCGAGGAATACCGGGCTTTTGAACTTCGTGAAAAGAAGATATACAAGCGTGCCTACGCCCGCGCCGAAAAGCGCCGCCGACTGAGACATTCCGTTACCTACGATCATAGGAACGGCTATCGTAGCCGCAAGAATCGCAAGCAGTTGCTGCAAAGCAAAAAGAATCGTCTTTGCTATAGGGGGTTTATCTGTTACGTTATAAGCGAGTTTCATAAAACTCCTCCTTAAAAAATTTTCAAAAAAATACCTTACCGCATTTTACGGCAAGGTAAATTAATCGTATAGTGAAAACTTACGTTTAAGTTAAATCTTGCCGATATCTCCGTATCGCTCTTAAAGATCCTAATCATATTAACACATACCGCGAAAAATGTCAAACGATTTTTCGCATAAAATTAAATTTTTCAAAACTCTCGGCAAACGTCTTGAAAAATCTTCGATCAAAGCATTACGCCTATTTTCCTTTCGCGCATCGCCCAAACGGAATAATACAGCCCGACGCCGAGCGTCGCAGTAACCGCGAGTTCGCCCGCGCCGATTAAAAGTGCTTGAAGAAAATACGCCTTTTCAAGCCCGCCCGAAAGGTAGATAACGAGCGGAATAATCAAAGCGTTTACGATAATCGGCGGGATTATCCCCAAAAAGATTTTGACGTGCTTATTTAAATTCGTCTTTCCTATATAATAAGTAGCCGTTGCGGCAATGAGCGTCGCAAGCGAGCCGATAAGTATATCGTATACGCCTAAGCCCATCAGGTTGGATATAAGGCATCCGATATACAGCGCGGGTACCGCCTCGATATAAAAAAGCGGCAAAATAGTTAAAGCCTCGGAAATGCGCGCTTGCTCCCCGCCGAAAGATATGGGGAAAAACGCGTAAGTCAAGGCTACATAAAGGGCGGCTATAACTCCCGCCCGTGTCAACATTTTTGTTGAAAACTTATTCATTTTTTACCTCGGTTTTTTTATTCAGAAGTGTTTGCCGAAAACCTTCTTTTCTTAATTATATAATATGTCGCGCAAAATTGCAACCGTTTTCGGACGGTTATTTATAAGTCAAGTGAGAATTTACAAAAAAAGAGCGCAAAAGACTTATTCAAGGCAAGTTCGGATATGGATTTACCGGGCTATTTTATTATTAAGATATAAAATCGCCTCTTTGTAGCCCTCGAACCCCTTGCCGACTATGACTTTTTCGGCGTAAAGAGATATGAAACTCCTTTTCCTGAACTCTTCTCTCGCGTTTATATCCGTCAAATGCACTTCGACTGTCGGGATGCGAACGGCTTTAAGCGCGTCGAGTATAGCAACGCTCGTGTGCGTGTACGCGCCGGCGTTTATGACTATTCCGTCGTATCTGCCCAACGCTTTTTGCACGGCGGTAACTATCGCTCCCTCGTAATTCGAGCGATAAGTCTTAACCTTTACCCCGACGCTTTTTCCCGTTTCTTTGCAATAGCGCTCTAAGGCTTTTATATCCCTTTTGCCGTAAAGGTCCACTTCGCGTATTCCGAGCATATTGAGATTTACTCCGTTTATTACCAAAATCTTCATAGTTTTCCCTTTAAAACATCTATAAGTCTATCTATAATACGATTATCCGTCTTTTTGCCGAGCCAAATCTCCTCCGCCTTAACACCTTGCGCCGCGAGCATAGCCATACCCGAACAGCAATTTATTCCGAGTTTCTTACAGTCTTTTAAAAGCAGAGTTTCGGCAGGATTATAAATGCAGTCCGCAACGCCTGTAAGTCTTGGAAATCTGCTTACCTCTAACGGCTTTTGGTCGATATTCGGATACATGCCGACGGGCGTGGCGTTTATTATCACTTCGGTATCCGTCTTTTCATAGCAGTTTTCGTAATTTATCTCGCTTTTCCGCCCGACGACGTAGATTTTCGCCGCGCCGAGTTCTCTCGCCGCCGCTTTCGCCGTCTCGCTCGTTCCGCCCGTACCGAGTATCATAACCGCCTTTTCGGACAAGTCTATTCCTGCCGAATTAAGCATATACTCCATGCCGAAAAGGTCGGTGTTGTAGCCGACGAGTTTGCCGTTCCGTTTTAAAACCGTATTCACCGCCCCTATCGATTTTGCCGTTTCGTCCAATTCGTCGAGATACTTAATTATCGCCTTTTTATAGGGAATCGTTACGTTAAAACCCGCGTATAAGTCGTTTTTCGCGAAGTTTTCAAGTTCGGACGGTTTTAATTCCACCAGGTCGTACCCGATACCCATATAGCCGTGTATCTCCTTAGACTTGCTGTGGCAAAGCCGCTCCCCTATAAGACAATATCTCATTGCAATACCTCTTTGTAACTGCCTAAAAATACGAATTTATCAGACGCGTTTTCCATTTCCGACAAAAGACTGAGTACCCCCTCGCTGGATATATCGCCCTCGAAATCGAAATAGAACATAAACTCGAACGGGTATCCGCCGATGGGACGGGATTCGAGTTTCGTCAGGTTTAGTCCGAGCGAGGCGAATCGGCTGAGCGTCTTGTTTAAACTGCCCGGTTTATTCGATAAACTCGTCATTACGCTTATTTTGTCGGCTCCGCCGAATATTTTTAAGTCCTTGGAAATGCAGATAAACCGCGTATAGTTGTCTTTGGCGTTCATGACGTCGGCGTTTAAAACCGACAGTCCGTAAAGGTCGGCGCAGTCTTTGCTGCAAATTACAGCCGCCGTTTCGTCGCTACCTTTGGCGATTTTTTCGGCGGCGACCGCCGTATTTTCCGCCTCGGAAATTTTAACTTTCGCGCTTTCCAAAAACCGAGAACATTGCGCGAGTGCCTGCGGGTGCGATAAAACCGTCTTTATATTCTCCGCCTTAGCGCCTTTTTTCGCGGCGAGGACGTGCGAAATTTTTACGCGCACGCTCTTTACGATATAAAAACTGTGTTTTTTCATTAAGTCGTAGACTTCGGCGACAGAGCCTGCCGTACTGTTTTCAATCGGCAAAACGCCGTAGTCGCAAAGCCCCTTATCCACGGCGGAAAACACCGCGTCGAAAGTCTTGAAATAAGTAACGTCGGAGAGCGCGAAAAGTTTTTCCGCCGCCACTCCGCCGTATGCGCCGACTACGCCTTGGCAAGCCACGCTCGCCGATACGGGGAATTTCTCTTCGCCTCCCGAAAGTTTCGACCTCAATTTCTCAGCCACTTTAGACTTGACTTCGCAAAATTTACCTTGGTAGGACTTGCTCTGAATAAAAATGTCCTCGTATAGTTGCTTTAAATAGAGTTTTTGGTCTTCCGGCGCATTTTTGGTAACTCTTAGCAGCACTTCCTTTTCGCGGGCGGAAACGTTTATAGGCGACGAGGTTTTTGCCTTTTCTTCGCCTATTGCTTTGCTAACTTGCATGCGCTTTATATAAAGCGCGGAAAGTTTATCGTCGATGTCGTCGATTTCTTTCCTTAACTCATCGATTTTTGCCATGTTATATCTCCATTTCATCCGCGATTGCTATCGCCGCCGCGCTCTCGATCGCAGGGAGCGCCCTCACCGCGACGCAAGCGTCGTGTCTGCCGCCGATAATTATCGTCGTATTTTCTTTTTTTATGAGATCTACCGTCTCTTGTTTTTTTGCAATCGACGGCGTGGGTCGGAACGCCGCCTTAAAAGTTATATCCATACCGTTGGAAATTCCGCCGTTTATTCCGCCCGAATTGTTGGTCGGCGACTCGACTGCTCCGCTTTGATAGCGCCACGGATCGTTCGCCTCGCTGCCGAGCATTTCGGCAAACGAAAACCCCATGCCGAACTCTACGCCTTTAACTGCGGGTACGGCATATACGAGCGAAGAAATTTTGCTCTCCAAACCCTCGAAATAATCGTTTCCAAGCCCCGCAGGAACGCCTTTTATAACGCAATCCGCCACAGCGCCAACGGAATCGCCGTCCGCCTTTGCCGCAAAAATTTCGGCGAGCATTTCGTCGGCGCGGCTAAGAGAGGGAAAATCGCGCTGTAGTTTAAGTTCTTCTTCGTCTACACCGTCAAAATACGACTTGCCCTTTATTTTGCCGACTTGAGAAATGTAAGAATATATCCTTATTCCCCGCGACTGCAGATATTGTTTCAATATCCCGCCCAAAAGCACGAGCGGTGCGGTAAGTCTGCCCGAAAACCTGCCGCCGCCGCTAAAATCGAGAACGCCGTCTTTAACGTATGCGCAGTAGTCCGCGTGCGACGGTCTGGGCTTACCGAATAGCAATGAATAATCTCCGCTACGCACGTTCGTATTCTTTATTATCGCCTCGAAATCTCCGCCTATAGTGCCGTTATCGTAGCCTTTTATAAAAATCGGCGCGTCGGCCTCCACCCTCGAAGTGGAATAAACTCCGCCGCCCGCCAAGCGGCGCGAGGTAAATTCTTTCAGAGTTTTTTCATCGATTTTAAACCCCGGAAGTCCGCTCGCCCTCACGCCTATCTCTTCCGAGTGTGACTCGCCGAAAATTTCCACGCTTATTTTCTTACCGCACCACTTCGACATTGTTACCTCCCGCTATCGCCTCGAAAAATTCGGGGTACGACTTCGCCGTTGCTTCGGCGCACGAAATTTCGCTTTCGCCGCTCGAAGATATTGCGAGCGCAGTCGCCGCCATTACTATTCTGTGGTCGCTATATCCGTTAAACTCTCCGCCGAGAGTTTCGCCGCCGGATATTTTAAACTTTTCGCCGTCGAAAGAAAATTTCACGCCCGCAACCGTAAGCATATCGCATACCGCCTTTAATCGGTCGCTCTCTTTTATTTTAAGGCGCAAAACGCCGCTTATCTCGCTTTCCCCTTTCGCTTTCGCCGCCAAAACGCACGCTATCGGCGCTAAGTCCGGACAATTTTCCATATCCGCTTTAAACGCCCTAATCTCGCTTTTCGTCGCCGTATATTTTTCGCCGTCGTAACTTAAATTCGCGCCCGCCTGCGCTAAAATATCCGCTATTTTTTTATCGCCTTGCGCCGAATTGCAATTCAGCCCGCCGACTTTCGCCTTGCCGGATATAGCCCCGATAACGAGCGGAAACGCCGCGCCCGACCAGTCTCCCTCGCAAGTTACTTCGGAGGGAAGATCAAATCTTCGGTTTCCGAAAATCTTTATAGCGCTCTCGCTTTTTTCGTATTTTATGCCCGCGAGATCGAGCACGTCGAAAGTTATATCTATATAGTTCTCGCTGACGGGCTTCCCCTTTAAAATAATTTCGCTATCGCCCGAAATGAGCGGAAGAGCAAGCATAAGCCCCGTTATATATTGCGAACTTACGCTCGCGTCGACGACGAAATCGCCGCTTTTGAGTCTTCCCGAAATCTCGTAGCCGTTTGCGTCTACCCCATGTGTTTTTAAAAGCGAAAAGAGTATTTCGTTCGGGCGGGATAAAAGTCTGCCCTCGCCCGTAAATTTCGCGCTTATGCCGAGCGCTGCGGCAATCGGCATTAAAAAGCGCAACGTAGAACCGCTTTCGCCGCAGTTTAAGACGGCGGTTTTTATTCTTTCGGAGGCAAAAATTCCCGTAATTTCTACGTTTTTACCTGAAAACCCGACTTTCGCCCCCAACGCCTCGACGCATCTCGCCGTCGCCAGAACGTCGGCGGAAGAACCTACGTTTTTAACGGTAACGGTCTTTTCGCCGAGCGCCGCGGCAATGATAAGCCTGTGCGCGTATGATTTCGACGGCGGAGCGACTATATCTATATCCGCCGCGTAAGGTCTTATCTTCGCCAACATCTGATTGCCTCTTCAACGGGTAAAGTTTCCGCAATCGGCGAGCCTACGCCTTTAAGCAGTATGAATTTTACTCCGCCCTTTTCCGCCTTTTTGTCGAGCGCGATTTTCTCCGCTATTTTTTCTTTATCGCAGTCTATATCCAAGTCGAACGGATACGCGCGTAAAAGCGCTTTCATTTCGTTTGTTTTTTCTTCGCTTAAACCGTAAAAGTCCGTCGATATGTCGATTATCGCGTCAATTCCTTTCGCTACGCAAGCCCCGTGCGAAAGGGTAAAGCCCGACGCAACCTCTATCGCGTGTCCTATGGTATGCCCGAGATTTAAAAGCGCGCGGACGCCTTTGTCGAACTCGTCTTTACAAACAATATCCGCCTTTATTTTTATGGATTTCTCTATTAAGGTTTGATAATTGAGTTCCTTGACGTCGGCAAGAGATACGGTTTTATCCAAAAACGCGTATTTTACTATTTCGCCCATGCCGCAGTCGATCTCGCGAGGCGGCAAGGTCTTTAAACACTCGGTATTTATATACACGAGCGACGGTTGATAAAAAGTCCCCGCTAAGTTTTTGCCCTCGGGGAAATCGATCGCGGTTTTGCCGCCCACCGAAGAATCGACGTCGGCTAAAAGCGTAGTCGGGCATTGAATATAGGTTACGCCGCGCATATACGTCGACGCCGCAAATCCGCCCACGTCGCCGACCACTCCGCCGCCGAGCGTTAAAACGCAGTCGCCGCGCTTGAGTTTTGCCGACGCAAGCGCGGAAAGTATCTCCGCGTAAGTCCCGACGCTTTTCGACTTCTCGCCCGCCGCTATATTTACGTTTACGACTTCATAGCCTTTCAGCGCCGCCTTGACGTCGCCGTAAAAAAGTCTATGCGTATTGTCGTCGGTAATCACCGCTATCTTTTCGCCGCCGAAAACGCGGTTCACTTCGGCAAAAAGGTCGTTAAAACCCTCGGTTATTATCGCCTCGTAAGGCTTGGATGCGGCTATCGGAATCCGTTTCATTCGAGTTTCCCTTTATCTATCGATATTTTTCTGTCGTTACCCTCGGCAAGAAGAGCGCAAAGCGCAGCCTTGTCGCCCGCACCCAGCGCCTCGGAGTATTTTTCGAGGTTTGCGATCAAAAGATCGAGTTCGGTCTTTAAATTGTCGGCGTTCGAGATCATAAGTTCAGTCCACATCTTCGGCGAAAGCCTCGCAACGCGGGTTAAATCTTTATAACTGCCCGCGCTGTAGCCGAAATGATTTTCAGCCGTCGGACTTTTTATATACGCGTTCGATACGATATGGCAAAGTTGCGAAGTGAACGCTATATTCTTATCGTGGTTTTCGGGCGTGGTTATAACTACCTCTTTAAAGCCGAGACTTAAAAAGTATTTTTTCAATTCGTCGATCGCGAATATGTCCGCTTTTATCGGCGTTATCACCATCGAGGCACCGTCAAACAAGGCTATTAGCGAATTGTCTATCCCCGCGACTTCGCGCCCCGCCATCGGGTGTCCGCCGATAAAGTTTATATCCGTGTATTTTGCCGCAAGTTTTTTCATATCTCGCGCTATAGTGCGTTTATTGCCGCAAAAGTCGATAATTGTTCCGCCGTGTTTAAGTAGCGGCAAGAACCTCTCGGCAGACGGATAAAACTGCTCTTCGTAAGTGGCTATAACGAGAAGATCCAAATCTTTTTCGCAAGTTTCAGCCGTTTCGTCTATAGCGCCTACGAGTTTCGCTTTTTGCAGCGTCTCTTCGTCGATATCGTAGCCGTAAACCGTCGCTCCGTTTTTTCTCGCGACTTTTCCGAACGACGCGCCCATAAGTCCCAGACCGATTACGCCTATTTTCATCAGTCGTATACCTTCCCTACGAGCGGCAAAATCTTCTTTACTTTTTCGACTACGACCTCGAACTGTTCGGGACGGAGAGACTGCGCTCCGTCGCACAGCGCGTGCGGAGGATCGTTATGGACTTCTATCATAAGTCCGCCCGCGCCCGCGCCCGCCGCCGCAAGCGACATCGGCTCGACGAGCCGAGATATTCCCGACGCGTGGCTCGGATCGACTATTACCGGCAAATGCGTAAGTTCTTTTAAAAGCGGTATCGCCGACAGATCGAGAGTGTTTCTCGTCATCGGTTCAAAAGTCCTTATCCCGCGCTCGCAGAGAATTACTTGTCTGTTGCCCTCGGACATGATATATTCGGCGCTCATTAGCCACTCTTC
>ODAI013271887.1_pt1 | contig 10512 bp, 10 predicted proteins | sample 1539321 | NCBI WGS metagenome assembly ODAI01 (sample SAMN02144231, study PRJEB22623) | gut metagenome | biome: sheep rumen | host: Ovis aries | place: New Zealand | reverse complement strand
CTATCCTCGTCGTGAACACGGGTTCCATCACCACGAAATTCGCGGTTTACAAGGACGGATCCTGTATCCTCGAACAGAAACTGGAGCATTCCGTCCAGGAACTATCCCGTTTCGCCGACGTGATGGACCAGGACCAGATGCGTACGGATGCCATCATCAGCGCCCTTGGGGAGCAGGGCATCCGCCTGGAGGACATCGACATCGTGATGTGCCGCGGCGGCCTGTTCACCCCGTGTGTAACCGGCGTGTACAATGTCAATGCCGACATGCGCGAAGTCCTCTCCACGAGCCGGGAAGGCAATCACGCCTGCAACCTGAGCGCCCTCATCGGCGACAACATCGCCCATAATATCAACGCCCTGCGCGACAAGGAAGGCCTGAAGCCCGCCTTCGGCCCCTGCATCGCCTACGTGGCGGACCCGCCCATGGCGGACGAAATGCTCCCCGAGTGCCATGTGGGAGGCATTCCCGAGTTCCCCCGTAGGACCCTGTTCCATGCGCTCAACACCCGCGCGATCATGCGCCGGTACCTCCGGAATACCGGCCGTAAGGCGGAGGACACGACCGCCATCATCTGCCACATGGGCGGCGGCGTCACCATTTCCCTGCACCGGGGCGGCCGGGTGATCGACACATCCCACGGCCTGGGCGGCGACGGCCCCATCACGCCCGAACGGGCGGGCTGCTGTCCTCCGTATCCGCTGATCGACATGTGCTTCAGCGGGAAATACACCAAGGAGGAAATCCGGAAGAAACTCATCGGCCGGGGCGGTGCGGTGGCCTACTTCGGCACCAACGACATGCGCGAGGTGGTCAAGCGCGCAAAGGAAGGCCGGGAGGAATACGTCGTGTTCATGAAAGCCTTCGTGCTGAACATCGCCAAGTACATCGTGGCGCAGGGCGCCGTGGTCGATGGCAAGGTGGACGTGATCATCCTCACCGGCGGCGTCGCCTACAGCACCGACATCACGGACGCCATCACCAAGAAGGTGGACTGGCTTGCCCCCGTGGTGGTCTATCCCGGCGAGAACGAACTCGCTTCGCTGGCGGAGAACGGCTACATGATCCTCGCCAAGGAAACCAAGATCCACACTTATAACAAAGACCACCTGGTCGAAGACTGAACTACTAACCACTAACCACATATCATGGCAGAAATCGATTATTCCAAACGATCCTTCAATTACTATCCCACCGAGGCCATCGTGTATGCCAAATGCATCGACGGCCGATGGAGCAAGCCGGTCGCGACCAACGACTTCAACCTTTCGCTCCACTGCTTCGCCGGGATTTTCCACTACGCCCCTTCCTGCTTCGAGGGACTCAAGGCCTATCGCGGTGTCGATGGCCGGGTGCGGATGTTCCGCCCGGACGAGAACGCCAAGCGCATGGACAGCAGCGCCCGCTACCTGGACATGCCCGCTCCGCCGATGGAACTGTTCCTGGATGCCTGCGCCCTCTGCATCCAGGCGAACTGGGATTACATCCCGCCGTATGAGAGCGGCGCCTCGCTGTATCTGCGTCCCGTCCTGTTCGGCATCAACCCCCAACTGGGCATCAATTCCGCCAAGGACGTGATGTTCGTCGTGATGGCTTCGGGCGTGGGCACGTATTCCGGAGCCAAGAGTCTCGTCCCGGGAACGGCCGTCCTCTCCCGCAACTACGACCGCGCCGCCACCTACGGCGCCGGCGGTTACAAGTTGGGCGCCAACTACGCCCAGTCCCTCCACGCCTACAATCTGGCGCACAAGATGGGCTACCGGGAACTGCTTTTCCTGGACAGCGCCACGCACACCCATATCGAGGAGTTCGGCTCGTCCAACTTCTTCGCCATCAAGCACGGCTGCTACATCACGCCCAACTCTCCCAGCGTCCTTCCCTCCATCACGAACAAGGCCCTGCGGAAAGTCGCGCAGGAATTCGGCCTCAAGGTGGAGCGCCGGACCATCTTCATCGATGAACTGGAGACCTTCGAGGAGGTGAACTCCTGCGGTACCGCGGTCGTGATCACCCCCATCTGCCGCATCGACGACAAGGTAACCCTGGAAAGCGGGACCATCACCCGCGAGTACCGGTATCCCGAGGTCTGCGGTCCCTTCAGCGAGAAACTCTATCACCGGCTGGTGGGCATCCAGCGGGGTACCGAGGAGGATACCTACGGCTGGTGCATGTTCGTAAACGATCCCGCATGATCAGGGAAAGGGTCCAGGCCCTTCTGGACGCATACGAAACCGACGAGGCCATCTCCCTGCTGGACGGCTACCGCGCCTCGGGCGCCCCGATGGACGATACGCTGTTTTACCTGCTCGGAAACGCCTGGAGAAAGAAGGGCAACTGGCAGATGGCCATTAACAACTACCTGGAAGCCCTGCATCTCAATCCCGACAGTCCCGCCAAACAGGCCCTGGACATCGCCAATGAGATCCTGGACTTTTACAACAAGGATATGTACAACCAATAAACGCTACCGATATGGCAAAAATGAGAGGAGCGACTGTCGTGGACGTCGAACGCTGCAAGGGCTGCGGCCTTTGCGTGGTCGCCTGTCCGCTGAAAGTCCTGGCCCTAACCACGAAGAACGTGAACATGAAGGGCTATAACTATGCTGAGACCGTCCTGGAAGACACCTGCACGGGCTGCGCGTCCTGCGCCATCGTCTGTCCCGACGGCTGTATTACGGTTTATCGCAAAAAGGAGGAATAGTCATGGCAGAGAAAGAAGTCACCCTGATGAAGGGCAATGAGGCCATTGCCCACGCCGCCATCCGCTGCGGATGCGACGGCTATTTCGGTTATCCGATCACGCCGCAGTCCGAGGTCCTCGAGACCCTCGCGGCGGAAAAGCCCTGGGAAACCACCGGCATGGTCGTGCTGCAGGCCGAGAGTGAAGTGGCGTCCATCAACATGGTCTATGGCGGCGCCGCCACCGGCAAGCGGGTCATGACCTCTTCTTCCAGCCCGGGCATCAGCCTCATGCAGGAGGGCATCTCCTACATGGCCGGCGCCGAACTGCCCGCGCTCATCGTCAACGTTTCCCGCGGTGGCCCCGGCCTGGGTACGATCCAGCCCAGCCAGGCGGACTATTTCCAGACCGTCAAGGGCGGCGGCCACGGCGACTACCGCCTGATTACCCTGGCTCCCGCTTCCGTCCAGGAGATGGCCGATTTTGTGGACCTCGCCTTCGAACTGGCGTTCCGCTACCGCAATCCGGCGATGATCCTCAGCGACGGCGCCATCGGCCAGATGATGGAGGAGGTGGTGCTTCCGCCGTTCAAGCCCCGCCGCACGACGGAGGAGATCGCGAAGGAGTGCCCCTGGGCCACGACCGGCCGCATCGGCATGCGCAAGCCCAACATCATCACCTCCCTGGAACTCCGTTCGGAGGAGATGGAGCAGAACAACCTCCGCATCCAGGCGAAGTATCGCGTGATCGAGGAGAAGGAAGTCCGCTACGAAGACTATAAGACCGAAGACGCGGAGTACTTGATCGTCGCGTTCGGTTCCGCCGCCCGTATCGCCAAGAAGGTGATCGCGATCGCCCGCGAGCAAGGCATCAAGGTGGGCCTGCTCCGTCCCATCACCCTGTGGCCTTTCCCGTACGGCCGGATCGCCGAACTGGGCAAGCAGGTGAAGGGCATCCTCTCCCTGGAGATCAACGCCGGCCAGATGGTCGAAGACATCCGCCTGGCCGTCGAATGCAAGGTTCCGGTGAAGTGGTACGGCCGGCTGGGCGGTATCATCCCCGAACCCGAGGAAGTGGTGGAAGAAATCAAGAAAATGACCTGTTAAAGCACTTCGACTTATGACTAGAGAAGAAATCATCCAGGCTGAGAACCTGGTCTATCGCAAACCCGAACTGCTCAATGACGTGCCCATGCACTACTGCCCGGGCTGCAGCCATGGCGTGGTTCACAAGTTGGTGTCGGAGGTCGTCGCCGAAATGGGCATGACGGAAAAGACCATTGCCATCTCGCCCGTGGGATGCGCCGTGTTCGCATACAAATACATCGACGTGGACTGGCAGGAAGCCGCCCATGGACGCGCCCCGGCCCTCGCCTCGGCCGTCAAGCGCCTGTGGCCGGACCGCCTGGTGTTCACCTACCAGGGTGACGGTGACCTCGCCTGCATCGGCACCGCGGAGACGATCCATGCCCTCAACCGCGGTGAGAACATCACCATCATCTTCATCAACAACGCCATCTACGGCATGACCGGCGGCCAGATGGCCCCGACCACCCTGCTGGGCATGAAGACGGTCACCTGCCCCTACGGCCGCGACCCCAAACTCCACGGGTATCCCCTCAAGATGGCGGACATCGCCGCCCAACTGGAAGGCACGTGCTACGTCCCCCGCCAGACGGTGCACACCGTAGCCGCCATCCGCAAGGCCAAGAACGCCATCCGCAAGGCTTTCGAGTATTCGATGCAGGGCAAGGGCTCCAACCTCGTGGAGATCGTATCCACCTGCAATACGAACTGGCGGATGTCCCCGGTCAAGGCCAACCAGTGGATGGAGGAGAACATGGTTCCCTACTATCCCCTCGGCGATCTCAAAGACAACGGCAAATAAACCCAAGGCTATATGACACACGAAATCATCATATCCGGATTCGGCGGACAGGGTGTCCTGTCCATGGGCAAGATCCTCGCCTATTCCGGCCTCATGGAAGACAAGGAAGTGACCTGGATGCCGGCGTACGGCCCCGAGCAGCGCGGCGGCACGGCCAACGTGACCGTCATCGTGAGCGACGAGCCCGTTTCTTCCCCGATCCTCAGTTCCTACGATACCGCGATCGTCCTCAACCAGCCCTCGCTCGAGAAGTTCGAGAGCAAGGTGAAGCCCGGCGGTTCGCTGATCTATGACGGTTACGGCATCAACACGCCGCCTACCCGCAAGGATATCCACGTGTATCGGATCGATGCCATGGACAAGGCGGCGGAGATGAACATGATCAAGGTGTTCAACATGATGATCCTCGGCGGCCTGCTGAAGATCCATCCCATCGTGACCGTGGACAGCGTGCTGAAGGCCTTGCGCAAGACCCTGCCCGAGCGGCATCACCACCTCATCCCGATGAACGAAGAGGCCATCAGGATGGGCATGGAGATTATCCGCGAAGTCTAGCGCAGCCGCGCGTAACTGTAGCCGAAGCGCTCGAACGCGGCCCGGTCCAGGGCTTCCCGGTCATCGGGATGGGCAATGGATATGAGCGCTTTGGCTCTTTGGGCCAGATTGAGATTGTGCAGGTACACAATCCCGTACTCAGTCGCAACGTACTGGGTTTGGAAGCGGGTGGTGACGACCCCCGCCCCGGGAGTGAGTGTCGGCACAATCTTCGCTTTTCCCTTGGCCGTCCGCGAAGGCATGGCGATGAACGTCCGGCCGCCTTCCGCCAGGGAGCATCCGTACATGAAGTCGTGCTGTCCGCCCACGCTGGAGAAGATGGTCGTGCCGATGGAATCGGCGCAGATCTGTCCCGTGAGGTCGATCTCGATGGCGGAGTTGATGGCGCAGGCCCGGGGGTTCTGGGCGATCAGGAACGGATTGTTCGTGTAGGCGACGTCGTAGAACTCCATCGTACGGTTGTGGTCGATGTACGCGTACATTTCCTTGGAGCCGATGGCCAAGGCCGCCACGCTCACGCCCGGATGCACTTTCTTGAGGGTGTTGTCGATGACTCCCTCTTTCATCAGGCGGATCACGCCGTCGGTCATCGCCTCCGTGTGGAGGCCCAGGTGCTGGTGGTGCTTGATCCCGTTGAGGACGGCGTTCGGAATGCCGCCGACGCCGATCTGCAGGCAGGCGCCGTCCGGAATCTGGGACGCGACGTTGGCTCCGATGGCCGCCTCGATGGGGGTTGGCTCCCCGAATGTCATGGCGAAGGGGGCCACATCGCACTGGACCGCCGCCGTGATCTTGCTCTCATGGATGAGGCAGTCCCCGTACAGGTACGGGATGTTGGGGCTGACTTCGGCGATGACCACCCGCGCGACCTCGGCCGCTGCGACCGCGATGTCGGCGGAGATGCCGAAACTGCAGTATCCGTTCTCGTCGGGCGGGGAGCAGACGATGAACGCCACGTCCACGGGGAACTCCCCGCGGCGGAACATGCCGGGCACTTCGCCCAGGAACAGGGGCGTCATGGATCCGTAGCCCGCAGCCACATGGGCGCGCTGGTCGGCGCTGATGAAGATGCTGTTCACCAGGAACGAGTCCTTGTATTCGGGTTTGCAGAAAGGCGCCGGGTCCTTGTGGACGTTGAATCCGGAGGTGATGGTGACATCCCGGAGTTCGGCGTGGCGCCGGGCCAGGGCTTCCTGCAGGAGCACGGGCACGGAGGCGCCGCCCTGGCAGCAGATGGTGTCGCCGCTTCTGACGAGCGAAACGGCTTCGTCGGCACTTACGTATTTCATGATTTTCCGTCCATCAGTCGCACAAACAGTTTGAGATGGTCGTCCAGCCGCCGGAAATCCTCTTCCGAAAGCAAGCGGGACACGCACACCCGGATGCCGCTCTGGCCGCTGCCGGTTGTGTTGAGCGGGATGGCGATCACCCCGCAGCGCAGGAGGGACGCCAGCAGTTCTCTGTTGGACAGGTCCTTGTAACCGACCGTGTAGAAGAAGCCGTCGCTGATGGTCTGCTCGATGTCCTTGTCGTACACGAGGTGGAAGCCGTTCGCGTCGAAGATCTGGCGGGAGCGGTGGGCCCGCAGGCCGTAGTTGCGCAGTTCCTCCACGAAATTGTACCGGCCTTCCACGGCGGCTTCGAACATGGCGGACAGGGCGTACTGGGCCGAGTGCGACACGCCGGAGGTGTTCACATACAGGTAGTTCAGGATGAAATTGTCACCGAACCTGGCGATGCTCCACTTCTCCTTGAGCGCGGGATATTCCCGCTGGTAGAGTTTGTCGGATATGCACACCACGGCAATCCGTTCGCCCGCGTAACTGAAGATCTTGGAGCCGGAAAGCAGGATGATGTAGTTGTCCGTGTAGCGCGCCACGGTGCTCTGGAACGGAGGCTTGAAGGGGACGGACATATCCTTGCGGAAGTCCATGCACAGGTAGGCCATGTCTTCCAGGACGATGACGTCGTATTTGTCGGCCAGTTCACCGATGATCTGCAGTTCCTCTTCCGTCAGGCAGATCCACGCGGGATTGTTGGGGTTGGAATACAGGATGGCGGCGATGTTCCCCTGGGAGAAATAGGCTTCCAGTTTGTCCCGGAGTTTTTCGGCGCGGTACTCGTAGATGTCGAAGAAGATGTTCTTGATGCCCAGCAGGTCGGGCTGGCGGCCATGGGCGGAGAAGCCGGGGCAGATGTACAGGATGGTGTCCTTGCCGGGCTGCAACTGCGAGCACTCCAGGATACTGGTCATGCTTCCCTGCATGGAGCCTACGGTGGGGACGATGCCCTTCGGGTCGATGTCGATGTCGATGAAGGCCTTGACGAAGCGTGAAGCGTTGCGTTTAAGTTCAGGAATTCCCTGGACGGAAGGATAGACGGAGGGGACGCCGGCGTCCAGCGCTTTCTTCTGCGCTTCAATGCCGATGGGGCAGGCCGGGATGCCCGGAACGCCGAATTCGAGGTGCGAGAACTTCTCGCCCGACTCTTCCTCCAGCGCACTGCCGATCATCGAGCACTGCCGGATGGTCGTCCGGGACAGGTCTTCGATTCCCATCTCGTCCAACTTCCTGCGAAGTACTTCCTCTGGGATGGCTCTCTGCATGGCTATCTATCTTTTTGGGAAAGGAGGAGTCCGGCGTCGAACGCCTTGATGTTGGCCTCCACGATGGCGTCACCCTTGCGGGCAAAGATGCGGCGGATGCCGTCCCGGAGTTTGTCCGGGTCCAGGAGGCCTATCACCGCGGAAGCGGCACCGAGCAGGACCATGTTCGCACTCCGGGCGGAGTTCACCTGCTTGGCCGTGGCTTCGACGTCCAGGACGATGGTCCTGGGCAGGGCACGGAGGGCCCCCAGGACGCGGTCCAGGTCCGGATAGTTCGGAATGTTCTGGAACGGGACGCTGCTGGTGACGATCCAGCCGTCCTTGGACAGGTAAGGCAGGTAACGGAGCGCCTCCATCGGCTCCAGGGAGACGACGAGGTCTGCGCCTCCGTGCGGGATGAGGTCCGAGTAGATGGGGTCGGTGCTCAGGCGGAGATGCGACTGTACGTCGCCGCCCCGCTGGCTCATGCCATGCACCTCGGCCTGCTTGATGTACAGTCCCTGCTCCAGGGCGGCCGATCCGATGACTGTGGCGATGGACAGGATGCCCTGTCCTCCTACGCCGGCAAGTATGATGTCCTGTTTCATTTCTTGGCGTGTCTTCTGAGGGTTTGGAGGCATTCGCGGCGGCTGATGATGACCGAGACGCCGTGGTATTCGATTTCTTCCCGGATGATCCGTTCCATTTCCGGGTAGTTCGCGGGCAGCGGGACGAAGGTGCGGATGTGCGCGGGCTCCACGCCCAGGGCTTCGCAGATCGCCTCCAGGCGGCCGGTTCCGGCCGAATCCTGGCCGCCCGTCATGCCGGTGGTGAGGTTGTCGGAAATGCAGATGGTGACGTCGGCCTTCTCATTCACGGCATCCAGCAGGCCGGTCATGCCGCTGTGGGTGAAGGTGGAGTCGCCGATGACGGCCACCGCCGGCCACAGGCCGCTGAACGCGGCACCCTGGGCCATGGTGATGGAGGCGCCCATCTCCACGCAGGTCTGGATGGCCTCGAAGGGCGGGAGCCAGCCGAGCGTGTAGCAGCCGATGTCGCTGAAGGCGCGTCCCTGGGGATAGTCCTTCTTCATCACGGCGTTGAGGGCCGTGAAGAGGTCGCGGTGACCGCAGCCCTTGCAAAGGGCCGGCGGCCGGGGAGCGAGCACCTCGGACGCAGGATACAGGTCGGGGGCGGGCAGGCCGAGGGCCTCCCGGACGCAGTCCGGCGAGAGTTCGCCGGTACGCGGCAGGGAGCCGTCCAGCCGGCCGAGCACCTGGACATCGCTGCCGAACACGCCGTGCATCCGTTCTTCCAGCAGGGGCTGGCCCTCTTCCAGCACGAGGATCCTGTCGCACATCGACGCGAGTTTGTGGATCAGTTCCTTCGGGAAAGGATACTGGGAAATCTTGAGGACGGGGTGCGGGCACCCGTCGGGGTAGTTCTCCATCAGGTAGTTGTAACCGATGCCGCAGGCGATGATGCCCAGGCTCTTGTCCGGACCGTCCTGCAGCCGGTTGAAAGGAGAGGCGACCGCGTCTTCCTCGAACTGGGCGTAGTCCTTGATGAGTTGCTTGTAGCGGACCCGGGCGTTTACGGGAAGCGTGCACCACTGGCGCTCGTTCGCCGGCAGGCGGAGCGTGTTCTGGGGAACGGCTTCGGCGTCATCGACACAGGCGACGGCCGCGCGGGAATGGGACAGGCGGGTGGTCAGGCGCATCAGCACCGGGATGCCGCGACGCTCGGAATACTCAAAGGCGCTGCGCATCATCTCGTACGCTTCCTGCTGCGAGGAAGGTTCGAAGACGGGGACCAGGGCGAACGTGCCCCAGAAACGGGAATCCTGCTCGTTCTGGGAACTGTGCATGGACGGGTCGTCGCAGGCGGCGACGACCAGGCCGCCGTTCGCGCCGGTGACGGCGGAGCCCATGAACGGGTCCGCGCAGACGTTCATGCCCACGTGCTTCATGCACACGAGGGTCCGCTTGCCGGCGAAGGACATGCCGAGGGCTTCTTCCATCGCCGTCTTTTCATTGACCGACCAGGCGCAGTGCACGCCCCGTTCCTTCGTGAGCGGATACCCCTGGATGAATTCGGTGATTTCGGTGGAGGGGGTCCCGGGATAAGCATAGACGCCGCTCAGGCCTGCGTGCAGGGCACCCAGCGCCAGGGCTTCGTCTCCCAGGAGGAGTTTCTTTTGAGCCATATTGCTATATCGGTTTCTGGGTGAAGGGATTCGGTCCCTTCGCTTTTTAATGTGGTTATGTAAAGATAAGGTATTTATGGCAAAATCCAAAAAACTTTCGCGATTTTGCCCCATTTGTTTTCAAAATGATAGTTATTCGCGTGAAAACGTTATGGTCTTACTTCTTCCACCCCACGAAAGAACCCGGTAGGGGATGACCGCCTTCCGGGTTCTTCTCAGGGTGGGATGCAGGGAACCTACTCCGCGTACAACTGGAGGATGTTCAGGATCACCTTCGTGGCAGCCTCCATGCTTTGGAGCGGGACGAATTCCATCTTGCCGTGGAAGTTCAACCCGCCGGCGAAGATGTTCGGGCAGGGGAGGCCCTTGAAGGAGAGGTTGGCGCCGTCGGTGCCGCCCCGAATGGGCTGGATAAGGGGTTTGACCCCTGCCAGTTCCATCGCGCGGATGGCCTTGTCGATGATGTGGTAGTGCGGCTCCACCATCTCGCGCATATTGTAGTACTGGTCTTTTACCGTGGCGGTGACGGTGCCTTCGCCCCACTTGCTGTTCATATAGCGTACGGCGTCGGCGACAAGGGCCTTCCGGGCCTCGAACT
>ODAI011177191.1_pt1 | contig 10512 bp, 7 predicted proteins | sample 1539321 | NCBI WGS metagenome assembly ODAI01 (sample SAMN02144231, study PRJEB22623) | gut metagenome | biome: sheep rumen | host: Ovis aries | place: New Zealand | reverse complement strand
TCCTTTCCGGTCGTGATGTCTCGAATGATGCCGCTGTCGAGGTCTGCTTCGACCACATCGCCCTCTGAGATGCACTCAGCGGCTTCGGGACATTCCACGATAGCGAGTCCTATATTTATGGCGTTGCGGTAGAATATCCGCGCAAAGCTCTTTGCGATGACCACCGAGACTCCGCTTGCCTTGATAGCTATGGGAGCGTGTTCGCGTGAAGAGCCGCAGCCGAAATTCTGTCCGGCAGCTATTATGTCGCCCTGCTTGACGCGCGATACGAAGGTCTTGTCGAGATCCTCCATACAGTGTGAGGCAAGCTCTTTGTGGTCGCTGGTATTGAGGTATCGGGCAGGTATGATAACATCGGTGTCGATGTTGTCGCCGTATTTTATAACGTTTCCGGTGTACTTCATATCCCCATTACCTCCCACGGACTTGTTATTTTTCCGGTAACTGCACAGGCTGCCGCAGTAGCCGGACTTGCGAGGTAGACCTCGGAGTCAACGTGTCCCATACGTCCGACGAAATTACGGTTGGTGGTAGTGACAGCGCGTTCACCGGCAGCGAGTATGCCCATATGTCCGCCGAGACACGGTCCGCAGGTCGGCGTGGAAACAGCCGCACCGCTCTCGATGAATATTTTCAGCAGCCCCATTTCCATAGCTTCGAGGTATATCCTCTGGGTTGCCGGAATGATTATCGCGCGGACTCCCTTTGCGACTTTGCGTCCCCGGAGTATCTCCGCAGCGGCGATGAGGTCCTCGAGCCTGCCGTTTGTGCAGGAACCGATGACTGCCTGATCTATTTTTATGTCGCCTATCTCACTGAAAGTCCTTGCGTTTCCGGGGAGGTGGGGGAATGCTACCGTCGGCTCTATGGCAGACAGGTCAACAGTGAGGACTTCCTCATATACCGCGTCCTCGTCAGCCTTATAGACCTTCGGTTCAGCAGCGCCGTGCTCCCTGAGATAGGTGAGAGTGATGTCGTCAACTTCAAATATGCCGTTCTTCGCACCGGCTTCGATAGCCATATTCGCAATGCAGAGGCGGTCAGCCATACTGAGCGAGGCAAGTCCCTCGCCGGTGAACTCCATAGAGCGGTAGAGAGCGCCGTCAACGCCTATTCTGCCGATGATATGGAGAATGACGTCCTTGCCGGAGACATACTTCCGCAGGCTGCCGTTCAGAACTATCTTCATAGCTGCCGGTACCTTGAACCACGCCTTGCCGGTCGCCATTCCGCAAGCCATATCGGTCGAGCCGACACCTGTGGAAAAAGCTCCGAGAGCGCCGTATGTGCAGGTATGGGAGTCAGCTCCGATGATGAGACCGCCGGCAGTCGCAAGACCTTTTTCGGGGATAAGAGCGTGTTCAATGCCCATTTCTCCGACGTCGTAAAAATGAGTTATGTCCATATCTCCGCAGAAATCACGGCACATTCTGCATTGCTCCGCAGCCTTTATGTCCTTGTTGGGAGCAAAGTGGTCCATTACCATAGTGACCTTGTTTCTGTCAAACACGCTGTCCTTGCCGAGCTTTGCGAACTCCTTGATAGCTACCGGCGACGTTATGTCGTTGCCGAGGACGAGGTCGAGATCAGCGAGGATAAGCTGTCCTGCCTGTACCGAGTCAAGTCCTGCGTGAGCCGCAAGTATTTTCTGCGTCATTGTCATACTCATTTTATCATCTTCTTTCGATTTTGAGGATAATAATGAATTCAGGAAACGCCTTCTCTTGCAAGGCGTTTCCTCTTTCAAAACAGTCCGCCGGACTGTTTTGAAATTCACCTTTTGCGAAGCGCTTTGTGAGAATGTGGGGCGCTGCCCCACGCCCTGCCAAAGGGATGTGATCCCTTTGGAATCCCATTATTTGTCCTACTTGTTTATTATCGCACCCTTATCCGCGCTTGAAACCTGCTGTGCATAGCGCCTGAGATAACCGGTAATGTTTTCCTTGCGCTTTATGGGCATAGTCCTTCTGCGCTCCTCGAGCTCCTCGTCGGAGACCTCAAGGGTTATCGAATAATTGGGAATATCTATCGAAATCATATCGCCGTCCCTGACATAGGCGATAGTGCCGCCGTTCACAGCCTCGGGCGAAACGTGTCCGATAGCCGCACCGCGTGTTGCACCGGAGAAGCGTCCGTCCGTGATGAGGGCAACTGTCGAGCCGAGCCCTGCACCCTGAATAGCGGAGGTAGGTGAGAGCATCTCACGCATACCCGGTCCGCCGGCAGGTCCTTCATAGCGGATAACTACAACGTCGCCGGGCTTTATGCCGCCTGCGTAGATGACCTTGATAGCTTCCTCCTCGCTGTCGAATACACGCGCCGGACCTCTGTGGACGAGCATTTCCGGAGCAACTGCACTCCTCTTGACAACGCAGCTGTCGGGAGCAAGATTGCCCCTGAGAACGGCAATTCCGCCGGTCTCGCTGTATGGATCATCTATCGGACGGATAGTGCTGGTATCCCTGTTCACGCAGCCCTGAATGTTCTCGCCGACCGTCCTGCCGGTGCAGGTCATACAGTCCGTGTTGATGAGACCTTTCTTCGAGAGCTCGTTCAGTACGGCGTAAACGCCGCCGGCTTCGTTGAGATCCTCCATATAGGTGTGACCGGCAGGAGCGAGGTGGCAGAGATTGGGAGTCCTTGCACTTATCTCGTTTGCCATATCGAGGTCTATCTTTATGCCGCACTCGTTGGCGATAGCCGGCAGGTGGAGCATACTGTTCGTCGAGCAGCCCAGTGCCATATCAGCCGTGAGAGCGTTTTCAAAAGCCTTGGCGGTCATAATGTCGAGGGGGCGGATATTCCTGCGGTAAAGCTCCATTACCTGCATACCAGCCTGCTTTGCGAGCTTGAGACGCTCGGAATAAACGGCAGGGATAGTACCGTTGCCCCTGAGTCCCATACCGAGGACTTCCGTGAGGCAGTTCATAGAGTTTGCGGTGTACATTCCGGAGCACGAGCCGCAGGTCGGACAGGTCTTGTTCTCATATTCCTCGACCTCCTCGGCGGAGATCTTTCCGGCAGTATAAGCGCCGACAGCCTCAAACATCGAGGAGAGGCTGGTCTTTTGTCCCTTGACGTGGCCGGCAAGCATAGGACCGCCGCTCACGAACACGGTCGGGACGTTGATGCGCGCCGCTGCCATAAGGAGTCCGGGAACGTTCTTGTCGCAGTTCGGTACCATAACGAGGGCGTCGAAGTGGTGGGCGAGAGCCATACATTCGGTGGAGTCTGCAATGAGGTCGCGGGTGACGAGGGAGTATCTCATACCCTTGTGTCCCATAGCGATGCCGTCGCAAACGGCGATAGCCGGGAAAACGACGGGAGTTCCGCCGCCCATAGCGACACCGAGCTTTACAGCCTCGACTATCTTGTCGATGTTCATATGTCCGGGCACTATTTCGTTGTAGGACGAAACTATGCCGACGAGAGGTCTGTTCATTTCCTCTTTTGTAAAGCCGAGCGCGTTGAAAAGCGAGCGCTGTGACGCCGTTTCAACTCCTTCGCAGAAGTAATTTCCACTCATTGTTATTCACCACGTTCCCTTCGTTACTTAAAAAAAGCATACTTTGTTCCCCGTCCGGACAGGGCGGGGAACAGAGTCGGATATATCAGTTGTTGATGAGCTTATCCTCGTCGCTCCAGCTGTACAGCTTTCTGATCTCAGCACCGATCTTCTCGGAGGGGTGCTCAGCAGCGAGCTTTCTCATAGCGTTGAAGTGTACCTGACTGCCTGCGTCGGACATATCGAGGAGGAATTCCTTTGCGAATGAACCGTCCTGAATGTTCTTGAGCACCTGCTTCATAGCCTTCTTGGTATCCTCTGTGATGATCTTCGGACCTGTTACATAGTCGCCGTATTCAGCAGTGTTTGAGATAGAGTATCTCATACCTGCAAAACCGCTCTGGTAGATGAGGTCAACGATGAGCTTCATCTCGTGGATACACTCAAAGTAAGCGTTTCTCGGATCGTAGCCTGCCTCAACGAGAGTCTCAAAGCCTGCCTGCATAAGTGCACACACACCGCCGCAGAGGACTGCCTGTTCGCCGAAGAGATCGGTCTCAGTCTCTGTTCTGAAGGTCGTTTCGAGAACGCCTGCGCGTGCTCCGCCGATAGCGAGACCGTAAGCGAGAGCCATTTCCTTAGCCTTGCCGGTAGCGTCCTGATGAACGGCAACAAGACACGGAACGCCCTTGCCTGCCTGATATTCGCTTCTTACAGTGTGTCCCGGTCCCTTGGGAGCGATCATAGTAACGTCAACGTTTGCAGGAGGAACTATGCAGCCGAAGTGGATATTGAAGCCGTGAGCGAACATAAGCATATTGCCTGCCTCGAGGTTCGGCTCGATGTCCTGCTTGTACATAGCAGCCTGTTTTTCGTCATTTATGAGGATCATAATGATGTCTGCCTGCTTTGCAGCTTCAGCAGCTGTAAATACTTCAAAGCCCTGCTTCACAGCCTTGTCCCACGACTTTGAGCCCTCGTAGAGACCGACGATGACTCTGCCCTTGTCGCCGAGCGACTCCTTGGCGTTGAGAGCGTGAGCGTGTCCCTGGCTGCCGTAGCCGATAACGGCGATGGTCTTGCCGTACAGAAGCGAAAGGTCGCAGTCCTGTTCATAAAAAACCTTAGCAGTATTTTCCATAGTAATTACTCCTTTTCAGAATAAATATATTTAATAAGGCTTCACCGCTGGAAGTCTAAACAAATCCGTGTTATTTAACGGTTTTGAGGCAGTTGTCGCCGCGTTCCACCGCTACTATTCCCGTGCGGCACATCTCCATTATGCCGCAGGGCTTGAGAAGCTCGATGAAAGCGTCGATCTTCGAGGTCTCTCCGGTGAGCTCGCATATGAGAGCTGTAGGTGAGTAGTCCACGATCTTCGAGCGGAAGATCTCAACAGCCGTCATTACGTCCTGACGTGACTCCGGCTTGTTTCTCACCTTGATGAGGAGAAGCTCGCGGATAACCGTTTCGTTGGCGTTGAGCACCTCGACCTCCCTGACGTCGTGGAGCTTTTTGAGCTGCTGGAAGATACGTTCCTTGATATCATCATCGCCGTGGAAGGAGATGGTAATTCGTGAAAAGCCGCTGGACTCGGTCTCTCCCACCGTGAGGCTGTCGATATTGAAGCCGCGGCGGGTGAACATTCCCGAAACTCTTGAAAGTACACCGGATATGTTGGAAACGAGAACGGCTATGACATATTTATTATCCATACCTCTCACCTCACTTTATCTCGGTAATGATGTTGTCGATAGAGCCGCCGGGAGGAAGCATAGGCAGTACGAACTCGTTGCAGTCGATCACGCAGTCGATGACGAAAGTGCCGTTTTCCGTAAATGCTGCCGTCAGAGCAGCTTCGAGCTCTGCTGTGTCAGAGCAGTGTGCTCCCTTTGCACCGAATGCTTCAGCGAGCTTTACGAAATCTGTTTTGCGGCCGAGAGTGGTATTTGAATAGTGCTTGCTGAAGAAGAGCGTCTGCAATTGGCGGACCATTCCGAGAACGCCGTTGTTGAGTATCACGACTACGAGAGGCGTGTTCTGAGTAACGGCGGTGGCGAGCTCATTGAGGTTCATACCGAAGCTGCCGTCGCCGGTGAAGAGGATAGTCCTCTTGCCTGTTGCAGCCGAAGCGCCTATCGCTGCGCCCATTCCGAAGCCCATAGTTCCGAGACCGCCGCTTGTGAGGAAGGTCCTCGGCTTTCTGAGCGGAAATCTCTGCGCGGTCCACATCTGGTGCTGACCTACATCGGTGACGATTATAGCGTCATCGGGAGCGTGTTCGCTTACAGCGTCGATTATCTCGTAGGGGGTGAGCTTTTCGGAAGCAGGTACATCAGACCTGCCGCAGTGAGCGGTACAGCTTTCGCAGTTTTTCGCGTAGGAATGCCCCAGAGCCTTCTGTGTGCGCTCCAGTTCCTCAAGGCGCAGAGCGTCTATGCGCGCCTCCCACTCGGGGAGCTTCTTTTCTGTGACCATAGCTGTGAGACGTTCGAGCGCATCGCGTATATCACCCTGAACAGCGAGGTCTGCGGGGATATTCTTGCCGAGCTCGGCGCCGTCTATATCTATGTGGATTATCTTGAAATTCTTTGCGAAACGGCTCTTGTTTCCGGTCGCTCTCTCGGAGAAGCGCGCTCCGAGCGTGATAACGAGGTCAGCCTCGTCCTCAGCCATAGAGGAAGCAAAATGACCGTGCATACCCTGCATACCGAGAAATCTCGGGTGGTCTGAGGGCACTGCGGAGAGTCCCATAAGTGAGCAGCCCATAGGAGCGTCTATCCTGTCAGCGAAGGCAGTGAGCTCTTCGTAAGCCTTTGCGGCGATAACTCCGCCGCCGAAGTAGATGTAAGGTCTCTCGCAGGCGTCGATCATCTGAACAGCCTGACGGAGCTTGTTTTCGGGGGCGTAAACTATCGGCGAGGGGATAACGGGCTGAGTCTTGGGCTCGTATTCGCATTTGGCGAGCTGTATGTCCTTGGGGATATCGACGAGGACAGGTCCGGGACGTCCGGACTTGGCTATCTTGAACGCCATACGGAGTGTATCTGCGAGCTCCTCGATGTCCTTGACGATGAAATTATGCTTGGTTATTGGCATAGTTATGCCGACTATATCGACCTCCTGAAAGCTGTCGCGTCCGATGAGGCTGCACGGAACGTTTCCGGTGATAGCGACGAGGGGGACAGAGTCGAGGAAAGCCGTAGCGATACCGGTGACAAGGTTGGTCGCACCGGGACCTGATGTAGCGATCACGACACCTACCTTGCCGGTAGCTCTTGCGTAGCCGTCGGCTGCGTGAGCTGCACCCTGCTCGTGGGCGGTAAGGATATGGTTTACGCGGTCGCGTGCGATATACAGTTCATCGAAGAGGTTTATGACCTGACCGCCGGGGTAGCCGAAAACGGTGTCGCAGCCCTGTTCGATGAGAGTTTCAACAACGATCTTAGCGCCTGAAATAATCATAATATCTTGATCCTTTAACAAAAAGTCAGAAATAACGGAGCTGAAAATGCTTCTGACAAAATAAAAAGCTCCGGTATCCTGCTGCCGGAGCTTAACTTCATTGCTTAAAAAGACATAGTTACAAAATCAAGCAAGAGCGCCGTTCGGGCAGAATGATACAAGACTGCGGACTGAAACGTTCACGACCGCGCCTATAATGACGATACCGGAAGAAGTAAATACCGATCTCATTATTGTACGCTCCTTACTGATTAATATAGTATATTCTACCACTTTATCACGACAAAATCAATAATTTGCGCGGTTTTTAATTATATTTGGCTATTGTGCATAGTTTCAACAGCTTGTTTTGTACAGTTTGGGACGCCCGAAAAAGCTTTCAGGTGCGGAGCATATTGTTCACTGCACTGATGAGAGCCTTGATAGACGAGGTAACGATATCGTTATCGACGCCGGTCCCCCAGAAGCTGCTGCCGTTTTTGCCGATGATCTCGACATACGAGACAGCCTGCGAAGCCGAACCTTCCTCGAGAGCGTGTTCCGTGTAGGTGTTGATGCTGTAATCCACGCCCGTGTAGGAGCGGACAGCGTTGCTCACGGCATCGAGACGTCCGTTACCGGAATTGGTCGCGGAAGCTCTTCTTCCCTTGTAGGTCATATCGACGGTAGCTTCGATGCCGTCCTGCTGAACGTAATGGACGGAATTTATGTTAAGCGGAGAAGTGATATTGATGTAATTCTCGCGGAATATGCTGAATACCTCCTCCGGCATAAGCTCCTTGTGGCTGCGGTCGGACACGCCCTTGACGAGATAGCCGACGCACTCGCGCATTTTCTTGGGCAGGTCATAGCCGAAGCGCGTTTCGAGGATATAGCCGATGCCTCCCTTTCCGGACTGGCTGTTGATACGGATAACATCTGCTTCGTACTCTCTGCCGATGTCCGCAGGATCGAGCGGGAGATAGGGGACGTTCCAAAGCTCGCTGCCGTTTTCCTCGCGCCATTTCATACCCTTTGCGATAGCGTCCTGATGTGAACCGCTGAACGCCGCAAATACGAGCTTTCCGGTGTAGGGCTGACGGTCGTTGACAGCCATTCCGGTCAGGCGGGTGTAGAACTCCGTCAGCGACGGTATATCGCTGAGATCGAGCTCCGGATCGACGCCCTGAGTGTACATATTCATAGCGAGGGTTATAATGTCAACATTTCCGGTGCGCTCGCCGTTTCCGAAGAGCGTCCCCTCGACTCTCTCAGCACCGGCAAGGAGTCCCATTTCGGTATCCGCAACTGCACAGCCGCGGTCGTTGTGGGGGTGGAGCGAAACGATGATGTTTTCCCTGTAATGCAGATTCTCGCACATATACTCCACCTGATTTGCGTAGACGTGCGGCATCGAGAGCTGCACAGTTACCGGCAGATTGATGATGACCTTGTTATCTGGGGACGGCTGCCATACATCAAGGACGGCGTTGCATACTTCGAGGGCGAATTCGGGCTCGGTGCCGGTAAAACTCTCGGGGGAGTATTCAAAGCGGTAGCAGCCCTCGTATTTTTCGCGGTATTCCTTGCAGAGCTCCGCTCCCCTGACGGCGAGTTCAACTATTTCCTCTTTGCTCTTTCTGAAAACCTGCTGTCTCTGGGCGACAGATGTCGAATTATAGAGGTGGACGATGGCGTTTTTGCAGCCTCTGAGCGCCTCAAAGGTCTTTTCGATGATGTGCTCGCGCGACTGTGTGAGCACCTGTATGGTAACATCGTCCGGAATGAGCTGCTGTTCGATGAGAGCGCGGCAGAAAGCGTACTCCGTATCGGAGGCTGCCGGGAAGCCTATCTCTATCTCCTTGAAGCCTATGCGCACGAGCTCGCTGAAGAATTCGAGCTTTTCGCCGAGACTCATAGGTGCGATGAGAGCCTGATTACCGTCGCGCAGGTCAACGCTGCACCATACCGGAGCCTTGTCGATGTAAGATCGCTCAGCCCACTTCATTTTTGTTTTGGGAGCTTCAAAGAATTGTCTTGTGTATTTTGCTGTATTTTTCATAAGGATACCTCCGTTCCGATCCGTTTTTCAGACTCAGGAGGGCAACAAAAAAGTCTCCTCCATACATCTGTATGGAAGAGACGAAGCTGCAAATATCTCCGTGGTACCACTCTTCTTGACGTGAAAACACGCCCACTCATCTGCGTCGGATCAACGCATATCTCTGTAACGGGAGCGCCCGTCCGCGCCTACTTGCCGGCAAAGGCTTTGGGAACGGCTGCTCGGGGAGGAGCTGTGTCCTGTTTCGGAATACTGCCTTGCACCGTGCGGCAGCTCTCTGTGAGACCTTGACAGGCTTTATTTCCCTTCATAGCATTTTATGATAGTAAGTGCATTATACAATATTTTTTCTGATTTGTCAAGAGCTTTTGCGAGAAAGTTATTGATTTTTAAAAATCGGTGTGGTATAATATATTTATAAAATATAACGGAAAGAAGGTTCCAGGTATGGACATCAAAAAAGCTGCTGATTCACTTATCAAGGACAAAAACCCTGTAAAGGCTGTTGAAAACGCTACCGGCATTGATCTCCCCGATGAGAAGATCAACAAGGTAGTCAAGGACGTAGCTTCAAAGGTATCTGTTGACGATGTCAAGGACAAGGTCGGCGACGTTGTAAGCAAGTTCAAGAAGTGAGAGTCTGAGGTAAACTCAGCGGACTGCCCTGTCAGAACTGATGACAGGGCAGTTTTTTGTATCTGATGAAAAATTGACAAACGGCAGGGAAAAGTGGTATAATATGATTTGATGTGCAAAACACCAATCATAATCATAAAGAAAGAAGTGCTTGATATGACAAAGATAACAATTTTCTCAGGCTTTTTGGGTGCAGGCAAGACCACTCTCATCAAAAAGCTGATAGCTGAGGGTTACAAGGGCGAAAAGCTGGTGCTTATCGAGAACGAGTTCGGTCAGATAGGTATAGACGGCGGCTTCCTTCAGGACGCAGGCGTTGAGATCACGGAAATGAATTCCGGCTGTATCTGCTGCTCACTGGTGGGCGACTTCGGAAAGGCTCTTGAAAAGGTGCTTGCGGACTATGCTCCCGACCGTATCCTCATAGAACCCTCCGGCGTCGGAAAGCTCAGCGATGTCATAAGAGCAGTTCAGAACATAAACGCTCACGATGTGGAGCTCGACGGCTTTACGACAGTTGTTGACGCAAAGAAGTGCAAGATGTATCAGAAGAACTTCGGTGAGTTCTTCAACAACCAGATAACCTATGCGAGCTGCCTTATCCTCAGCCATACAGGCGGACTTTCCGAGGATAAGATCGACGAATGCGTAAAGCGCCTCAAGGAGCTCAATCCCGCTGCACCGGTCGTAACTACGGAGTGGGATCAGCTCACCGGAAAGCAGCTCGTTGATGCTATGACTCAGAAGAACACCCTTGACGATGAGCTGAAGGAGCTCCTTGAGGAGGCTGAGCATAATCATCACCACCACGATCACGGTCCGGACTGCACCTGCGGCTGCCACGACCACGATCACGACCATGATG
>ODAI011125398.1_pt1 | contig 10512 bp, 8 predicted proteins | sample 1539321 | NCBI WGS metagenome assembly ODAI01 (sample SAMN02144231, study PRJEB22623) | gut metagenome | biome: sheep rumen | host: Ovis aries | place: New Zealand | reverse complement strand
GTTCTGGGTGTCATTTTCCCCGATCGGGACGGACGGATCGATGATGTTCGGAATGACCATCATTCTCTTTAAGATCTCTTCCTCGACCGTCTTTTCCTCGGCGGAGAGCTCGTCGATGCGGGCGCCGTCCTTGGCAACTTCCTCACGGATCCGGTCAGCTTCCTCGCGCTTCGACGGATCCTTCTTCGCCATACCCATCAGCTTGCCGATCTCCTTGGAAATCTTGTTGCGGTTCGCGCGAAGCGCCTCGACCTCCTGCTTGATCTCACGGTTTCTCTTGTCAAGCTCGACGACCTCGTCGACCAGAACGAGCTTTCTGTCCTGAAATTTCTTTTTAATGTTCTCTTTTACGAGATCCGGATTTTCGCGCACAAATTTTATGTCAAGCATTTTTCTATTCTCCTTTTTTTATAATATTTTAAATTCTGCACCTTATTCGCAGGCGCTTTGCGCCTTGCTCATGCAGGCGGTCAGAGATGTTTCACGTGAAACATTTTTATTCTTCTCCAAATCTTGAGGCCGCCTGCAGGGCCTTCATTTCCTCGTTGCTGAGCATGATGTAGGACTCGCCGGAAACCACCTCCTTGATGTAGAGGAAGCAGTTGTCCTTGCTGTGGATCGCATTCAGCACAAATCCGGTGTTGTCCCCGTCGAGCATCGCGAGCGCGAAGCTCAGCTTGCCGCCGACGTCATCAAAAGCATCATACTTGACAATTCCGTATTTGTAAAGAGTTCTTCCGACACGGCTGTCAATCGTTTTCATGTCGTCCGCCAGCTCATGCTGGGTGTTCAGGAGGTCCTCCACCTGGGAAAAGCGGCGAATGAAGCCCTTTTCCAGCGATTTTCCGTCCTCGCCCTTCATAAAATGGCGGTACTTCACATTCATCTGGTTGATCCGCGCATTCTGGTGCATCGCCACGATGATCAGCCCGATGGTCGAAATCATCAGCAGGATGATGATGATGCCCGGATCGATCCCGACCCTGGAAAATATCTCACTCATCAAACCACCTCCGTCTCAGTTCTTTACGGACTGCAGCAGTTCAATGATGCGGTCAAGTTCCTCGTCGGAATAGTACTCGATCTCGATCTTTCCCTTGTTTTTGCCTCCCTCGCGGATGGCGACCTTCGTTCCGAGGACATTTTCGAGCTGGCCGGAAAGGCTGCCGAGCAGCGCCTCCTTTGAGAGGTCCCGCGTCTTTTTCTTTTTCGGGAGCGCCTTGAGCAGGTTCTGGACGACTTTTTCGGTCTCACGGACAGAAAGACGGTCCTTCACGATCTTCTCGGCGAGCGAAACCTGCGCGTCCTCGGAGGGAAGCGCGAGCAGCGCTCTCGCATGTCCCTCGCTGAGCACGCCGGAGACGACCATCTCGCGGAGCGCATCCGGCAGGCGCAGGAGACGAAGAGAATTGGCGATCGCGGAACGGCTCCTCGAGACTCTCTCGGCCACCTGTTCCTGCGTCATGGAGAATTCCCTCATGAGCCGGTCGTAGGCCATCGCTTCCTCGATCGGGTTTAAGTCCTCGCGCTGGATATTCTCGATCAGGGAGATCTCAACCGCTTCCTTATTGTCGTACTCGCGGACAATGACCGGGATTTCCCTGATGCCGGCCTTCTTTGCAGCCCGCCAGCGGCGCTCGCCGGCGATGATCTCGTAGTAGTCATCCTTCTTCTGGACGAGCAGAGGCTGGATCACGCCGTACTGGGAAATGGAAGACGCCAGTTCGTCGATGCCTTCATCCCGGAAATTTTTACGGGGCTGCTCGCGATTCGGCTCCACAAGAGAGATTTTGACCAGTTTTACGCTGTCCTTTCCCTCGTCTTTGACTTTTGCGGGGATATTTTCAGACTTTTCCTCAGATTTATCCACTTTTTGTGTGCTTTCTGTGGATATCTTTTCATTTTTCGCCTGTTCCCCGGCTTCAAGAGCGGTGTACTCCGCTGTTTTCGACTTGTTCGGGATGAGAGAATTGAGTCCCCGTCCAAGTCCTCCTCTTTTCTGAGCCATTTACTTTTTTATCCTCCTTATGACTTCTCTCGCAAGATTCATGTAAGCGATCGCCCCGGCCGAGCGCGGATCATACTGGATCGCCGGCAGGCCGTAGCTGGGCGCTTCCGCCAGCCTTACATTTCTCGGAATCAGTGTGTCGTAGACAGTGACGTCCAGGCTTTCCCTGACATTGGCGACGACGTCCTGCGAAAGGTTCGTGCGGGCGTCGTACATCGTGAAGACGATTCCTTCGACCTTCAGGTTCGGATTCAGGCGTTCTCTGACAAGATCGATCGTCCGCAGGATCTGCGTCACACCCTCGAGCGCGTAATATTCACACTGGACCGGCACGAGGACACCGTCCGCCGCGCAGAGTGCGTTGATGGTGAGGATGCCGAGCGAAGGCGGGCAGTCGATGAAAATATAATCATACCGCCCCACGATCTTCTCGATCCTCTTTCTGAGAAGGTACTCCTTGTCTTCGTACTCGAAGAGTTCGATCTCGGCGCCTGCGAGGTCTGCATTTGACGGAATGACGGACAGGCGGGCTGTCTCGGTCGGCCTGATGCACATGTCCGTGACCGCCTCGTCGACCATCAGCTCATAGGTCGTCATCATATCGTCGATCCGCTCGATTCCGAGACCGCTCGTCGCGTTCCCCTGCGGATCCATGTCGATCACCAGGACTTTGCGGTTCAGCGCCGCAAGACTTGCCGCCAGGTTGATAGCGGTCGTGGACTTGCCGACGCCGCCTTTCTGGTTGGAAATTGCGATTACTTTACCCATATTGCTTATACTCCCTTTAGATGTGTTTTACTATTATAGCACTTACCTGAATTTCCTGCTACAGAAAATGCAAATGTTTCACGTGAAACATTTCTTAACTCTGCTGCTTACCATTGTTTCACGTGAAACATTTTGAGGCCCGGATGTCTGTCAGTGTTTCACGTGAAACATATGAAAACACTCCGCCGATTTTGTCGCGCACCGCCCACTTGCGGGATACCGGCAAAAGAGTTATAATTGATTCAGTCAATGAACCTGAAAGGACTTTGGATATGAATAAAGAACGTCTCTTAGAGCTCGGCGTTCTCGCCGGAGCTTCCTGTGCCGGAATCGCCGGCGTCAATGCGCTTGAAAATAAATTCGCCCTCAGGCACAACCGCCTTGAATCCTCCGAGAGCAATTTCTATCACTGGAAGAATTTCAACATCTACTATACCAGAAAGGGCTTCGGAAAGCCGGTCATCCTGCTTCACGACCTGAAGCCGGATTCGAGCGCCCACGAGTGGAGCAATCTGATTGACCGCCTCGCCGAACATCACAGGGTATACGCGTTCGACCTCCTCGGCTGCGGCCGCTCCGACAAGCCGGAGATCACCTACACGAATTTCTACTACGTCGAGATCCTGCTTTCCTTCATCAAGTCGCAGGTCTGCGAGAAGACGTTCGTCGTCGCTTCCGGCTATTCGTCCGTCATCGCACTGATGGCTGCTGCCTACGACTCCTCCAAATTCTCCGGCGTCTGCTTTATCAATCCGCCGTCGATCGGCAGCATGGCCCGTGTTCCGAACTGGCACACGATCTTCGCGATGCGGATGATGCAGATCCCGGTTCTCGGAGACGCGATCTACAATATTCACTACAGCCGTGCCGCCATCGACAACCGGTTCAGTGAGGAGCTTTTCTATAACCCGTTCCACGTCTCGACCGAGCTGATTGAAACCTGCCTCGAGTCGGCCCACATCGGAAAAGGGAGGGGCCGTTTCCTCGAAGCCTCAAAAGCCGGCCGCTACCTCAACATGAATGTGAAGCATGCCCTGAAGACCATCAAGATCCCGGCCTTTATCCTCGCCGGCGCTGCCCTGGAGGACGAGGTGCATATTGCAAACTCCTGGAAGAAATGCGCGCCGTCGATTACTATCGAGACGATCTCCCAGAGCAAGTACTACCCGCATTACGAGAATGCGCGGGAGACCGCCGCAAAGCTGCTCGCGATCCTCGATCAAAAATGAAACCCGGAAGCAATCTACTGTCTTCCATATAAAAAGGAGCCCTCATGAGGGGCTCCTTTTACCTTTACCCGATCGGCGACCTCGCCGGCGTCCCCGCCTTCCGCGGGTAGGACTTCGGCGTCTTCCTGACCTTCTCGATGAGAACGATGCTGCGTCCCATATCGTCCAGCGAAAATACCTCGGTCTTTTTCACGCGGCCGCCCAGCACGCTGACGGCTTTCTCCGCCGCGGCCAGCTCCTCCGCGATTTCGGCGGATTTGAAGGCCGCAAAGGTTCCGCCGATCCGCGCGTAGGGCAGGCAGTACTCGGAGAGCACGTTCATCGCCGCGACGGCTCTGGCCGTGACCAGGTCGTACTGCTCACGGTAATAGGTATTGCCGGCCAGATCCTCGGTCCTGGAGTGGACGCACTCGACGTTTCGAAGGTCCAGCTTCTCCGCGGTATCGGAGAGGAACCTGACCCGCTTGCCGAGAGAGTCGAGCAGGGTGAGCTGCATGTCCGGGAAGACGATCTTGAGCGGGATCCCCGGGAAGCCTGCTCCGGTTCCGACGTCGATCATTTTTCTGACCTCCGTCATATCGTGGATCCGGCAGAGGCAGAGGCTGTCCGCAAAATGCTTCTTCACGACATCCTTAAAGTCTGTGATGGCGGTGAGGTTCATCACCTTGTTTTTTTCGACGAGCAGTTCGTAGTAATCATAGAACTGTTCGGCCTGGATCTCGCTTATATCCACACCGATGCGCGCGATCTCATCAATAATATAGCTGATTTGTTCTTTCATATCCACATTTTTGCTGTTTATCCACAGCTTTTTCCACTTTTCCCCAGTAAAGTACCAAATATTATGTAAACATTCAGAGATGATGCTGCTTCAGGTACACAAAGAGCACATTCACGTCCGCCGGCGTGACGCCGGAGATCCGCGATGCCTGGCCGATCGTCTCAGGCCGGAAATCCTTCAGCTTCTGCCTGGCTTCAAGGCGCAGGCTCTTCACGTCATCGTAGTCGATGCTCTCCGGGATCCGCTTTTTCTCGGTCTTCGCAAACTGCGCGACCTGCCGGCTCTGCCTGGCGATGTAGCCCTCGTACTTGATCTCAATGTTTACCTGCTCCCGGACCCGCCTTGAGAGCGCGGGCCTCCCCGGATCGATCGGGGCCAGGTCGTCGTAGGTGAGCTCCGGCCTCCGCACAAGCTCGGCAAGAGCTGCGCCCGAGGGAAGCGGCGTGCTCCCGAAGGAGGCAAGCAGCGCCTGGACTTCCTCCGTCGGCCCGACCGAGACGGATTTCACTCGGGCGATCTCGTCTGCGATCTCGCGCTCCATCGTGAGGAGCTTATTCATTTCCTCTTCGGAAATGAGACCCGCCTCATACCCGTATCTTCTCAGCCTGATGTCCGCGTTGTCCTGGCGGAGCAGCAGCCTGTACTCGGCGCGGCTCGTCATCATGCGGTAGGGCTCGTGATTCTCCTTGGTCACGAGATCGTCGATCAGGACTCCGATGTAGCCTTCGGACCGCAGGATCACCAGCGGATCCCTGCCGCGCATATAGTTCGCGGCGTTGATGCCCGCGATGAGCCCCTGGGCGGCTGCCTCCTCGTAGCCGGAGCTGCCGTTCACCTGGCCCGCGGAGAAGAGTCCACGGATTTCCCTGAACTCGAGCGAGCTTTTCAGCTGCTTCGGTGCAAGGCAGTCGTACTCGATCGCGTAGGCGTTGCGGACGATCCTTGCATGTTCAAGTCCCGGGACGCTCCGGTACATGGCGAACTGGACGTCTTCCGGCATCGAGCTCGACATGCCGTCGATGTACATTTCCCGCGTATAGCGGCCTTCCGGCTCGATGAAGACCTGGTGCCGGTCCTTGTCGGGGAATTTCATGACCTTATCCTCGATGGAAGGGCAGTAGCGGGGCCCGGTCGCGTGAATCACGCCGCCGTAGAGAGGCGAGCGGTCGATATTTTCCCGGATCACCCGGTGCGTCTCCTCGTTGGTGTAGGTGAGCCAGCAGGAGACCTGATTGATCTGCACCTCGTCCGGATCGGTTGAAAATGAAAACGGCACGACCCTCTCGTCGCCCTTCTGCTCGGCCATCTTCGAAAAATCGATGGATCGCCCGTCAATCCTCGCCGGAGTCCCGGTCTTAAAGCGCACAAGCTTAATCCCGTGGGAGATGAGAGAGGCGGAGAGATTGTTGGCCGCCATGAGCCCGTTCGGACCCGTGTTCTGGCTGACGTCGCCGTAGATGCAGCGCGCCTTTAAGTAGACGCCGGTGCAGAGGACGACCGTCCTCGCGTGATAGACCGCGCCGGACACGGTCCTGATGCCGGTGATGACCTGCTTGTCCCCGTCATGTTCCGTGATGATCTCGGCCGCTTCCTGCTGGCGCACCGTGAGATGCTCCTGGCTTTCGATCACATTCCGCATCCTGCGGGTGTAATCCTGCTTGTCGGCCTGGGCGCGCAGCGAATGGACCGCCGGCCCTTTGGAGACGTTCAGCATCTTGGACTGGATGAAGGTCCGGTCGATATTTTTGCCCATCTCGCCGCCGAGCACGTCGAGCTCCCGGACCAGGTGGCCCTTGGAGCTGCCGCCGATATTCGGGTTGCAGGGCATGAGCGCGATGCTCTCGACACTCACGGTAAATAAAATTGTCTCAAAACCCAGCCGCGCAAGCGCGAGCGCCGCCTCGCAGCCGGCGTGGCCGGCCCCGATCACGACCGCATCGTATGTCTCTTCAATGTTATGTAAACCCATATTTCCTACTTTCCCATGCAGAAGCGCGTGAAGACCGCGTCCACGATGTCGTCGCCGACCTCCTCGCCGATGATCCGGCCGAGAGAGGCGTAGGCGTCCATGAGATCCACGGTGTAGAAGTCTTCCGGGAGACCGTTGTCGATACCGGCAAGGACAAGCGCAAGGCTCTCCGCTGCCTCCGTCACCGCCTCCTTGTGGCGGATGTTCGTCATGACCGTCTGCTCGTTCAGCCTGAGGCCGCCCGCAAAGAAAAGCTCCCGGACGCTCTTTTCGAGCTCGCCGATGCCTTCTCCCATCTTTGCAGAGATCTCGATCACGGGCTTTTTCGCGCGTTCCCGGAGGAAGGCCGCCGTCGTGACCGGCGCAAGGTCCGTCTTGTTCAGGAGGACCAGGGCCTTTCTGTCTTCAATGAAGCGCAGGATCTCCTCATCCTCGTCCGTGAGCGGGAGAGAGCTGTCGAAGAGAGCCAGGATGAGATCCGCATGTTCGGCGAGCTTCAGGGCCCGCTCTACGCCGATCTTCTCGATCACGTCGTCGGTCGCGCGGATGCCGGCTGTATCCGCGATGCGCAGCATCATGCCGCCGAGGCGGACATTTTCCTCGAGCGTGTCCCGCGTCGTGCCCGCGATCTCCGTGACGATCGCCCGCTCCTCGCCGGTGAGGCAGTTGAGGAGCGACGATTTGCCGGCGTTCGGCTTGCCCAGGATGACCGTCGAGATGCCTTCCCGCATGATCTTGCCCTGGTCGAAGGTCCCCGCGAAGGAGAGAAGCTCCCCGCGGAGCTTTTCGACCCGCCCGCGCAGGATCTCCGGATAGCCGGTCAGGTCCATGTGCTCCGGGTCGTCGAGCGCGGCCTCGATATAGGCCACCTCGGAGATGATCCGCTCGCGGGCATCCTCGATCATCCGGCGGACCGAGCCGCCCAGCTGCATCAGGGAGCTTTTGAGCGCGTCGTCGCTGCCGCTCGCGATCACGTCCATGACCGCCTCCGCCTCGGAGAGGTCGATCCGGCCGTTCAGAAATGCGCGTCTCGTAAACTCGCCCGGCTCCGCCAGCCTCGCCCCGTTTCTTAAGACCAGCGCCAGAATCTTCTGCATCACGTAGATGCCTCCGTGGCAGTCGATCTCCGCCGTGTCCTCGGCGGTGTAGGTGTGCGGCGCGCGCATCAGCATGACCAGGACTTCGTCGAGCTTTTCATTTCCGTCGAAAATGAAGCCATAATGGATCGTATTCGGCTTCACCTCGCCCATTTTTTTCCTGCTGTCTGCAAAGCGGAAAACTCTTTCAAGTACTACAAAGGCTTCAGGCCCGGAAATCCTCACGATTCCGATGCCTGAAGCCGTAAGTCCGCTTGCAATTGCTGCAATCGTATCTTTCAATTCAGTATTCCGCCGTCATCAATTCTTTTTCGGTGCGACGACCACGTGGCGATAGGGCTCCTCGCCTTCGCTGTAGGTCTCGACATATTTATTGTTCTGAAGCGCAGAATGGATGATCCTTCTCTCATAGGGATTCATCGGTTCAAGGCTGACGGCCTTGCGGGTCCGCTTGACCTTGTAGGCGATATTGCGGGAGAGGTTCTCCAGCGTATCGGCGCGGCGGGCGCGGTAGTCCTCGGTGTCCAGCTTGACCCTTGTATAGTCGGACTTGCCCTTGTTCACGACGAGGCTGGTAAGGTACTGGAGGCTGTCCAGGGTCTGGCCGCGCTTGCCGATCAGGATACCCATGTCATCGCCGGAGAAGAGGCAGGAGAGGCAGCCTTCCTTCTCGTCGTATTCCATGCTGATGGAGACTTCCGTATCCATGCAGCCGAACACGCTGACAAGGAAATCGTTCGCCGCTTTCTTCATCGCCTCGATCTCCTCCGGAGTCTTCGGCAGGACGACGCGCTCCGGCTTCGGAGCGGACGGCTTTCTGGCCGGCTCTTCCTTCATGGCCGCTTCGGCTGCGGGCTTCGTCTCGTGCTTCTCGCGGCGGTCACGTCTGTCACGGCCGCGGCGGTCACGCCGGTCGCGGCGCTCCCTCTTCTCGCGGTCCTTTTTCTCGAAGACCGGGGCTTCCTCGCCGTTCTCCTTCGCGCGGGCAGCCGCTGCGGCCGCTCTCGCCTCGATCTCGTCGGAGGAGAGGAACTTCGGCTCTCTCTTATCCTCCGCTTTATTGGCGGGCTTCTCTTCCTTCGCGGCAGGAGCCTTTACGGGAGCTGCTTCCTTCACATCCTTCTTCTGCGGAGCTGCCTTCGGCGCTTCCTTCTTTTCCTTCTTCGGAGCCGGCTCAGCCTTCTCCTCCTTCACGCGGGCGCGGATCACAGCGTCTTTTCTTCCGAGACCGAAAAATCCGCTGCTGCCCTCGCTCACGATCTCAAAATCCAGCCGGTCCGACGTCACGCCGAAGCTGATGCAGGCCTGCGTGACCGCATCGCCGACTGTTTTCGCACGAAATTCCTGAAAATTCATGGTTTTCCTCACTTTTTCTTCTGATTTTTCTCTTCGAACTGTTTGACCATATTTGCCTTGGAGGCAATGCTGCCCGGCTTCGCGGTGTTCTTGTAGTACTCGGTCGATTCTTTCATTTTCTGAGCGGACTCGGCGTTCTTTCTCGCCCTCTCCTCCTCGCGGAGCTTCTCGTCAGCCGCGATCGAACGGGTGGAAACATGCGCGTTGTTCGTGATCTTCTGAGGCGGAAGGCCCTGCTTTGCGCGCTTCTTGTTGGCCTTCTCCTGCGCCTTCTTGATGATGTCGTCGACGCTTTCGCGGTCGAGCATCTTATTGACAATGAACATCTGGATGGTACGGACGACTGCACCGACGATCCAGTAGAGACCGATACCAACAGGAAGAGTCAGGCAGAAGAAAGCGGACATGAGCGGCATCATCGTGTTCATCGACTGCATGCTCTGCTCCATCGTGCCCATCTCCTCCGGGCGCTTCTTGTTGTTCGGCTGCGGCATCATCTTGAAGTTCAGGACCTGGGTGCCCCACGCGAGAAGCGGGATCAGGACGGCCGCGAAGATCAGCAGCCAGTTTTTGGCACCCCAGGAGGACTGGATGATATTCATCGGGGAATCGGAAATGTTGAGGCCGATGAAGTTGGTCGCGCTGCTCACATATTTGTGGACGCCTGTAAGGGCGGTCTCGAAGGACTGGCCCTTGCCTTCCTCGAGGAGCTGGGCCCACTGGGACGTGTTCAGTTTGTAGACCGTGTCGATGATATTTTCGGTCGTGCCGCCGCTAATGGAGTTGTTCAGGGAACTGTTCTCCAGCTTCGCGACGAAATCGGTGAAGAAGGACACGAAAGAAGCGTCCTCCGCAACCGTGCGGATCTGGTCGCCGATGATCGTGATGTAGCCCGGGATACGGTAGATGACCTGGTAAAGGGCGAACAGGATCGGCATCTGGACGAGCAGCTGGACGCAGGAGCCCATCTGGGAGACACCGTATTTCTCATAGACCGCGTTCGTCTCGTCCAGCAACTTCTGCTGGGAGACCTGGTCCTTCTTGCCCTTGTACCGTTCCTGAATTTTGCTCAGTTCAGGCTGCATGATCGCATTCAGCTTGGTGAACCTCTGCTGTTTGACCTGGAGCGGTGTCATGAGCGCATAGACGATGATCGTGAACAGGATGATCGCCAGGCCGACATTCGGAATGCCGATGCCGTTAATGACAAAATGGATCCCGTTCATGATCCAGCCGAGCACGATCGCGACCCATCCGATGATCGGTGTGCTGCTCTTAGTGAGTTTGATTGCCACGTTGCTTCC
>ODAI011909216.1_pt1 | contig 10514 bp, 7 predicted proteins | sample 1539321 | NCBI WGS metagenome assembly ODAI01 (sample SAMN02144231, study PRJEB22623) | gut metagenome | biome: sheep rumen | host: Ovis aries | place: New Zealand | reverse complement strand
GTAAACACAAAAGATGCAATGACAGCTTCAGTGGAAGATATTCCATTTGATTTAATGCAGCATATCGTAGATAGAAATACTCACGAGGTTGAGGGAGTGAATAGAGTTCTATACGACTTCACACCAAAGCCTACTGGTACTATAGAGTATGAATAATAACATATCTTCAGAAACCCTTATTTATAGGGGATTCTGTGATAATTGTTAATTTTGACCCAAATTTGACTAAAATACTCCAACAAATTCGAACATAATTATTACCACTAAAAAAAGAAATATGTTGGAAACAATAATAATTAAAATAATACTTTATGACTATATAATAACTGATATAATGAATATATCAGTTATTTTTTATAAATGTTATAGAACGGAACAATAATTATAAAGGAGAATTATAAGATGAGTAAAAATGGTTCAAAAGATGAGCAAGGTATTATTTTTTTGGCTTGTATTATCGGATTATTGATTGGAAGTATAGTAGGTATAGCCGCTGACAGTATGTTTTTAGGAATTATCCTTAGTCTTGCACTTATTTTTGGTATTTGTTATTTAGGACTTAATTGGGATATAATAAAATCTAAATATCAAAAAAGAAAAAAAGAAAAGAGACAGGGATGTATAAATTTTGTCAATATAGTAAATACAAGAAATTTGGGCATTACGGAAGATAATTACAAAAAAAGAAGAAGAGATTTGGAACTTATTAATAAGAATTATCATTGCTTGAAACATATGGATAATGTGGTACGTGCATACTCTTTAGGACTAAAATATCGAGAAGAAAATATTAAGAAAAACAAAGAAACTGAAATAAAAGCTACTAAGCAAAGAGAAAAAGACAAACATGATGCTTATATAAAAAAATTAGTAGATATTAGAAACAATCAAGAAAAAGTGGCGTCACTTGAAGGAAAAGAGAAATATTTGGTGTTGCTAAAAGCAAGACTAAAAGAAATGAATAAAAAGAAGGCAGAGCTTGAGGAAGCAAAAAAGAAAATGAATCAATTAGCAGGAATAATAGCTGTTAGCACTACTCCAACAACCACAATTCCGCAAGAACCAGGATTAGACTGGAAAACATCTGCGTTAGCAGGTGCGGCTTCGGCCGTGGGAGGTCCTATGGCGGGCATGATGGTTATTTCAGACTCAATGACTCAACAACTCAATAACGTAAAAACACCAACGACAAATATAAATCCTGAAGAAGCAGAAAAATTTAGAAATGATTTTATGAGCCATCTTACTCCAGCTATGCAGGAAACTGATAAAAAACTAAGTGAATTAAATAATCCAGAACAATTGAAATATGAAATCAATAGTTTTGATTTGTTAATTGATACAGGATATTTAGCAGAAAAGGCTAAGAATATTACTCCAAATGTGATGGGATACAAAGTGATAACTCCATATGAAATGTATGTTGATGTTAAGTTTTCAACGAAAGAAGTGGAAGTTCTCAATGAACCAGCCATTATAGATGGAAGTTTTCGTGTGAATGTTTACGACGTTAATAAGTTGGTTGCACGTGGAGTTGTGTCAGGTGAAGGCTATGGTGTTACAGATATTGAAGGGATCGGATTTAGAAATAATACATTTAGATTGCTTTGCTATTCCGCAGATGGAATAATTAATCAAGAACATGAGTTGAGAATTGAAGTTGAACCGCAAAATTTGTGGTATGTAGAGAATAGAAAATATAAATAATATGGAGAATATGGCTTATAAAAGAGCAGAGATTATTATGAACTGAACCCCAAATGTTGGACAGTTTATTAGGCTATGATCTCACATCGAAACACCAGACAGACCAAATAACTAAAATGAAAAATATATAATCGAGGAGAATAAAAAATGAAAAAAATTGTAATCCTAATAATGACAGTAGTTGTTTGCATATCCTTGTTTGGATGTGGAGAAAAAAATTCTAGAGAAGCAAAACAAGCAAAAGTAACTGGGCTAGATGAATTCAGGTGGAATATGACCCCCAAGGAAGTAAAGAATAATATTAAAAAATACTATTCTCAATACAAGATAACTGATGAAAGCAAAAAAGAAATAGATATTGAGTATGGAGTTATATCAATGATGACTGAATACAAATTTTATTTTAAAAAAGGATTATTAAACAAAATATCTTTTAAACAAGATGGAAATGAAGATGACTACAGAGAATTAGTTGATGAGAATAAAGATTATTATAATAAAATGGAAGAGGAAGCAGATTTAATGGCGAGCACAAGTATAGTGCTATATTCAAAAACCACATCTTTAGGCATAATTTATCTAAAAGGAATTAATTCAGAAGATGGGAGCGTCAATTTAGATTATGAAAAATATAAACCAGATGAGTATTATAATGAACTTGATAGTATAAAATAATACAAATAATGGCAAAAGTCAGAATTACTTATATAGCATTAGTTAAGAATCAAAAAAATAAAGGAGAAAAGTAATGAAAGTTTGGAAACTTGTATCGGGAATTATCTCATTAGTGATTGTATTGATTATTTTGTTTCAGTCGTGTGCAGTAGGAGTGGCTAACACGATGTCTAAGAGTGATGATATGAGTGGCACGCTTGGAGTTTTGGTGGCTATGCTTTTGATTGCGGCTGGTATTGTATCGATAGTAGTTAAAAACAGTCAGAATAAAAAATCATATATTCCTTTGATAATTTTATATGGGTTAGGTGCCTTGATAGGATTTACATCGTCTGGAAAGTATGCTGACCTAGTGGTTTGGGCAGTATGGTGTTTGGTGTGTGCTATAGTTGCCGCAGTAGGGCTTGTTAAGCAAGAGAGCGAACAAGAGGGAACAAATAAACCACTTTACAAACAATGGTGGTTTTGGTTAAGCATAGGCGCAGCAGTGATATTTGTGTTTATAGTTATAGCTAATGTGTCGAACAATAAAAAATTCTCAAAAAATAACAGCAGTGATGATATAGAGACAACAGAAAAACTTGAAACTGTCCCAGACTCTGAAATTGATTATGTTTATTCAAATCCAGAAAAATATGCAGGGAAAAGAGTGATTATAAAGGGACAGGTTTCAGATAGCGTGGAAAAAACAAAAGATGGAGTATCTTTTACAGTTTATGCAGATCCACACAGCATAAAGAAGAGTGCAACAATATACGCTGGTGATTTAGATGTAGATATAAAGGATGAGGATTACGTAGTTATTGATGGAGTGGTGCTTAGTGATGAGGATGTAGAAGACTTTAATATGAGTGATGTGAACATTGATGCTACAAAAGTGAAAAAATCCAACTATATTGATGTGTGTTCACCAACATTAAAAACGTATAAGATAAACAAAACAATAAATCAAAGAGGCTATAAGGTGACTTTGAAAAAAGTCGAGCTAGCCAAGAATGAAACAAGGGCATATATAAAAGTAAAGAATAGTGGAAAAGCTGAATTTGATTTATATGAACATAGTGCCAAACTGATACAAGGACATAAACAATATGAAACTGACAATAATTTTGATGCAGATTACCCAGAACTACCAGATTCCATGGAGAAAGGAATCAAAGCTAAAACGATTTTAAGTTTCAAAAAGATTAAAGTTAATAAAAGTTTTACATTAAAGATACCGGCATCCAGTGATGACTATGAAGAAAACATAACAGATTATGTTTTTAATGTTAACATTAAATAGATGTTTTTGTGTTTATTAGTATTTGGTTGTTAATTGACCTCAATATGAACCCAAAAATGTGGGTAAAAGGAGATAATATGTATAATGGCAATGTATATTGTATAAGTGTGATAATAAGATGCACAATATATAGCATAAGCCATTAAGCAACTATCGAGATTGAGTAATAACATCTTTTTTGAAAAGCCCATATATAAAGGGCTATAGAAAGAATTAGCAGAACTTGACCCAATTATGACCCAAATATATCGACAAATTTACTGTTTTTTTCTTGGAAAACCATTTGGAATTTGTCGCATTTTTACCAATGTTTAATTATTTAAACAAGAATAATGAGTGGTATTATAATATTAGTAGATTTACCACTATTCCATCGTATAATGCGGACAGATGATAAGAATGCTTATTATGTTGCAAAATTATAGGAGCAGAGGGTAAAAACTCTGCCCCTTTTTAATTTGATAAGAATAGCTAAAATGAATTTGATTTGAAATTCTAATATAGTATAATTAAAATGAGATGGTGTATTGATTTACATCTATGGATTCGGAAGATTTTTCATAATCAACAATAGATTATGACATTTATTAACAGGAGGAAAGGATATGTTGAAAAGAGTAAAAAAAGTGCAAAGTATTATTGTAATTTTAACTTTGCTCTTGGGTTTGTTACCAATTTCAAATGTTCAAAGGACTAATGCTGATAGTGTTTATTACATTTATTCAGTTGAAGATTTGTATGATGTAAGAAATCATTTGAGTGATACAGTCTATTTGATGAATGATATTGACTTAACTACAGCAACAGCCCCAGGTGGTGATTATGATTTCGAAGGAAAAGGATGGAAACCGATTGGTATAGCAGATAGTTACACATCTGGAGTAAGTTTTAGTGGAAAATTCTTAGGACAAAATCATACTATTTCTGGAATGAGAATTGAATCTGATTCTCTAACAAGGGCGGGATTGTTTTATGAGATTTCAGGTACTGTTCAAGATTTAAATGTTCAAGGGTACATAAAAACAGCAAGTCCTATCTGCGCAGCCGGAGGTATTACATATAGTTTATACAATGGCAAAATAATAAATTGCAATAATTATGTGAAAATTAATACCTATGGCGGAATAGCAGGAGGAATAGTTAGTTACAATACTCAAGGACAAATTAGCAAATGCGCTAACCACGCGAATATAGAAGTTATTGAGCAAGGTTCGGGTTATTTAACTAGAGCGGCAGGAATAGTTGGATGGTCAGATGGTGGAAGCATAAGTTATTGTTATAATGCGAATAATATAATTGTTCGCAGTGGATGTAATGGTAGCAACTCAGACCAGGCTGCAGGAATAGTAAGTGGTAGAAAAGATGGATCATCGCATGGGTATGGTGCGAGTGTCAATGATTGTTACAATCAGGGTGATATTATACTTACAAATGGTTATTCCAATAGATATTCTGCTGCAGGCATTCAATCTAGCGCTAAAATATCAACAGTATATGATGTTGAGAATGTGACTCATTGTTACAATATTGGAAATGTTAGAACCACTTCTTCAGGTGGCACAGTAAATAATAATTGTTATGCTATTTCACCTTCATCAACAGAATCTTATTATTTAAATACTCTTGCTGCGGGAGATGATCAAGCTACGGCTTTAACAGAAAGTCAAATGAAAAACCAAAGTATGTTTAATGGTTTTGATTTTGCCACTTGTTGGGTTATTGACAAAAATACTGCATACAAATATCCTCAACTTAGGAGCAATCGTCAATTTATTAATAAAGAAATAACTAGTGTTGAATTAGTTAATTCGCCATCTAAAACAAGATATTATACGCAAGATGTTTTGAAATTAGATGGTGGAATAATTAAAGTGTATTATGTTGATGGAAGTTCAGAAATAAAAGAAATGACAGACGAAATGCTTATAGAAGCCTCAACTAATTATACTTCGAGTTCAGGTTTTAAAAATGTATATATTTATCCTGATAAAAAAGATAATCCAGAAAAGGCTTGTTATTTTGAAATAGAGGTAGTGACACGTCCGACTGCCACATTAATGACACTATTATCTGAACCAAATCAAAAAGTATTTGTTCAAAATACAGCATTTGATTTTACGGGATGCCAGGTTCAAATTGCATACGATAATGGAGATATAGAGGTAAGAGATATTGATGCATCGATGACCACGGGAGGTTCAATTAGCACCATTGGCACTCAGACTATACAGTATAAATTAAATACCTTATCAGTGCAGTTTACGATTGAGGTGATTCCGCTTAGCGTTACATCGATAGTAGTTGAAACTAAACCTAATAAACTCACTTATTTAGAAGGAGAAAGTTTTAAACCAGCAGGCATGGTAGTGCGAGCTTATTTGAATGATGGAAGCGATAGACTAGTAGATGATTACACATATAGTGGTTATTCGTCAGAACCAGGTACTCATACGATTACTGTGGAGTATTCAGGCTGTACGGACACTTTTGATGTTGTAGTTAATGAAAAAACAGCTAAATCCATTAAAGTTACAAAGTACCCAACAAAAACAACATACGTCCAAGGACAAGAAATAGATCCTGATGGTATGGAAGTGACTGCATATTATAATAATGGTACCAATAGTGTTATCACAGGATATACTATTGATAAACCTACTATGGATACAGGAGTTCAAACTGTAGCAGTTAGATATGGTAGTTTGACTACATATATTCCTATTACAGTTATTGCGAGACAAGCCACTGGATTATTTGTCACATCACCCCCTAATAAGACAACTTATGTTGAAGGAACAGACTTTGATGATACAGGACTTGTTATAGCGGCATCATTCAATGATGGAATTACAGAAAGCGTTGAAGATTATGAATTGGCAGGAGTAGATACATCAACAGTAGGTAGTAAAGTAGTGACAGTTATGTATCAAGGGTTAACAACTACGTTTGAACTTAATGTAGTGGCAAAATCCTTAGAGTCAATCAGAATTTTAGATAAGGGTAAAGACTCATACTTAGTTGGTGAAGAGTTAGATACTAGCGATCTAATCGTAGAAGCATACTATGATAACGGAACTCATGAAACAGTCAATGATTATGCAGTAAGTGGTTTCACAGGAGAGGTCGGAGACAATGTTATCACAGTTAATTACCAAGGAAAGAAAATAAATTATGTTGTAAAAGTACATGAACCAGATGATGAGTGGACTGTAACAAAAGAAGCGACATGTACTGAGAAGGGTGAAAGAGTAAAATACTGTAAACATTGTGGAGCAGTTGCAATAAAAGAAGAAATAGACAAATTAGGACACACAGCGGTACCTGATTTAGCTAAAGAGGCCACATGTACAGAGGCGGGATTAACTGCAGGCTCACATTGTGATACTTGTGGAGCAATACTAGTTGCTCAAGAAGTCATTCCTGCAAAAGGACATACACCTAGTGAAGATTGGGAGTTGGTAAAAGACTCTACATGTTTAGATGAAGGTTCACAAGTAAGAAGATGTACAACTTGTCATGAAATAGTTGACACAAATGTAATTGCAGCAAAAGGACATAAATTAGTTACTGATGAAGCGGTTGCAGCCACTTGTACAGAATCAGGATTAACTGAAGGATTACATTGCGAAGTTTGTGATGAGGTAATCCAAGCACAAACTATTATTCAACCATTGGGGCACGTTGAAGCAGAAGAATGGACTGTAACTAAATCTCCAACTTGTACGGTTGCAGGAACAAGAGTTAAGAAGTGTGCAGTTTGTGGTCACATTCTCAAAACAGAAATAATAGATCCTACTGGACATTCATTTAAAAACTATGTTTCAAATAATGATGCTACATGTACAGAAGATGGAACTAAGACAGCTAAGTGCGAACACTGCAGTGAGACTAAGACTATAACTGATGTTAATAGTGCCAAGGGTCATAAAGTGGTTTATGATAAAGCTGTGGCGGCAACATGTACAGAATCAGGATTAACTGCAGGCAGTCATTGCTCAGAGTGTCATGAAATTTTGCAAAAACAAGAAGTAGTTGCACCTAAAGGACACAAAGAAAGTTCTAGATGGACAGTTTCCAAAGAACCAACTTGTACAGAAAAAGGTGTTGAAGTATGTAAATGTGTTGAATGTGATGAAGTATTAGATTCAAGAAAAATAGAAGCTAAAGGCCATACTGAAGTAGTGGATGGAGCGATAGAAGCTACCTGCATAGACACAGGACTTACTGAAGGAAAACATTGCCATGTTTGCGGCGAAGTGTTGGTGGCTCAAAAAGTCATTCCAGCTAAAGGTCACCATGAAGTTGTTGATAAAAAAATAGATGCAACATGTGAGAAAACAGGGCTTACACAAGGAAGTCACTGTGATGTTTGTAGTGAAATTCTCGAAAAACAAGAAGTGATTCCTGCAAAAGGTCATTCTACTGAATTAAAACATGTGTCGCAAGCAACATACTTCGACGAAGGATACACTGGAGACAAAGTATGCAATATTTGTGGACAAGTATTAGAATATGGTGAGCCAATTAGTAAGTTGCATGTGCCAAAAGCAATTGTAAAATTTAAGAAGGGCAAAAAGAAAATAACTCTTAAATTCACAAAACAGAAGAATATTACTAAATACGAAATAAGAATTAAGAAAGGCAAAAAGTGGAAAGTATATTTTACAAATAAGAAAACATATAAACTCAAAAAATTAAAAAAGAAAAAGAAATATACTATCAAAGTAAGAGCATTAATAATTAGAGACAGCAGGACCGCTTATAGCCAATTTATAACAAAAAAAGTGAAAACAAAATAATTGCGAATGGATGACTACATTAGTTTGCGAAGAGGATAGGTATTAACCTATCCTCTTTTAATTTTGTCTTAAGAAATATATCTTATTGTTTGTTGGAGGCATTATCTTGCTTGGCGTACGATTCATTTAATATTCTAGGATATAATTTATCTGTCAATTGTCTAAAAGTCTCAATGCTTTCATATCTGTATAGTTTAATATTAAATGAAGATTCGTATTGTTTATCAAGAGCAGCATCTATTTCTCCACAAATTTCAGCATATTTTTTTTGAGAACTTTCCAATCTATCATCATGGAATATATCAACAGTACTAGATGTATATAGATCCATTGCTTTATCAAACTGTTTCTTTCCATATTTCTTTATTATCTTATTAAAAGCATCATTATATTCACTGACAAATCTATCCAAATCAACCAATTGTTGAATTAAATAATAAAATAATTTTTCGGATAATAGAGAATTTAAAACCTCTTTATTATCCGCTTTAAATAATTTTGTTGTTTTACTATTAACACCAGTAATATTTCTAATACTATCAATAGATTCTTCATCAAGTCCTAGAGAATCACTAATAATATTATCTTCTTTGGTTTTCAATTCATAGCCTGGTTCACATAGTAGATAACCTAATTCACAATTAAAAATGTCGCACATTTTTAGAAGAACATCTAGTGGAGGGAGAGTGCCGCTTTCATAAAGCGAAACTTGTTTAGCTCCTGATTTTTGACCCAGCTCATCCCCGAGTCCTTTTTGTGACCAACCTTTTTTATCTCTCTCGAGTTTGATGCGTTTACCTATTTTTTCTGCAGAATACTTCATAATTATCACCTCGTTACCTATAAAGTAAAACTATATTTTGACAATTTACTTTTCAATCAGTACAATTATAACATACTTCTTTGAGAAGTCAAATATATTATTAGGAGGAAAAAAGATGAAGCAAGATTTATTAATTAAAAGAAATGATGATATCATCATCGACACATGTAGTCTAATGAATCATAGTTCTTTCGGATTGTTTCTAAAGACTAATGCGGATAAGTTTAGAGAATTAGATAAAAAGATTGTCATTCCGTATGCAGTATATTGCGAACTGACAGAACAAATGAGTTCTACTGATATGTCAAAAAGAGATAGTGCAGAAAAAGCTAATTCACTATTGAAAGATTATATAGACATAATCAGTGTTGAAGATTATTGCCTTGATGAAGAGGAAAAAACTAAAGCATTTGCTGATGCAGAATTGTTGGCGAGATTAACAAAGAATAGAACCAGTCGAAAACAATTATTAATCTCGAATGACAAGAGACTGACAGCAGATGCCTATAATTTAAACAGATCTGAATCGTGCTTTGGCAATGATGTTTGGGTATCATATTTATCCGAAAGTGGAAAACTCAAAACATGTGATTGTGTTTATAAGAAAGATGAAAAAGATGCGGTTCAATATGTAGTAACAAAGAAAGAAAACAATATCTGGGCACAAATATTTGGAGGACTAGGAATCGCGGCATCATGTTTTGGAGCTGGATATTTCTTTGGGAAAAAGAATAGAATGTATCAGATTTAAAGAAAGGAGGGATTCATATGTCAGAACTAATTAAATATAGTGTAGAAGAAGATGCTTATAATTGGTTAAATGAAAATCCAGGTTTGGCACGCATCTTTGGTGGAATTGTTCTATTTCTTATTAGCGGCGGAATGATTTATGGCGGAGTGAAAGAACATATTGATAGTAAGAATGAACAAGCATTGGAAGACAACTCAGTTTATGCTAATCGACAAGGGGAGGAATAATAGTGAAGAAAAACACAAGAACAACACTTAAGGCCTTATCAATAATATTGACAGCAATAGCAATTGCTCAAAGACTTCACCTGGAACAATAGAGATAGAATAAAACCTGAAATGAAAAACAATTCATTTCAGGTTTTATTATTAAGTGTTATAATACAAAAAGAGATTGTACGGAGGTGCTTTATGAACGAGAATGTTTTAAAGTTAAAAGAATGGATTGATGGATCGGATAATATTGTGTTCTTTG
>ODAI011371790.1_pt1 | contig 10514 bp, 8 predicted proteins | sample 1539321 | NCBI WGS metagenome assembly ODAI01 (sample SAMN02144231, study PRJEB22623) | gut metagenome | biome: sheep rumen | host: Ovis aries | place: New Zealand | reverse complement strand
TTTCAAAATCCTCTTCGCTTTCACCGGGGAAGCCGGCAATTATGTCGCACGAAATGAAGGGATTGTCTTTCACGCTTCTGATTTTTTCTATGGCCCTCACAACATGTTCAACCGAATGGGGTCTGTTCATAAGGCGAAGGATTCTGTCGCTCCCGGATTGTATGCTCAGATGGAAAAAAGGCTGCACCCGGGGATTTGAAAGAACGGCGCAAAGACTGTCGTCAACACTCTGCGGATAAAACGAAGAGATTCTCAAAAGGATTTTTGATGTGGAGTCTATCACAAGCTGGAGCAGGTCTGAGAACGAAAGACGTTTTCCGTCTTTGCCGGCGGCACTGTACTGGCTCAGATTCACACCGGTGAAAACAACTTCATTCATTCCTCCGTCTTCCATTTCCTTTACACGCGATACGACTTCTTCAGGAGAAAGCGACACTGATTTTCCACGGGCAAGATGTATGCGGCAGAAGGCACAGGCACAGTTGCATCCGTCCTGTACTTTTATGGAACCGCGGCTGTGCTTTTCAAAGACAGGTGTGTACAGGGAAAAAATATCCAGGTGAGGCACGGAAGTTTCGTCTGCATCGTTTGAAAGAACATTCAATCCCGTAACGGGGGAAACACGGCGCATGGATTTTTCACCGTTTCCGCTTACTGCGGCCTGTATGTACTGCTCAAGTCGTTCGAGGGAAAAGCTTCCGTTTTTTATGGAAAGAACCCCGCCGTTCATTTCAACGGCAATGGCGGCAAGAAGATATTTTTTTGTTCCGGCCAGAACGGCTATGCGGTCAGGACATATTGACTTAATGGATGACGCATCCAGCTCGGCATAACAGCCCGTCACAATGATTGGAGCAAAAGGATATTTCTGAAGCATGAGACGGATCAATCTTCTGGCTTTTTGTTCGGCTTTTCCTGTAACCGTACAGGTGTTTATGACGCATAGAACGGTTTCAGAGTCTTCCGCCGTGGACGAAGTCACTCCTTCCATATCAGGCACGAACCCATGAAGCGAAAAGGCACGTGCGGCACCCTCGCTTTCATCGTGGTTCAGGCGGCATCCGAGCGTCTCAAAATGGATTTTCATGGGATGGAATCACATTAAAGGTGTGACTGGCAACGGGATTTTCCACGTGCGGCATCCGCAAGAGCCGGATTCTGCTGCAAAGCCTTGTCGTAGGCAACGATGGCATTGCGGTAGTCTCTGGCCATTTCCCTTGCATATCCAAGGCGTGACCACCACGAACCCATCTTCGGTTCAAGACGGACTGCCATTGAAAGAGCTATGTCGGCGTGTTCGTATTTTGCCTGCTTTATATAAATCTCACCGGTCATATAGTAGACACGGCCAAGTCTTGTTGCGTCTTCGCGGGTAAGAGAGATGTAGGACTGGAAAAGACTCAGTGCCTCGCCGTTTTTGTCAAGGAAATACTTTGCCTCTCCTAGAATTTCGATGATTCGGACATCCTCAGGGGCAAATTTGAGTGCCGCGGTTGCTCTGACTTCCGCTTCAGCATACTGCTTGTTGTCAACGAGTGCCCAGCACAGAACCGTATAGGAATCCCTGTTGCGGGGGGTCACTTTGATTTCTTCCTCGCAGATTTCTATGGCACGTGTGTAATTTCCCGCAAGCCATTCTTTTCTGGCATCCGGTTTTTCCTGGGCAAAAAGTCCAGCCGCAGACAGGGCCATTGCAAGGCCGAAAATGATTTTTGCTACTGATTTCATAGAATTCCCTCTGATCCGGAAGTCATAGTGCACTGACCGGAAAAATGAGAACCCGGTTCAAGCACGACCTGTGCCGAGCTGATGTCGCCTTCCACGGAACCAGAGCCGGCCACGTACACAAGTTTGTAGCCTTTTACGTTTCCCTTCACTTTTCCCCGGATCAATATGCGGTCCGCAACTATGTCGGCATTGATTTCCGCATCTGAATCAACCAGCAGGTCACTGGTTGCCTCAATATTACCGTTCACTTTTCCTTTAATCATAAAGGGTTTTGCAAATCGGATATTGCCTGAAAAAGTGATGTCACTTGCCAATATGGTGTCAAAATCATCCTCATCTGTTTCAAATGGGGTGGCGTCTTTCATCTCGTACATAAACTTTATTGTAATTATAATTGCAAAAGTGGTCAATCCCCTTTTTCCCTGATTCGGACCGCCTGGGACTTTGCTGAGAATATGCGGCGGAACCTGATGATTTTCACGGGGAAACGCCCTCATAACAGTGTTTTTGGGGAAGGGATTGGAAGGGCGCCGGAGGCGTTCTGCCGCCTGCGGCAGAATGGAGTGGCAGCGGAACCCTGGAAAGCCCGGCCGACGCTTGCGGCGGATCCCCCCCCAGAAAAACCGGTTTTCTACACCGATGATTTCTTCCCTTGACTAAGTTCAAATGGTATAATAAAATATTGAAAAATGTCTGCTTATACGATAATTGTTTCGGACACTGCACTTTTGCAACGGGTATGCGGAACAAACGACAGTAATTTAAAACTCATTGAATCATTTCTGGGAGTTCCTGTTTTTGCAAGGGGTAATGAGCTTTCCCTGGGAGAAGCCGCGCCTGAAACAGAGCAGCAGTTCAACTTCATCATCAACCGTATTCTCGATGAGATTGACGCGGAAGGGCCTCAGGTTGCCGACAGGGATTTGATTCAGTCCATTCTCAATCAGGGGAATGAGGGCCGGGGTGATTTCAGTTCCTCCGAAGACCGCAGATTTTTCTCGCAATGCTCCATCACGATTCCCGGGGGTGTCCGCAAGGTTTATCCACGCACGAAGGGGCAGGCAAAACTCATTCAAGCCATGAGAAACAGCGATATGGTGTTTGCCACCGGGCCTGCCGGTTCGGGAAAGACGTTTCTTGCTGTGGCGGAGGCACTCAGGTTGGTGCTGAGTCATCAAAAATCTTCTATAATATTAACCAGACCCGTGGTTGAGGCAGGTGAAAGCCTTGGGTATCTGCCCGGTGCTCTGGAAGAAAAAATAAATCCTTATATGAGACCGCTCTACGATTCCATGAATGCCGTGCTTCCTAAGGAGACCGTGCGCAGGATGACGGAGACAGGTCTTGTTGAAACGGCTCCCCTGGCCTATATGCGCGGACGGACGCTGAATAATGCCGTTCTTATTTTGGACGAGGCCCAGAATACGACAAAAGAGCAGATGAAAATGTTCCTCACGCGTATGGGAGAAGGCTCCAAGATATTCGTGACCGGGGATGTGACACAAATTGACCTGCCGCACAGGGTTCCTTCGGGATTGGTTCATGCGCTTTCGGTGCTTGAGTCTGTTCAGGGAATTGCCGTGGAAAATCTTTGCGCAGAGGATGTTGTCCGCGGTGAGCTGGTCAAGAGGATAATTCAGGCATACGAAAAGGACGAAGAAAATGAGTAAGAGAAATTCAGAGAAAGCTTCTTCCATAAAGGCTCTTATGAAATCGACAGGTGAATACCTTTCCGAAAACAGGGCTGTCATTCTCACTTATGTGGTTCTGTTCATTCTCTGTTCCATTTTTGCCCTCGTAAGGATTGCTTCGGGGACTACTGTTTCTTCAAAGGCTCTGGGCTCTTATGAAATAGGGCAGATTGCCGATGAGACGATTATTGCAAAAAGTCCGCTTCCGGCAACCGTGGAGAATCCGGTCACTGTTGAGCGCGGAGAGACTATCATAAAAAAGGGATTCCCGGTCACAAAGGAGCAGTACGACAAGCTCAGGAAGATGGCTGAATCCCCCGCGTACATCGATTACAAGTCGTTTCTTACGAATGTGCTTTATCTTATGCTTCTCACGCTGGTCTTCTTTTTCCTTTTCTCGAAAAAGACGCTCGGACGCGATGTGAAGCTCAAGGAACTTATTTTGGAGTGCATCTGTTTTGCTCTGGTCTACGGGCTTGTGAGCATTGCCGTGAGTCTTCTGCATTTCAGTTCTTCTCTTCATCTGGCGGTGATTCTGCCGTCGTCTTTCTGTGTGTTTCTGGTTGCCATCATCTACGGGCACAACAGCGCAGTGTATTTTTCCGTTCTGCTTTCGCTGGGCATTTTCAACGCAAGCGGATTCATGATTTTCCTGTTCCTCTACTCTCTCGGGACCTGTCTCATTTCCGCCAGACTCGTATACGGCATTTCAAAACGTTCACAGATGGTTTGGGTTGCACTTGAACAGGCCGCATTCAACGTGGTGGTTCTTGCACTGCTGAAGTTCATTCTGAACACACCAATCAGCGGAGACGGATTTTCGATTCTCGGAGTGGCTTTCAACGGATTCATTTCGGCAATCGTCTGTCTGGGATTCCTTACGCCTATTGAGCTTGCCCTTAATTCGGAAAGTGTTTTCAGGCTGCTCGAACTCTGCGACACGAATTCCCCTGTTTTGAAGGAAATGCAGGCTGTGGCATCAGGAACTTACGTACATTCGCTGAACGTTGCAAATCTTGCCGACCAGGCATGCCAGAGCATCGGTGCAAACGCCCTGCTTGCGAAAGTGAGCGCCTATTACCACGACATTGGAAAGCTTAAGAATCCTGAGTATTTTACCGAAAACCAGCAGCCGGGAGACAATATCCACGACAGAATAAGCCCTTCAATGTCTGCCACAATCCTCAGGGCCCATGTGAGGGACGGCATAAAGACGGCAAAAGAGCTGGGGCTTCCAGAATCCGTAATAACAATAATAGGCGAACACCACGGAAACCAGGTGATTGAATGGTTTTACAACAAGGCAAAGCAGATTGACCCGAACACTCAGCCGGAAGAATATTCCTACATGGAAAATCCGCCTTCAAGCAGGGAAAGTGCAGTCGTTATGCTGGCCGACACCGTTGAAGCCGCTTGCAAATCTCTTACAAAGGAAGGAACTCCGTCTTACGGGGCTTTGGACAAAAAAATCACCGAACTCATAAACAAAAAGATTGCCGACCACCAGTTGGACAACAGCGACATTACGCTCAAGGATTTGAAGGCCATTCACGATTCATTCCTCCACTTCCTTGAAGGACATTACCACAGCCGCATCAAGTATCCCGGACAGGAAAACTCAGACGCGGAAAACGCATCGGGACAGATGACTCCATCACGCGAACCGAGCCTCTCGCCTCAGCCGGAACCGACAATCGGAGGAGAAGTCACGCCTGTTCCAGTGCAGGAGAATGAAAAAAACAAAGCCGGGGAAACCGAGGAAAGTGCAAAAAGCTCCAAGGCAAAGGAATCCTCTGCAAAAAAATCAAAGACAAGCAGGACTGCAAAGTCCGACAAAAAAAGCTCCGTGAAATCTGAAAAATCTGAAAAAACCGGAGAGAAAAAAAAGACCAGGACTGCTAAATCAGCGGTCGAAAAGGAATGAATATGAAAAATACAATTCTGGTGGACTGCACGGAAGACATTCAGAGTCCGCCGTGGATAGAAAAAATCTCCCCGTTTCTGGACTCGGTTATGGAAAAACTGGACTATTCGGGGGAAGAGCTTTCCGTGATGTTCTGCTCGGATGCTTTTATTCAGAATTTGAACAAACAATACCGTAACATTGACGGACCTACAGATGTTTTAAGTTTTGAAGACGGCGGCACCTACACTGACGATGAGGGAAACGAGTGGAAATCGATGGGCGATATCGTGATAAGTCTCGAAACCCTGCCTAAAAATGCAGAATATTTCCAGGTATCTGAAGATGAAGAGTTGAAAAGACTTTTAGTACACGGTTTACTGCATCTGCACGGAATGGATCACGGAGAAGAGCACGTTGAAAAGGACGTTGAGCCTGAGTGCGAAATGTTGAAACTGCAAAAAAAGGTGATGGAGAGCTTCTCCGATGTGCACCTTTTATAGAGGAAAAAGGATTATATAAATGGGTTTATTTTCATTCGGCAAAAAAAAAGATAAAAAATCCGAGGAGCCTTCGTCGAACGGAGAGCTTCCTTCGCAACAGGAGCTTTTGGCAGAGGAAAAGCACGACATGATTCAGGGTGTCGAGGAACTTTCAGTCACTACGGTTAAGGAAGTCATGGTTCCCCGCATCGATGTTGATTTTATTTCGCTCGACACGGCACAGGAGGAATTGCTCCCGAAAATCACTGAAAGCGGTCATTCAAGACTTCCTGTTTATTCCGGCTCGATTGACAATGTGGTCGGTGTGCTCTATGTAAAAGACATTCTGACCCTTTTTGCCCAGGGACAGGCCATAGATTTGGGAAAAATCATCCGCAAGGCATATTTTGTGCCCGAAAGCAAGCACATAGACAGTCTGCTCAGGGAATTCAAGAGAAAGCATGTGCATATTGCGATTGCCATAGACGAATACGGCGGAGTGAGCGGAATTGTCTGTATGGAAGACATAATCGAGCAGATTGTGGGAGACATACAGGACGAGTTTGACAACGAAAGGGAAGATATCATTTCGATGGGCGACAACGTGTGGATTTGCGATGCCCGTGTTGATTTGGACGATGTGAACGAAACAATCGGCACATCCTTCCCCACCGAGGATTTTGACACTCTAGGCGGATTTGTGTTCGACCTTTTCGGAAAGATTCCCGTGAAATTCGAGAAGGTTTCCTGGAAAAACTGCGATTTCATAGTTCAGGACATGGAAGGACATAAAGTTAATGTTATAAAGCTAATTGTTCGAAAAGATAAAAGGGAAGATTTAAATAAGGAGCCTTGAGTCGATTGATTCAAAGTCTTCTATAATGTGGGAACCTCTAAAAACTTAAGTTTTTTAGCGATGCCCTATATCAGTGGGAGGAATTATGAAAATTAAATCACTGGCAATGGCCGCATTTTTATTCTGTTCCGTTGTGATGGCCGGGGCTGAAACAAAGACCGCCCTTTCGCTCTACAACAAGGCATACCAGTTCCAGCAGAGGGAAGACTTCTATTCAGCCATAGAGTCCTACCGCGAGGCACTGCAAATCAACCCGCAGTATGGAGATGCCTGGTACAATCTTGCCTTGTGCACTTTCCACCTGGGTGAATACGATCTGGCGGTGACTTATGCAGACTCGGCAGCGAAATATTCCCGCAACCTGAGCGAGATTCAAAATCTCAAGGGTATGGCTCTCATTTCGATGGGCAGGATTGACGAGGCCCGCACAGTATTTGAGGCGGTTCTAAAAAAATATCCCAATGACGTGAATGCACGCTTCGGACTTGCAGAAATCGACCTTTACAAAGGAAGCGCAACATCCGCAGAGAAGAAATATCTTGATGCTTTGAAGAGGGACAACACCAACAGAAAGGCACTTTTGAGTCTTGCATTGGTTTCAGCGGACCAGGGAAACAACGCCGCCGCAGAACGTTATGTAAACCAGGCCCTCGAATACCACAGCGGAGAGGCGGAAGTCCACTATCTGGCTTCATATCTTGCGGCAAAACGCGGAGAACTCAAGGAAGCGGAACGCAGGGCAAGAAGCGCAGTGCAGATCAAGGGTGATTACGACAAAGCCTACGAACTTCTGGCGGACATCCTCTTTTCACAGGGACGCTACGACGAAGTGATTGACATCTGTGAATTCCGCATCGGACGCAACAGAAATCTTCCGGTGGCCTGGTATCTCAAAGGCATCTCACTTGAAAAACTGGGACGCAGCGAAGAGGCAATCGACACTTTGAACAAAGGACTTCAGATAGACCCTCTTGACGAGTTGATGCGTCTGGCACTCGAGCAGATTGTGAACAACTCGCTTGCAATAGAAGATTCCCGCCGTGCACAGTGGGCTCAGTTCCATGCGGCAAAGGCTCTTGAGTTCAACAGGGCATTCGACGGTCCGAGCGAAAGATACGAATATCAGAAAGCGCTTTCAATGGATCCGCTCAACATAAAAACAAGACAGGCCTTCGCAAATCTTCTTGAACGCGACGGTTTCCACGAGCTTTATCTGCAGCAGCTGAAATTCATAAGGGCAAACGAAACAAGGGGAAGAGACCGCACTGTGCAGCAGAAAAGGAACGACGACACAATCGAAGGACTTGAAAGCCTTTTGAGGTCAAATCTCGCGGCCAGATACAGCATCGACCCCTTCTATCTGGACAAATCGCGGTGGAATATCGGTGTTTACTTTGAAAAGGCTCCCGTTCAGCTGCTCCACTCCGATGCGGAGGAAGTCGTGGCAAATGCAGTGCGCGATCTTTTCAACGGAGTGGCTGTCACAACGGTTGACGTGAAGTCCGAGGGTATCTCAGGATTTGCAGAGGCCTACCGCATGGCACGCACTTCGGGCAGGGATTATTTCATCATCATCTCTGTTGACGAGACCGACCGTTCATTTACTCTTGACGCTTCGATGTATTCGGCGCGCACAGGCACAAAGACAACGGACATCAAAGTGTACCGCACCGGAAACGACCGCATCGCAAAATCAATCCGCAGACTCAGACAGGCTGTTCTCGACATTCTGCCAATCCGCGGAACGGTTCTTTACAATTCCACAAACACGGTTCTTGTTGATTTGGGAAAGAGCGACGGAATCACAAAGGGCGCACAGTTCGACGTGGTTAAAAAAGGAAAAGTCGTGACGGCAGACAGCGGTCCGGGAGTCTACTACAGCGAAAGCGATATTATCGGAACCTTTACGGTGACCACTGTAAACGAAGAGATTTCGGAAGGCACATACCAGAAGAAAGGATTTTACGACACTCTGAACGTGGGTGACGAGCTGATTCTTGTAAAGCTTTCCGACACAAACTCGGCGGCAGGAAACGCCGTGACAGACACACGCCCTGCGGCAGACAAGGAAGGAAATCCTGCAACGTCATCGGCGGCAAAGGCAGAACGCGAATCAATAAAGGAAGATTTGAAGGCTCCGCAGAGGAATTCAACTCTCATCCAGATGATTCACTCGCTCTTCTAGGCAGAACGCACCGCTTTCATAAAACAAACAATTCAACGGGCACTTGCGGAAACTTTCGGACTTTTGCAGCTGCCTAAAAAACACAAAGGCCGTTTTCCAGTATGAAGACGGTCTTTTTTTTATAGACGGTCTGTCTTTCCATGCCTCCAGACGATACTGCAAAAAAAAAACCGCCGGAAAAAATCCAGCGGCTTTCAGATTTAGATTAAAATGCCATGCAGTCTTTCAAGGCAAATTAACTGTAAATGTCAGTCAATTATGACATCAAGTCCGTCTTCTTCGTCATATTCCACTGTGAGAAGCGGATCATCATCTTCTTCCTCGGGGACAGTGTTTGCAGCGGGTGCAACAACAGGCTCCTCATTTTCACTGTCGGCAGCCACAATTACCGAGCGTACAACACGGAATCCCAAGTCAACGCCACGAAGCTCTGGAACTGAACTAGCGCGGTTTGCATTGCGGCAGAATACGGCATCGCTGTTGATTGAACCGCCGCGGCGCATCTTGCGTCCTGTGACATCGGCCTTGGCACCCAGAGGATTGTCATTGTCGGCGAGGTGGTAGTTTCCGTACCAGTCCCACACCCATTCCCAGACATTTCCGCTCATATCAAAAAGACCGAGCGCGTTGGGAGCCTTCGTAGCCACATCGTGAGTCTCGCCGTCGGGATTGTCTGCGTTCCATGCCACATCTGAAATGATGTTGCTTCCGCTGTAAAGATTTTCAGGACTTCCGTAGAGTCCTCCTATTGCGGCATATTCCCATTCGGCTTCGGTGGGAAGTCTGTATCCGTCTGCGGATGTGTTCCATGTGATTGTGTTCCAGCGGGCCTTGTCTCCGTCTGCTGAATCCATGCGGGGAATGTCGCCCCATTTGTCGGGGTCCGTCTCGCCGTCAAGACTATATACGGGGGTGAGACCTGCCATTGCACTCAATTTGTTGCAGAAAACAATTGCATCGTACCAGCTGACTTCTTCCACAGGACGCTCGGCACCCTTGAAGTGGGAATAGTTCACGCCGATTACGGCTTTATACTGTGTCTGGGTCACTTCGGTATTCAAAATGGAAAAATCATTAATCTTGACTTCATGAACCGGAGTCTCATTGTTTTCATTGTCGCGGCTTCCCATCTGGAATGTTCCACCCTCTACGGCAACCATATCAGAACTGATTTTTTCTGCGATGTTACTCTGGGCAAAAACAGAACAGGCCAATGCCAGTCCACCTGCAACTGCAATCAATTTCTTTGAATTCACATTATCCTCCATAAAAAACGGCAAGGTTCAAAACAGGCCTTCGAATCCGTTTTTCTTCATTATAATACCGTACTTGATAAATTTCAACTGATTTTATTGCACGTAGACTTTTTTTTTCATAAGCACGAAATCATCACAGTGCCCGGCAGATTGCGCAAGGGATACGGAGGGCAGCTTTAGCTGTTGGCGGCTCTGCCGGCAATGGAGCGAACGCGGAACCCGCAGCAGCCCGGCCCGAAGGGTGCGTCCGTACCGAAACAGGAAAAATCCGTTGATTTTTTCAGCAAGTCAAAGTATAATTTAGCAAGAAAGTTTATTATGCTGAAGATTTTTTATTTTGATTACTGTGCAGTTTTTCTCTTTTGTTTTATTCTGATGTCGATTTTTTACCGCCGTCTGACCACCGGACAGGC
>ODAI010238184.1_pt1 | contig 10514 bp, 9 predicted proteins | sample 1539321 | NCBI WGS metagenome assembly ODAI01 (sample SAMN02144231, study PRJEB22623) | gut metagenome | biome: sheep rumen | host: Ovis aries | place: New Zealand | reverse complement strand
AGCAAGCAGATGGAATACAACAAGTTGCACGGCATCACTCCAAAGCAGATAGAGACCCACGCAAACGTGCTCGCAAGCGAGCTGGGAGCCCTGTCCGCCTCCGGAAAACCTCTGAACCCCCGAGTGGCGAACGGCACCACAGGCCGCGTGAGCGCCCCCAACTCCTACGACGATCCCACCTACATCCCCAACCCTTCCGACCTCGGCAGCGGCACCGTCAGCGTGGGCTTCGGGCACGATTCCAAACGCGAACCGGGCTCAGCCTATGTGGACGGCTATGTGAAGGCCGACCTGGCCGCCGTGCTGCAGGATCCCGTCATCCGCTCCATGAGCCGCGAGCAGATAGAAAAGATGATAGAGGAAGACAAGCGCCGGATGCAGCACTCCGCCGCAGAACTGGACTTTGCCGAAGCCGCCCGCTACCGCGACGAGATGTGGGCGCTGCAGCAATATTTAAAAGTCTGGAAAAGTTTATAGACAATTGTCAAAAGTTGACAAAACGAGGGCGTACCTTTGCATCGTTGAACAATTAAACGACTTGCATTATGAACGCCAACGATCTTAAAATCTTCTTCGAGAATTCCGAAATTGCAGCCCTTATCGCAGACCTTGGCCTGGAAATGGAATAAGCTTCTATTTCAGATTCTTTAGGAAAATGCGTATATTTACGCAGAAATGTACAAGTTAGGAGATTACATCCATAACGGATTACTGTTTGTCAACAATATGGTTCGGCCCCGGCACAAAAAGCTGAGCCAGCTGATGATATACGCAACCACGATTTGCCAGTCCAGGTGCAGGCACTGCTCAATCTGGCAAAAACCCCGCGAGAGTCTAAGCCTTGAGGAGATCAAAGCAATAGTGGGGAGCAGATGCGTAACGCGCAGGACGGTAGTAGGGCTGGAAGGGGGCGAGTTCGTGCTCCATCCCCAGTACAGGGAAATAATGGAATGGCTGAGGGACAATCATCCTTACTATACCCTCCTGAGCAACGGAATCGCAGTTCCCAAAGTGGTAGATGCCGTGAGGCAGTATAAGCCGGTGCGTCTTTACATTTCTCTGGATGGAGACAAGAAGACTTATCCTGAAGTGCGCGGTGTAGATGCCCACGACAGCGTAATAGAACTCATTGAAACCCTCAAAGACGAGATACCAATCTCGCTGATGTTCTGCCTGACGCCATGGAATTCCTTCTCGGATATGGCCTATGTGATCGATGTGGCCAAAAAGTATGGCATAGACGTGCGCATCGGCATTTATGGCACCATGGATTTCTTCGACACAAAGGCAGACCTGATTAATGTCGAGGATTTCCAGGCCGGAATTCCCGCAAGCATACACGAAACGGAAGAGAACTTCGACTTTGTCGCCCTCTATGACGAGTGGCGAAAGGGAAGGCTCAAACTCCGTTGCCAGAGCATTTTCAGCAGTCTGGTGATACATAGCAACGGAGATGTCCCTGTCTGCCAGAACCTCGGAGTGAATCTTGGCAATATACGGGAGAACACTCTGGATGAGATATTCAACGGCAAGGCGGCTCACAGGCTTCAGTGCGAATACGAGCGCAACTGCAACGGCTGCTGGATCAACTTCCACCGCAAATACGACATTATACTCCTCAGGAATTTCGAGAAGTTCCTGCCAAAACCAGTAATTGAATGGATCTACGGGCCATACCAATGGACCTCCGACCACCGGATAACGTATAAAAAGTATTTCAGCAAATGAGCATCATCGACACCTACAAACGTATCCGTTCCGAAAAGTATCTGAAGGAAACCTACGAGGGCAAGTATGCGTTCGTAGGCCTCGGCCAGCACAGCCTCAGCAATCTCTACCCTGTTATCCATTATCTTCAACTGCCTCTGAAGTATATCTGTGTGACCTCGGCAGGAAAAGCGGAACTGATAGGGAAAAAGTTCCCGGGTGTCACGGGCACCACCGACCTGGACGCGGTCCTCGCCGATCCTGAAGTGAAGGGAGTGTTCGTCGCGGCCAGCCCCGAAGCCCATTTCAGCATTGCCCAGAAGGTGCTGCAAAGCGGGAAGTCACTTTTCGTGGAGAAGCCTCCGGTGCGGAATTCCCGGGAACTCGAAGTCCTTATCGGGATGAAAAAAGGCATCGCGACCGCCGGCTTGCAGAAACGCTATTCCCCGGCAGTCAAGATACTCAAGAAGAAACTGTCCGGAGAAAAACTCATAAGCTACGACCTGCATTACTGCACCGGGGCATATCCCGAAGGAAATGCCCTGACAGACCTTTATATCCATCCTCTTGACCTTGTCTGCCACCTTTTCGGCAAGGCCGGAATCGCTGCCTGCGAAAAGACTTCTCCGGATTCATACCTGCTGATGCTCAGGCACAAAGACATTTGCGGCACCCTGGAACTGTCCACCGATTACAGTTGGGCTGATGCCAGAGAGAATCTAAGCATCAATACTGGAACCGGGCTTTATCGGCTCGACAAGTTGGAGCGCCTGACATTGTCCCTGAAACCTGCGGTGATTGCAGGCATCCCTCTCGAAAAGGCCGGTCTGGGGAAAGGCGGAACGCGCGTTCTGTTCGAGCAGAACAGTTTCTCCCCTATCCTGAATCAGAATCAGGTGTATACCCAGGGGTTCTTCGACGAAATCCGCGACTTCGCGTCAAGGGTGGAAGGCAGAAAAGCCGACGCCCTTTCCGAACTGGAATCCCTCCGCAACACCTATTCCCTGCTGGACAGCCTGGCATACTGATTCTTTTGGGAAAGGTCCCCTTTTATGGCCGGGACCATTCCCACTGGAAGTGTGTGTGAGGTAGAAATGCGGGTAAGGTCTCAGGCATGGAATTGGACCTTTCCCATTTCATCGTTTGTTTTGCTTTGTCCGTGGGCTTATTATTTGGGTAATTTGCTCCCTCCCCAGTCCAAATACCCTCGCCAATTGAGGAACGGTAGTCTTTGTCGTACGATTGATGAATGGCAGCAATTTGATTTTATTTTCCAGAGACAAGTTGGGAACATCATCTTTAAACCAGCGGTTACTTATATCGTTGACAAATTTAAAAAATTCGGTATCCGGCATCATCCTTCTGGGTTGGCTGACCAGTTTGTTCTCCATTTCGGCCGAGTTCTGGATCCCTATGGTTTTTATAAAATATGTCTGATCATTCTCGAAAGCCTGTTCCAAATACAAGTGATCGCAAAAACTCGAGGGCACCAGTTGCCATTTTTTGTCTAGCAACCAGGGAACATCAAACAAGGCGTCTCCTGTATGCATTACAGCCAGTTTCTCCCTCTTAGACAGCGATGCCACCTTTATTACCCCGTCTGAATGATCCATGTTGAACATTGCCCGATAACCAGACCACCTGTATTCATTTACATTGCAACCATTGTCCAAAGCGTTGCGAGGTATATATGCAAGTGCATTGCGAACATACCAATCATTATCCAGAAGGATGGCTTTGACATCCACATTACGCATAGTTTCCTTTGCGCCGTATTTCCGATTCAACCACATCGAAAACATCCTTTTCACTTCTTGCCCATAGTTGTCCGCTGCTCCCTGGCTTGCGGCCAGGACGGCAATATGGCAATGATTGGAAACCACGGCATAAATCACGATTATGACATTCTTTCTTTTTGCGCATACACATATTATCTTCACCATAGAGTCATAATCATCCTCATCCCTGCACAATACCGCGGTTTCCAAACCCTCAAGACTGATATGAAACGGCCAAACATACATTATTTGTCCGTTCGGCATCATCCTTTGGACAACCCTTTTCATGTCAACTTTTGTTCTTTCCCGGCATGATGCCAGGGCCAAAAGTTATTACCTTACCTCCCTGACTCTCAAACTGTTTCTTTGCTTCGACAAGTGTCCTCACTACCATTTTAGATGACTCATCAAGGTATTTAATTATTTCCTTTCTATTCGTGCTCAAGGCAAGGTCGGCTATTGCCAACGCACGGACCATGGCCAAAACATCTTGTTCATTTCCACCCCATAGTTTTGTCATCATGGCGAAAGTCAACCTGGATATTGTATTTGGGATAGATTCAGGATTTTTGACTGACTCAATGTCGGTGTTGAAGCGGATGTCCATTTCACCGTACTGTAATACTTCAAGGATCTTTTTCATAACTTTTTTTTTCGCAATAATACAGGAATACGGTAATTAGGCCAAGAATTATGCGGAAACAATTCTTTTAATTTAAGTTTCTGCTGACGATTGTATGTTTTAAATGCACCATAAGATTTATTTTATGGTGAATTAAAAGGTAAATGTTTTAAGTTTCGATATACTGATTTCCGGGAAAGGTCCCCTTTTATGGCCGGGACCATTCCCACTGGAAGTGTGTGTGAGGTAGAAATGCGGGTAAGGTCTCAGGCATGGAATTGGACCTTTCCCACCACAGACGCAAAAGGCCGGAACCTGCCCGGGTTCCGGCCTTTTTTATTCTATACAGTAAATTAGATGCAGGTGTAACCGCCGTCAACTGCGATGTTCTGGCCGTTTACGTAAGTGCTGGCGGGAGATGCCAGGAAGAGGGCGCAGGTGTCGAGTTCGCCCTGCTTGCCGTAACGCCCGAGAGGGATGTTATTCTTGGCGATAGCCTGGAAGTAATCGGAATCCAGGGTTGCGGTGGTAAGATCGGTGTAGAAGTAGCCGGGGCAGATGCTGTTGACGGTGATGCCGTACTTGCCCCATTCTGCTGCGAGAGCGCGGGTGAGGTTGACCACACCGCCCTTTGCTGCATGGTAGGGAGCGCTTCCTACGATCAGGTTGCCCACCAGACCGTACATAGAAGCGATGTTGATGATGCGGCCATAACCGGCTTTGATCATTTCTTTACCGAACTCACGTGCGCAGATGAAAGTACCGAAGAGGTCGATCTGCATCTCGTGCTTGAACTGGTCGTCGGTGATTTCTTCGGCAGGAGCGACTGCGCCGGTGCCGGCGTTGTTCATGAGGATGTCGACACGGCCGAACTTTTCGATAGTTGCAGCAACAGCAGCCTTAACCTTCTCGGTGTCGGTGATGTCGCAGGCGAAAGGCAGAACCTCGACGCCGAATTCGGCGTTGATTGCCTTTGCGTTTTCTTCAAGAAGATTCATACGACGTGCAAGAAGCACGAGGTTTGCACCTTGGCTTGCGAATGCCTTTGCCATCTGGAGGCCCAGGCCGGTGGAAGCGCCGGTAACAACTGCTACACGGCCGGTAAGATCGAAATAATTCTTCATATAAAAGAGTATGTTAAATGGTTTCTATCGTCTTACAAATATAAGAATTTATATTCTCTTAACCTTGAGAATATTACGCAAATTGGCTATTTGGGAAACGATTTTGTCTAATTCCGTATTGGACGGCACAAGCAGGCGCACGGATATATCGTAGGTGCCGCCCCTCTGGTTCTCGTTGACGTTGAATGAACGCAACGACGCCTTGAACTGCCCAATGACATTCATCACGGAGGCAATCGCAGATTGTTCCCTGTCTGCAACTATATTCAGAGTGCATTGGAAATCCCCCGAGGATGCGTTGTCCTGCCACACAACCTTCTGGATGCGGTAGGGGTACTTTTCCATAAGCTGCGCGGCATTAGGGCAGCCCATGCGATGTATTTTGATGCCGTCGGTGCGGGTCACGAAGCCGAACACATCGTCCCCGAAAACCGGGTTGCAGCACTTGGCAAGCTTGTAATCCAGGCCTCGCACATTCTTGGCATTGATTACCAGGATATCGTCGTTTCCGGAAGAATAATTCAGCACACGCTCCTTTGGCGTCTGCTCCGATTCATGAGCCGGAGCATCCGAATGCTTCTGGATGTAGGCCTTGATATCGTTCACATCTATCACCTCGCGGGCGATATCGGCCATGAACGAAATGACCGAAGAATACTGGTGAGCCTTCATGTACTCCTGCTGAAGGGCATCAGGCCACTCCAGTTTCCAGTTCTTGAGACGCCGTTCCAGGAGTTCCCGTCCGTCGGTGCCGAGCTTGCGCTCCTCGGCATCGAGTTCCTGCTTGATCTTGGTACGGGCCTTGGAACTCACCACGTAGTTCAGCCAATCCCGGTTGGGGCGCTGGTTCTTGGAGGTGATAATCTCCACGGTGTCACCGGTATGGAGTTTCTCCCGGATGGACACAGCCTTTCCTCCTATGCGGCCACCGGTGCAGTGGATACCCACATTGGTGTGGATGTTAAAAGCGAAATCCAGCACGGTAGCTCCGGCAGAAAGGATCCGGAGTTCTCCCGTGGGCGTGAAGACGAATATCTCCTTACTGGGTGGTTGCGGCAGGTCTTCCGGCTTGGCTTCGGAGGGATGCTCCAGGGCATAGCGCACGGACTTCAGCCAGCGGTCCATGTTCACCTCATGCTGCACACCTTTGTAGGCCCAGTGGGCGGCCTGCCCGTTCTCGGCCTCATAATCCATTCGCTTCGTGCGGATCTGCACTTCGAGTGCGTTCCCCTTGCTGTTCTTAACCGTGATATGGAGGCTCTCATAGCCATTGGGGCGAGGGGTGGTGAGCCAGTCGCGCAGGCGCTTGGTATCGGGTTCGTATTCCTCGGTAACATAGGAATAGACCTTCCAGCAAAGCTCTTTCTCAAGCTTTGGATCCTGCTCGCAGTCTATTATGAAACGTATGGCGAAAACGTCGTACACCCCTTCGAAAGGAACCTTCTGCACCTGCATCTTACGATAGATGGAATAGGCGGTCTTGGTGCGTATCTTGAGCTTATAGACTATTCCGGCATCAGAAAGCTTCTGCTTGAGGGGTTCTATGAATTCCGCCATCAGGCGTTCGCGGTCGCGTTCGGTGGCTTTCAGCTTATTGGTAATCGCCCTGTACTGCTCCGGGTCGGCATAGCGGAAGTAGATATTCTCCAGCTCGCTTTTTATGTTGTACAGCCCCAGCTGGTGGGCCAGAGGAATGTAGAGCATGAGAGTCTCGAGGACCTTCTGGTCGCGGGAAGACTTCGGGAAGATGGCAAGGTTGCGCATCACCTCCAGGCGGTCCGCAATCTTGAGCACGGTCACGCGCGGATCGGTCGAGTACTGAACTATCAGTTTCTTATAGTTCTCGGCCTCCAGGCGGGTGTCCTTAGGTTTAATGGTAGATATCTTGTTGAGACCGTCCACCATAGTGAGCACGTCCGCGGGGAAGGCGGAAATATCGACATCCTTATGAATCCTGGTCGCTTCGTGCAGATACACTGCAGCGCTGCATTCGGCCGGGAGGCCGAGTTCGTCGCGGGCGATGGCCGCGACGGCATCGGGATGCCCTATGAAGGGCGTCCCGTCGAAGCGCTGCTCATCTTTAAGCACTTCCAGAGCAAGCGCACGTGCTCTTTCGACTATCTCTTCCATATTCTATTTTCCCCTTTGGTTAAGCGCCTTCTGGAACGCGCGGGCATTCTTCAGGTGGTCGGCATAGGTCTTTGCAAAGCGGTGCGAGCCATCGAAGGACGGGTCGGCACAGAAGAACATATAGCCCGAAGCGGTATCCGGGTTCAGCACGGCATCCAGATATTCCTTGCCAGGCACATTGATAGGCCCTGGAGGAAGGCCGGCGTACACATATGTATTATAAGGAGAATCTATCCGGAGGTCCTTCTTGAGGATGCGGCCGGTCTCGTAATTCAGCAGGAAGGCAACGGTGGGATCCGCCTGGAGTTTCATCCCCTTGTGCAGCCTGTTCAGATACACGCCTGCTATACGGGCATAGTCCGACGGCATGTTGCTCTCCCCCTTCACTATCGACGCGAGGATGGAGACTTCCAGTTTACTGAGCCCCTGTCTTTTTGCCTTGGCAATGTTGTCCGGAGTCCAGAAAGCATCCCAGGCCTTCTTCTGACGGGCAAAAATCTCGTCTATCGAGTCTGTCCAGTACATCTCGTAGGTATCCGGGATGAACAGGGAGAATGCCGTGGACGGCTTGAAGCCGTAGCGGCCGAGAAGTTCGGCGTTTTCGAGTGCGGCGGCAACCGTGGCGGAATCCACCATCATCTGACTGGAGATGCTTCTGGCGAGCGATCCTTTCAGGCGCACAGAAGGGATGCGCAGGCGCACAGGTGTCTGCCAGCCATTGTTGAGCATACGGGAGATGTAGGCACTGGTCTGCCCGGGCTCCACGGCATAATGCCCCGGAGTGATGTACTCGGCCACCTTGTGCTCCTTGAATGCCCTGCGTATGCTCCCCGGACGCGCCACGACCGTATCCAGCACCGCCATCACATCCTCGGGAGTGGTGTAGGGGTACACGAAGAGTTCCGCCTTCTCGCGGACATTGGGGAGTTTGTTGTCCGACAGCCAGAACCAGACCTTTCCTCCGCCGACCACGATGATGGCGACCACTATGCCGACAGCCAGGCGGGCTGCAAATGAACTCTTCTTCTTTTTCATCTTACAGGCTTCTTCAGATAGATGACATCACCCTCCACCGGCATGTAATCTGCCGGCATGCCTGGATTCCACTTCAGCAGGAACTTCATCTTGATGCCGAAGCGCTGGGAAATCTCCCAAAGCGTGAGGGGCTTGTCATCGGCAACGTACATGGGCAGCCCAAACGGGGCCTGACGCTTCTTTCCCTTGAGATATACCACCTCCCCTATCTTCAGGGGGCGCATCGCCTTTACATCGTTGAAACGCAGTATCTCCTTCTGGAACAGATTGAATTCCAGCGCAATGCTCTCATAACTGTCCTGATGCTCGGCATATACACACAGGATGCCGTTCTTCTTATAAACTTTGCGGTCGAGGCGGAAGGAATAAGTCTCCTTAGCCTGGTTGCGACGCACTGGATTCTGAACCTCCACCTGGGATTTCTCCTCTATCTTCAAGGGGGATTCCGGCACAGCTACAGACACGCTGGTGGTTGCCGTCGCAGATCCGGAAGGGGCCTTTCCGGTATCGTACTGGTAGAGTTTATAGTCTTCGATTATCTTGATCAGCTTTTCCGCATACTTGGGGTCGGTAGCGTAGCCGGCTTTCTTCAAGCCGCGGGCCCATCCCTTGTAATCCGTAGGCTTGAGCTCGAAAAGGGGTTTGTAACGGTCCTGGTAGCGAAGGAAATCGCTATGGTCCCGGAATGACTCCTCTGCACTGGCATATACCCGGAAGCATTCGTTCGGGGCATCGTCGTTCACGCGCATGGTCTTTCCCTTCCAGTTGCGGTGGCACTTGATTCCGAAATGGTTGTTACCGTCGGCTGCCAGGCTCGACAGGCCGTAACGGGATTCCAGCATGCCCTGGGCAAGGGTGATGCTCGCCGGCACGCCGGAACGGTGCATCTCGCTCACGGCTACGGGCGCGTACTTATTTATATAATCGTTCTGTGGAGTATCAGACAAGGCTATCAGCCCCGTCAACATCGCAATTAGAATCAGGAGTACTCTCTTCATGTTCGCGAATATACGGAATTTCGAAGATATCTCCATCATTTACAGTATAGCTTTCAGGGAAAATCTCCCTGCATTCTTCCCCAAGGGCTGCGATGTCTTTAACCCTGGAAGAATAATGGCCGATCACCAGTTTCCCTACACCGGCTTCTTTTGCGCAGGCTGCTGCCTGCACTGTTGTGGAGTGGTAATACTGGGCGGCCTTGTCTGCCATTTTTGCGGGATAGGTCGCCTCGTGATACAGGATGTCCACACCTTTCACCTTTTCTGCCAGTCCTTCAAACGGGGCGGTGTCGGATACATAAGCATAGCTGCGAGGTTTCCACGGATTCCGGCGAGGGGTCACGACCTCATCGAAACGGAAGCCATAACAATCTATCTTATGGTTAAGTTCGAATGCGGTAACCCTTAGATATTTGGCCAAGGCGGAAGGCAGTTCCACTTCCGTAGCATTTTCCCGGAACGGGTCGCTTTGCGACGCGGAGGAAGTGGAACTGCCTTCCGCCTTGAGGCTATGAAAAACTATTTCAAAGCCGAGGTCCTGCCCGAAGTAAGACAGGTAGAATTTAAGAATGGGACCAAGATTTCCCGGACCGTAGATGTGAAGGTCGCCTGTGCGATGATACAGACTCATCGTGCTGAGGATGCCGAACAGGCCGAAAACATGATCCCCATGGATATGCGAAATGAATATAGCCTCGATCTTTACGAACGAGAGGTGCTCCTGACGTATGCGCTGCTGGGTGCCCTCCCCACAGTCAATGAGAAACAAGCGCCCGTGCACGGACAGTGCCTGGGCGCTTGGATTTCTGTCGGAAAAGGGCAGGGCCGAAGCCGAGCCCAATATCGTCAGCGTGAAGTTCATCGGGGATTACTCGCCCTTCTCAAGCTTTTCCTTGAGAGCGGCAAGAGCGTCGATGTCACCGAGGGTGGTCTTCTCGACAGCCTTGTTGATGCTCTTCACAGCCTTGCTGGTAGAAGCAGCCTCGCTTGCGGCGGCCTTCTCCTTGACCTCCTGATAGGTGCGGAGGTGGCTGAGAAGGATGCGGTTGGTGCTGCGGCGGAGCTCAACGACCTTGAAGGGGAGCTTGTCGCCCACAACTGCCTGCTTGCCGTCTTCCTT
>ODAI013359878.1_pt1 | contig 10515 bp, 11 predicted proteins | sample 1539321 | NCBI WGS metagenome assembly ODAI01 (sample SAMN02144231, study PRJEB22623) | gut metagenome | biome: sheep rumen | host: Ovis aries | place: New Zealand | reverse complement strand
GTGGAGACGCCCCAGAGCGCGAACATCGCCCGGCCGAAGCCTCCCACGGCGCCCACGGCTTGGGCGCCGGTGGTGTAGGCGATGGACTTGTCGATGCCGTCGAGGTGGATGAGGCGTTGCAGGAGATTCATCGGTTCTGGTTTTGCGGGCGTATGGACAACGAAAACGGATTTGGTGCGAACGAAAACGCATTTAGTGAAAACGAGAGCGGACTTAGAAGCACCGGGCCGGCCGTCGGTCTTGCCCGTTCGGCTGTCCGTCGTTTCCCGTTGGCGTCAGGCCGTCTTGCCGTTTGGCTGCTGTTCTTTTTCGTCGGGCTATTCAGGTTTATTTGGTTTCGAAGTATTCGCGGAGCAACGTGAGCCCGGCCTTGCGGCGCATGTAGGGTTCCGAACCCGCTGTAGAGAGGTAGCAGTCGCCTGTGGCCACGCGGCGGATGCGGGGCCAAGCCTTCAAGGTGCCGTCGGCGAAGGCGTCGCTGAGCTGTTCGATGACCGCAGAGCCTATGCCTCCGCTCTTCTGGTGCTCCTCCAGCACGACGATGTTGGGGTGCATCTCGGCCAGTTGGACCAGGGCGTCGGCGCTGAGGGGCTTGATGAACGGCAGGGTATAGACGGCGGTGTCAATGCCGAGGGCCTCTATCTGTGTGACGGCCTCGCTGAGGATGGAGCCGGAGGTAAGCAGCAGGTTGGGGCTCTCCGCTTCGCGCAAACAGTGAGGCTGGCCCATTTCGACGGGAGAGGCGCCGGAGGGGAACACCTGTTTCTCGCCGGCTTTGCCCAGACGGATATACATGGGGCCGTCGTAAGCGGCCGAGAGCGTGGCCACGGCACGGGCTTCGCTGGGGTCGGAGGGAGAGGCTACGGCCATTTGGGGCAGGGCACGCATGACGGCCACGTCTTCCGTGGCGTGGTGGCTTACACCAAGGCTGCCGTAGGCGTAGCCGGCACCAACGGCCACTATCTTGACGTTGCCGCTGTAGTAGCACACATCGTTGCGTATCTGCTCGATGCAGCGCAGGGTGGGGAAGTTGGCAATGGAGTAAATATAGACATTGTAGCCTTCACGGGCCAGTCCGGCGGCCACACCGGTCATGTTCTGCTCGGCGATACCGGCGTTGAGGAAGCGTTCGGGGAAACGGTCGCGGAACGGTTCAACCACGTTGTATCCCAAATCGCCAACGATAAGGAAAATGCGCTCGTTGCGGGCGGCTTCTTCGATGAGTTGGTTGATAAATGCCGTTCTCATAAGGCCAGTTCCTCCATAGCTTGTCGGTATTGTTCGTCATCGGGTGACTTGTAGTGCCAAGCCAGGCGGTCTTCCATGAAAGAGACGCCCTTGCCCTTCACCGTGTTGGCAATGACCACCGTGGGCCGCTCTGTTTCGTGGATGAAAGACTCGAAGGCATCGCCCAGGGCTTCGTGGTCGTGGCCGTCGATGTCGGCCACGGCGCAACCGAAGGCACGGAACTTGTCGGCCAGGGGTTCGAGGCGCATCACGTCGTTGGTGTCGCCCAGACTCTGTATCTTGTTATAGTCAATGATGGCGCAAAGGTTGTTGAGCCGATGATGAGCGGCAAACAGTAGGGCTTCCCAGTTGCTGCCTTCGTCCATTTCGCCGTCGCCCAGGATGACATAGACGCGGTGTGGCTGGTGCTTCCGCTTGGCAGCCAACGCTAAACCGGCAGCGTAGGGCAAACCATGTCCTAAACTGCCGGCAGACATTTCCACTCCGGGCACGTGGTGTGAGATGTGGCTGAGCAACAGGCTGCCATCGGTGCCGTAGGTGTCGAGCCACTCCTCGGGGAAGAAGCCCTTGAGCGCAAGGGCGGCGTAGAGCGACACACAGGCATGGCCCTTTGAGAGCAACAGCCGGTCGCGCCCTTCCCATTGGGGCTCGGCGGGCCTGACGTTGAGCCTGTCGCTGTAAAGCACGGCCAGAATGTCGGTCATGGAGAGCGCGCCGCCGATGTGTGAGGCGTGGGCGCGGTGGACCATGGAGATGGCTGTGCGGCGAATACGTTTTGCAAATTCTATGCTGGTCATAGTTGTTGGTTGTTCTGAATATATTCAATGGTGGCCTTGAGACCATCCTCCAATGAGGTGCGTTCGAAGGGACCGAAAGCATGGATGAACTTGTTGGCGTTGCCCAAGATAATCATCGACTGGTTCTCGCGGTAGGGCAGAGTGGGACGGAACTCGGTGGTTGAGGCCGTGAGCTGTCTGATGGTGTGGAACAATGTGCTGAGGGTGACGGGAACGGCCGAAGACAGATTGTAGATGCAGCTTTTGCCTTTCTTTCCGAGGGTGGAGGCCACGGCCAGGGCAAAATCTGCAACGTAGAGGTAAGAATAGCGTTGCTCGCCGCGGGTGGTGTCCATGGCTTCTCCGCGCAGGCAATGGCCAATGACGCTTGGGATGAGCCATTGTGGCCGCTGCCCCGGTCCATAGACGCTGAAGATGCGCAGCCATTGCCATGCCAAACCGTGTTTCCCGGCGTAGGCCTGCAGATGCTCGCAGCAGCTGATTTTGGCTTTTGCGTATTCCGACAGAGGCCGCAACGGTTGGTTTTCGTCTACTTCAGAGTCGATTCTTCCGTATTCGTCCTGACTGCCGAGCATCACCACTTGCTTGTAGGGATGCATGTGGAGCAGGTGTTCGGTCATCTCTACGTTTTCCTGCTGCACCTTGCCGTCATTCCGCCCCTTTGCATCCACTCCGCTCCAGGCAGCATGGATAAGTACGTCGGGACAGAAGGCTTTGACTTCGCTTTCCCATTGTGAACTGTCTGACGTGACCCAGGTTACGCCGTTTAAGGTCGTGTGTGGTGACGTGGCCCGTCGCAAGCATAGCACATGGTGCCCCTCGGCTGCGCATTGACGGGCGATGTGTTGTCCCAAAAAGCCTGTGGCACCAGTGATAAATATGTTCATACGTTGAGGTAACGGTCTATTTGTTCTTCACACAGCCGTCCGGCATCCTCCGTGCGGTAGCGCCGGTACCAGTCGGCCGTCAGCTGAAGTGTTGCATCCAACGACAGGCGTGGTGTCCAGCCCAGGCGTTGCTGTGCTTTCGTGATGTCGAGTGTCAGCAGTTTGGCTTCGTGTACGGCGTTGGGTTCAGAAGCGTCATGCAAGGTGCCGCCGCCGTAGTATTCGGCCAGTTTGGAAGCGACGGTCCACACGTCGGCCACGGATTCTTGGAGAGGTCCGAAGTTCCAGGCTTCGCAGTAGGTTGTAGGTTCTTCCCACATTTTTTGTGCCAGCAGCAGGTAGCCGCCTAACGGTTCCAGCACGTGTTGCCAGGGACGTACGGCCCGCGGAGAGCGGATATCTATGGGGCGGCCGGCTTCCATGGCACGGATGCAGTCGGGCACGATGCGGTCTTTGGCCCAATCGCCGCCACCGACCACGTTGCCGGCCCGCACGCTGGCCAGGCTCTTGCCGTGGTGCCGGTATTCGTCGGGATGCATGAAACTGCGGCGCCATGAACTGATGGCTATTTCGGCAGCTCCTTTCGACGAAGAGTAAGGGTCGTAACCGCCCAATGGGTCGTCTTCGCGGTAGCCTTGCAGCTGTTCTTTATTCTCGTAACACTTGTCGGTGGTAATCATGACACCCACCCGTACGCTGGGGGTCTGGCGCATGGCTTCCATCACGTGGATGGTGCCCATCACGTTAGTCTCATAGGTTGCTACAGGCTGTTCGTAACTGAGTCGCACCAGCGGTTGGGCTGCCAGGTGAAACACAATGTCGGGTTGGTATTGTTTGAAAATCCGTGTGAGGTGTTCTCCGTCGCGTATGTCAACCCGCAGGTCGGCCTCCATGCGTTTGCCTACCCCTGACAGCACGTAGTTGTCGCGACTGGTCTGCGGGTCAAGGGCCACGCCGATGACCTTGGCTCCCATGCGGCAGAGCCACAGACACAGCCACGAGCCTTTGAATCCCGTGTGGCCCGTGACGAGCACTCTCTTCCCCTGATAGAATTCTGGATTCACCATACCTTCCATGGGGCATTGCCTGCAGCCCACAATTCGTTCAACTCCTTGTTGTCGCGTAGCATGTCCATCGGTTTCCAGAAGCCGCGGTGCTTGTAGGCGTGCATTTTTCCGTCGCGGGCCAAAGCCTCGAGGGGTCCTTTCTCCAGAGCCACGGTGTCGTCGTCGGGCAGATAGTTGAATACTTCCGGCTCGCATACGAAGAAACCGATGTTTATCCATTTGCCGTCGCCTTCGGGCTTCTCGCGGAAGGCGCGTACCTGATTTGTTTCCGGGTCAATGTCCACGGCGCCGAATTTGCCCTGCGGCTTATACACCGACATGGTCAGCGCAGCCCCAGATGCCTTGTGCTCCTGTAACGTGGCGGCGATGTCGATGTCGGCCACGCCGTCGCCGTAGGTAAGCAGGAAGCGCTCGCCGTGCACGTAGGGCTCGATGCGGCGTACACGTCCGCCTGTCATGGTCTGCAGCCCCGTGTCCACCAGTGTCACGCGCCAGTGTTCGGCGTGGCTCGAGTGTACCTCCACGGAGTTGTTCGACAGGTCCACCGTCATATCGCTGTTGTGCAGGTAGTAGTTGGCAAAATACTCCTTGATGACATACTGCTTGTAGCCGCAGCATATGACAAAGTCGTTGATGCCGTAGTGGCTGTAGGTTTTCATGATGTGCCACAGGATGGGCTTGCCGCCTATCTCCACCATCGGTTTGGGTATGATGTTGGTGGCTTCGCTCAACCGTGAACCGAAACCACCGGCCAAAATCACCGCTTTCATGCCTTCTCTTTTATTATTGTATTACTATAACTGCAAAAGTAGCGAAAATATTTCACGTAGCTGCCGGTAAACGCTATTTTATTCAGCCGTAATGACAAAAGTGCTGATACTTTGCCTTGGCAGGGTATATGTCAGTATGCCTTCGCTGTCGGGGCGTGCTGTGGCTATGGCATCGCAGTTGTGCCTGCTGTCGGTGATGTAGCGTTTGACGGAGGTCTTAAGCTTAGATTTTAGAAATGGCAGACGTACGGAAAAGTTTACTTTGTAGTCCGAATTGTTCTGACTTACCAGTACCAGTTCATTGCCGTCGGGCGACAGGGCGGCAATGCTGTTGGCGTCGTCCACATGGAGCAGGGTGTAGCCCTGTTTGATGAACCGTGTCACTTGCATCCTGACGAAGTAGTTCTTTACCCGCCAAAATGTTTCTTCCTTGAAACTGCCTCTGACGGTGCACCACTGGTCGTTGTTTTCCTCCATCACTTGCCAGTCGCACCACACGACGGGCTGCAGTTGTTTCAGGTCGTCCATGAGCCGTCTGGACAGGCGCAAGTTGCCTTCCAGTCCTCTGCCACCGGCTCCCGTTTCGCTCATCCACAGGGGAATGCCGGCTCCTTTCGTCCGCTGGCTCAGTTCCATGCGGCTCAGGCTGTCGGCCTCATAGGTATGGGTGTTCCATTGCCCGACGGCCGCCATCGTCTCCGGTTGGGCTTGGAAGGCGTCGAAGGCTTTGATTGACTGTTTCACTGAAGTTTCGTCAGTCACGGACAGGCGTGTTTTCAGTCGGGCCCGTTTCATCATGCGGCTCAGGATGCGGCTCACCTCCATCATGGTTGCAATGTCGAAGTGGCAGCCTTCCTGACCGCCGCCACGGCCCCAGTAACTGGTCTGCGGCTCGTTGAACGGTTCCAGACTGGTGAATTCCAGCCCGTACTTCTTTTTATAGTGTTTGCATACGTCCACCAGATAACGGCAGAAGTCCTTGCGGCATTCGGGCCGCAGGTTATCATTTCCCGCCTCGTCGTGTCCGGCAGCACATCCGCTCACGGTCATGTAGTAGGGCGGCGTGTTGCTGAACGCCTCCACCATCAGGTTGTCGGGCCGCAGTCGGCGCAGTTTCAGGAGCACCCGGCGCTGTGCCGAGTCGGCTTCCCAGTGGTACTTGCCTTTTGCCTCCGGCTTGAAACCTTCCATTTCCGCCCGCAGTCCCTTGCCGCGTCCCATGTGATGCGGGTCGCAGTGGCGGTTCTCCGGATCGTCGCCGCCTGGAATGTTGTAGCGGAACACGTTGTAGTTCAGTCCGTCCTTGTCGGCAATCCAGTGGAGCAGGGTATCCAGTTTGGCTTCGTCCCCCCGGCCGCATTGTCCGGCCCACCAGCACAGCGAGACGCCCCAACCTTCGAGGCGCTGCAACCGTTCGGCCACATTGATTTCAAACGTCACGGTGCGCGCCGCCGATGTCGTTGCGCTTAAAAGCATGGTCAGTCCGATGACCGCAGTCGTTATTCTTGGCAAAGGTTTCATATTGCAAAGTTACAAATTATTTCTACAACTCCATTGATTGTGAAAAAGCAGAAAAGCCTTCCGAAAGCGCATTTGGAATGCACTAACTCCGTTTTCGTTGCTACGAAAACGGAGTTAGTGAAAATGGGCGCGCTGTGAGTTTGTCCCTATGCGGGCGCCGTGCTGTCGGCCTGAGGATTGTCGTGAGCGTTCTGGCTTCAGGGAGGCTGATTTGGCGGCAGAGCAACAAAAAATCACCGCTCCGGTCATACAGGAGCGGTGATTGAGGTTGTGGGAGGGTGTGTCGTCTTATTTCTCTTTGGTGTTCGTCTGAAATCGTCCGAACATTTTGCGGAGCATGAAACGGTCGAACTTCATGTCGGCGCGCATGACGCGCAGCAGTTTGTTGGCCGAAATCTGTTTGAGCATCTTTTTGTGGTATTCCTTCTCGATACTCTGCTTCTTGGCCTGCAGGTCGTGGATTTTGTCAAGGGTGTCGCGGCTGTCCGAGTCGGAGAGGTTGCCTTCGCTGGCTTGCTTGAGTATTCGGTGAATCTCGAAATCGGTTTTGCGCAACTTGTCCTTCATCTCGTGCAGCAGCGGGCACACATAGTTGGCCTCGACCACGGTGAGCTGGGCGTGACGGGTGACAAATTCGTTTTCTGCTTTCATATATTCCCAGGGGGAGAAGGCCGGGCGGTGGTCGCCTTGTTGGCGCATGTTCTGGCCGTGATATTGCCACGGGCAGGTCTTGCCCTTGTTGTTCTCATCCTGTGCGCCGGCGGGGAGCGTCAGGAGGAGCAGGGCGGTGAGGGTAAAAAGTAGTTTTTTCATTGTCGTATAGTTGTTCAGGTTAGTTTCCGATTGGTTTTATTCGCCGGTGGTGGCGTAGGCATAGATGTCCTGGGCGTCGAGCATGGTGAAGTCGCAGACTTCATTGACGTATTTGTCAATGTCTTCGTCGGTAAACTGTACGGCAGCGGTGGGCTGGTGTTCGGCGAAGTAGCGCTGCTGGTATTCGTACACCTTCACTCCGAAGGCGAGTCCGCAGATGGTGGCGGCCAGGTAGAGGTAAGGTTTCACACGTGTGAAGAGGGTAATCTTCTCCGTCTTTACGGTGACAGCGGGCACTGTCTGCTCAGGCTGTTGCTTGGGCAGGCTGGCCATGATGCGTGTGGCGGCATCTTCAAAGTAGCCCTCGGGAACTGTGAAGGGATTGCGCCCTGCGGCGTTTTCTGTCAGGTTTAGATTCCTCATGATATTGTGACTTTGTGTATTTTAGACGGAGGGTGCCGGTGAAGGTTTAATCGTGTTCATTAAAATATTTTTCTATTTTCTCCACGGCAAAGTGATAGGAAGCCTTGAGTGCCCCGACGCTGGTGTCGAGAATTTCGCTCATTTCTTCGTATTTCATGTTCTGGAAGTATTTCATGTTGAACACTTGCCGCTGCTTTTCGGGCAGTGTCTGAATGGCTTGCTGCAGCATGAGGTCTGTTTCGTCGCCGTCGAAGTAAGGGTCGCTCTCGAGCCTGTTGGCCAGGTCGGCTTCGGGGTCGTCGATGGTGACGGTGTCGCGGCGACGCTGCAGGAAGGTGAGGCTTTCGTTGGCTGCGATACGGTAGAGCCAAGTGCTGAACTTGGCATCGCCGCGGAAGTTGTCGAGGTTGGTCCATGCCTTGATGAAGGTATTCTGGAGTACATCGTTGGCATCGTCATGGTAGGTCACCATGTGACGTATCTGCCAGTAGAGCTGCGAGGTGTACTTGCGCACCAGCAGTTCAAAGGCCGCCCGTTGGCCCCCGGGTTGCGACAGCCGTTCCATGATTTCTTTGTCGGTGATGCGTGCCATACTTATATTTTATGGAGTTCGTCGACAAGGGGCTTGTCGTAACCGTAGATGTCGGGATAATAGGTGAGCGACGTGCCGCCGGGCGTGGGGTAGGCCGTATAGTAGATGATGCTGACGGGCACGTGGGGGCTGAGCATGCAGCTGTTGAGTGTGGCCAGGCGTTCTTCAGCCAGCAAGGTCTGTCCACGGTAACTCTGGGGAAGCAGTCCCACGGTGTGGCGCAGGCGGTCCATGTAGATGCTGTCCTTGTCGGGCAATAGGATGGACGCCAGCTCCATAGGCCGCTCCACGCGGATGCAGCCGTGGCTCACGCAACGCCAGTTACGCTCGAAAGCGGCGCGGTTGTTGGTGTCGTGCAGGTAGATGGCGTGGCCGTTTGGAAAACGGAAGATCATGCGTCCCAGGGCATTGCCCTCGCCACGTTGTTGGCGTACGGTGTAGTTGCCGCTACCGAGCTGGTCGGAGGTGAGGCTGCCGGGATATACTGTGATGCCGCTTTTGCGGTCCACTATTTCGTAGCGGTGGTGGCTGAAGTAGTCGGCATCGCCGGCATGGCGGGCCCCTTCTTTCTTGATGATGCTCAGGGGAATGTTCCAATAGGGGTTCAGTTCGATATGGCTGAGACGGCCGGAGAGCAGAGGCGTCTTGTGGCTGGTGCTGCCGCAGCATATCTTCATGGTGGTGATATGGTCGCTGTCGTCGTAGGCCACCAGCTGCTGCGAGGGCAGGTTGATGATGACGCGGCGTCCGTTCTCCGGCGGTTGCGGGGTGTGCCACCTGGCCCGCTCGAGGTTGGCTTCCAGGAGGGCACGCCGTTCGCGTGGCTCTTGCGTCAAGGCTTCGAGCAAGCGGGTGTAGAGCGGGTTGTCGGGCTGTGTTTCTTCGATAAATGGCGTCAGTCCGTGGCCGATGCTTTGGGTGGCGCGTTGGAAGAAGTCGGCATTGCAGTGCTGTGTGGGCATGTCGAAGAGTGTGTCGAAGCGCTTGCCCGTGGTGTCGCCTTCGGTGGGCGAGAGGTGGTTGAGGAATTGTCGGGGACTGATGTAGCCGAAGCGCTGGCCGCTGACGTAGCGCAGATAGCCGCGTGTCAGATAGTATTCCAGTGTGGCCATGGTGCGGCTGACGGTGTGGGCGGCGTCAAAGTCGAGGGCGCGCAGCCGGCGCAGGTTTTCGCGGATTTGGGGCAGATAGAACTTTCTTTCGGGCAGTCCCGTGCGCGCCACTTCCTCCACCCATTTCATCATGGTGTCGCTGCGCAGGTCGGTGCCGCCGCGGTCTATCCACAGGTAAGGCTGTCTGCGGGCATAATAGTCGTCGGTCAGCCGGTCGGCCTCGCACAGGGTGCTCACCGTGGTGCGAAGGCTGTCAATAAAATGACGGATACGTGAATTGCTTATCACATATCCGTCATTGTGCCAATGTCTCAGGCTCTTGTATGATAAATTTCTGTAAGGATGTTCAGCCGTATTGCTGTTGCAGGCGGCCAGCAAGGTTACCAGAAGGATGAGGAGCGCTCCGGAAAGGTGCTTCATGGCGCTTCTGATGCTTACGGGGCCTTAACGCAGGGAAATCTTGCGGGCTACTTTGCCAACTTTGATGATATATACGCCTTTGGGCTGTGAGAGCGCAATGGTCTTGTCCTCACCGTCGATGCGGTAGGTGGCCACACATTCGCCCGTCACGCTGTAAACGTACATCGTCTGCTTGGCGGCACCCGTGACGCGCACGTTGCTGCCGTTGACATAAATCCTCACTTCCTGCGTCTCCACCTGCTCCAACTGGTTTTCCGACAAGCTCCACACGCTTTCGGCGCGCAGGGGGGCTGCCACGAGCACCAAGGCCAGAGAGGCGAGTACGATGTGCTTAGTTACTTTCATTGCAGTTTATTCTTTGGGTACAAAAGTAGGGAGTTTTTCTATTACCAGCAAATTTTTCGATGAGAAAATGCAATATTTTTTCTTTTTTTACGTATTGCCCCGTTCTGAACCTATAAATAATAGGTATAAACGTTCGTTTCTTTCGGTTGGAAGCCCAGGGCGCGGTAAAGGGCGTTGGCTTCGCTCCGCGAGGGGCGCGAAGTGAGCATGAGGGTGCCCCGGCCGGCTTGGCGGGCGTAGGTCATGGCGTGCTCCAGCAGCAGCCGGCCCAGTCCGCGGCCCCGCCAGGCTCTGTCCACCACCACGTCTTCCACCCACCACTTGCGCCCCGTGGGACAGCGATAGCTGGTCAGGGTCAGCATGCCGGCGACATTGCCGTCTGCGACGAGCAGGGACAGCCGGTGGCGCGCGGCGTCGAGGGCGAGGTGTGCGTCAAGGGCGCGCACGTGTGTAGCGGCTACTGGGGCTGCGAGGTGGAGGACTTCAGGCGCGACTTCAACGGGGAGTACTTCAAAACCGG
>ODAI014161355.1_pt1 | contig 10516 bp, 10 predicted proteins | sample 1539321 | NCBI WGS metagenome assembly ODAI01 (sample SAMN02144231, study PRJEB22623) | gut metagenome | biome: sheep rumen | host: Ovis aries | place: New Zealand | reverse complement strand
TAATCGCGGCAGCTTTGATTGGTGTTTTGACCTGTGTACCAGCATGCTCAAAGGAAAGTGTGGGATCCCACAATACCACGGGGGGCTCGGGAATATCCCAGGTGCTCCGGTCCGAGATCGAAAAGGAAGATGCAAAGAATAGCGAAGCTGATGATAATGCGGACAGTGAAACCGGTAGGGAGACGGATAACGGGACAAACGATACCGATAACAATGGGGGAACGGGCACGGATGAAACCGGCGGATTTATACCGGACGATTCCTACATTATGGACGATAATGAGATCGATGAAAATCCTGACGCTGATACATCCCGGGATACAACGCAGGATGCAGCTCAGGATACGACACAGAATGCGCCGGATCAGAATAATCAATACATAGGAAATGTGGGTTCTGTTTCCGAAGAGGATTATATAGATATTACAGGTATGTCGGCGGATATGATCTACGCGGTAGTGTATGATATGATGTGCAGACCCAATGATTACATCGGAAAAACAGTAAAGATCGAAGGGCTTTTCAGCTATTATTGCGATCCTGCCACAGAGAATGAATACTATGCCTGCATTATAGAGGATGCCAGGGCATGCTGCGCCCAGGGAATGGAATTCGTTCCTCAGGAACAGTACAAATACCCGGAGGATTATCCGGAAATGTTTGATGCCATTACCGTTACAGGAACCTTTGACATTTATTATGAGGGTGAACAGCAGGATATTGCTTATATGACGTTAAGAGATGCCGTCATCGGATAGATTTACTCGATGGTGACGGCTCCGGGGTTACCGGTGCTTCCGGAACCCACTCTCCAGGAGGTAATGTGATAGAGAGCAGTGTCCTCACAGGGAGGTGTGGGATAGTCCAGAGCCAGTTCCACGTAGAGCTTCTGAGACTCGTTGATATCTATAACAAAGGTACGGGAAGCACCGCCCAGAGCATTGTAGTACTCCTGGCTGCTTCCGTGTGACTTGTAATATGCATTGTACAATTCTTCGTCTATCTGTGCAATGAGGGTCTGAGCCTTGTTGCAGGCTTCATAATAATCACCGGTCCTGGTGATAACCTTGTTTCCCAGCTTTCTGTCGGAATTTGAGCTGACAACGCAGAGAACAGCAAAGGCTACAAGACAGAGAGTTACAAATATCAAAAGAATGGATGTGGAGCCGGGGTTAAGCTTAAACTCCGGCGCATTTTTTGGTGTTTCATTAAGATTAATGCTCTTTTTTGCCATTTCTTCTTTTCTCACTTAAAATCAACAGGAACCAGATAGGGAACATTTACGGTTACATCCAGTGAATAGACTGTTTTGGCTTCATCCTTTGAATGATCATAAAAGGTTATCGTTCCATCCTTCATTCCCTTAACATCGGAAGTCTTAATGCAAAGCTGCGCTTCGTAGAGAGCGGTGGCGTCAACGGGGGAGACCATATTAAAGTCCTTGTCAAAATATACGCCCAGAAGATCGTTTGCCAAAAGGGTATTCCCGTCATAAAACTTTTCGGAAATAGCCGCAAGATCTCCGTGCTCCGAATAAAAGGCTTCGGCGAGATTATTCACTTCAATGACCGCATGGTTTTCATCTATGGCAGTCTGGCTGATCACGTGGGACTTTGCAAACATCTGGGCACTGACTGCAGCGCTCAGTGAGAAGAAAAGTATGCACACGATCATCTCCATAAGGAAAAGTCCGGATTTAGAGTGTTTCATTTATTTCTCTCCGTGTTCTAAGGATAGTTACCGGCGATAATTGGATAAGAGCAGTCTGTTCTGCGCTCCGCTATCGTGCTTCAGAAGTACCTCTATGACAGTATCCGAATCCGTTGCCTTTGCGGTAAGCGAGGACAGCTCTGTGATCTTCTGACCCGCCGCCAGCATTCCTTCGCTCAGATCGGTATCGGCTGCTGAATAGAGTTCGCAGAGATAACCGTCCCTGCAATAGAGGAAGGTGGCATATTCACGCTTATCCACCAGTCTTTTGACGGCGATGATATCACCGGAAGTGTCGCTGTGAAGGATATCCACTTCCCCGCCCTGACGGAGCTTTTCGCTGATGTAGGAGGAGGAGGTCCTTGTTTCAAAATTTGACTGCATATTATTGATGGTATTCCGATAAATGGTGGAGCCTGCGATTATCAGCATTACCGCCGAGAAGGCGAAGGCACCGAAGAGAGCCAGCACGAATATGACATCAATTATATGTGGCTGTTGTTTTTGCTGCATTTTCTTTCCTCATATATGTCTGCCGCGGCAGATGATCCGGATCAGTAGAAGGATACGCCTGACTTTCGTGTGACAACACAGTCGGGATAAAGGTTATCACCGTAGTAGGTGTACTGGACCACAAATGTGTCATGATCAAAGGTAAGTCCGTAATGGTCAACCAGATAGTCCACGTTCTCCGGGTAGCGGCCCTCCAGAGCATAGCACTGGGCTATGTCATGTTCCAGGGCAGTTTCCAGACTCTGCATCTGACGGTCGGCAGTATCGTCCGACACATTGTTCAGCAGTATGAAAAACACCACCACTACCACCACAAAGAAGACTATTGGCAGGATCCGCGCAACATATTTAATTGGAGCAGGAGATGCCTGTTCAAATCTGTTCATAGTTTATCTCGCATTCATTTTACCGAAACTGACTTACTCTTATCCGATGCTGGACATGATTCCCATGAGAGGAAGGATTACCGACAACAGGATCATTCCTACGATAAGTGAGAGGATGATGACCAGTGTGGGCTCCAGCACGGAGAGGATGGACTGTATCTTTTTGGAGGACTGTTTTTCATAAGAGTCCGCTATCTGGATCAATACAGTGTCGGGGTTACCGCTGGTGAAACCTACGGAAACCATCTGTGAATAGAGGTTGCTGAATATCTCTGCGGAGGAAAGGGCCTCGGAGAAGTTTGATCCCTCGCGGATCTTTTCCTTGCAGACATCGATCTTTTGAGCCATCCTGGGATGCTCTACCATTTTTTTTGCCATGTCAAGACCGGAGAAGGTGTCCATACCGCTGGAGATGGCGATAGCAAGGGAGCTGGCAAATCTTTCGCAGGCTACACTCTCGTAGAAGCTCTTTGTGAGAGGGAAGTTTATAAGGAATGCATGGCTTAATTTCTTTCCTGCGGGAGTGTGGTTTGCAAATACATAGAAAAGAACCAGCACCGCCAATATGATGAGGAAAACGATGGAATAATTGTTGAGTGCCTGACCTACTCTGAGCATGGAGCCTGCGATACCGGTCATATCGGTTCCAAGCTCATTAAATACCTGCTGGAAGATGGGCATTACTTTTCCCACCAGTACAATGATGACCACAAGCATCATCACCAGCATTACCACAGGGTATGTGAGGGCTCCGCGGAGACTCTCGGATATGGCCTGCTCTTTTTCATAGAATTCCGCAAGGGCGTTCATACAGGTGTCGGTTTTACCTGATTCTTCGCCCAGAGCTATCATATTGATAACATATTCCGGGAAGACCCCTGTCTCGGAAAGTGCGGTGGAGAAGGTCTCGCCCTTTCTGCAGATGTCCCTTATCTGAGTGATAAGCTCTTTTCCTTTCTCATTCTTGCTGTCATTCAGCAGGATCTGCATCGCGTCTCTGGGACCTATGCCCGCTGTAAAGAGCATGGAGGTCTGTCTGAAAAATGATGCAATTTCTTCGTTTGAAAGACTCTTTTGATTCGCCATTTTCGTTTCCTCAATATATTTTCTGAAGTGTGTAATTGGTGCCGTCACCAATGAATTTCTTAAGTGCCTCGTCGTTTGTGCTGGCCCCGAAGGTGGGGTCCATAAGCTGCCAGGTATCGCCGGTGAATTCCACGATGCCGTTTACCCAGCCCTTATCCTCTATATGAACGCTTATCCATGCGTGATAGGCGTCAGCGGCGTATCCGATCTCAAGTCTGGTGGGAATACCTTGGCTCCTCAACATTGAACACATGAGAGCCGCATAGTCCAGACAGATGCCCTTCTTTGTATTGAGAGTATTGTCTATATCGGGAACATAGTTTGTGGGTTTGCTCTCTGCAAAGGCTTTATCATAAGTGATATTGTTTACGATGTAGTCGTAGACCAGCTCCACCGCCTCAATATCCGAGTTCGCACTGTAGACCAGCTCCGAAGCATATTTGACGGCAGCTGAGTCCTTTGTGAAATTAACGTATTGATTGGGATACAGATAGGGAGTGAGATCGTCCTTCACCTGTACATCGATCAGCTCCGACATAGCCACTGCGTATTGAGTGCCTTCGATGTTCTCGTAGACCGCCACGGTGTATTGTCCGTTTCCACCGGTAAGGGGGAAGACTTCGTAATCATTTGTCTTCAGGTCGTAGGTATAAACCTCCTCATCGGGACCGGTGATACGCAGCTTGATGATGGGAACCGTTCCGGTGTATTTAACACTGATATAACCGTCCTCGGTGTGGGAATAATCGATCTGTGCCACATCATTGCTTAAAAGAAGACTTCCATCGGCTTCCGGTACCAGGCACCTTATGGAATTGTCACGGCTTCCCTTGACGGGCTCGGAGGAAGTGCTTGATTCATTTGCAGAACCGGTGTCGGAGGAAGCTGAAGCAGTGGATGCAGCGGAAGAATCTGACGTGTTCTGGCCCGGGAGAGACCCGGACATTTGGGAGGGCGTTGGCGCAGTATTACCACACCCGGACAAAAATGCCCCGATCAAAAGGGATGAAGCGATATATGAAATTATCCTTTTCCCAGATTTATGCATATAAATAATTTATCACATTCAAGGGGAATTTTTAATACTTGCGGGATTTTTTTTCCTAATTTATATTATTTTTTTGACATTTCTGATTTTTATTGCATCAAATGTGCATATAATATACAATTTTATTGTTGCTTAAAATCTTGATCACGGAGAAAAAATATGATTTGCATTTATTGCGGAAAAGAAGTTGTTAACGGCGCGCTGTTCTGTCCTTCATGCGGCTCCAAGCTGGATCAGGTGTTTCCGAACGATCAGTATTTCTATGTTGGGGGATCGCTTCTTAAGATAGAAAAGGAGATGGATCTGTATAACAGCCTTCGGAAGATAATCCTGGGGGCTGCCGATATAGCCATTGAGGGATTCAGAAGAGATTACCAGCAGTGCATACATGATGTCACAACCTTTTTGGAGCTTGTTCCGCAAATATACGGAAAGCAGCTGGGGCTGATCACCAAAAGAGCGCTTGATCTGCTTGTTGCACAGGGCGTATATGATGAAAACTTTGAACAGGTATACGATCTACATTCTGAAAGATTCGCCATGTTTGGGGAGATCTATGATAAAGTAGTGGAGACCGTGGATGAGTATATTGAGCAGAATGTCAATAGGACCGCTCATTTTACCAGCTTTATTCCGGAACTTATGGGCTGGGGATACGGCGTGGAAGGAGTGGTTACAAGCCTGGTGACCACAACAGCCTTCAATCTTGCCAGAGACGGTATAGAAACAAAGGTGATAGAGAAGTCGGCAAGGCTCAAACCTGCGCAGCAGACGGAGATTTTCAGCCAGCTGGAGATAAACAGTCTGTCTTATTCTGTGCTCATGGATTATCAGGCGTTCATAGTTACGCTTGCAGATATTTTAAGACAGCACGGAGTAAAGATATGGATACCGAATGCGGCTCAGAGAACCAGGACTCAGAATATCTATCAAAGCATTCTGAATCCCAATTTTCCTGCGGAAAAGAGACTGGAAGCATTCTTTGCCGTATTTGAGGCATTTCCCTATGATGTGCAGTACTTTGACGACCTTTTGTCACTGTACGGCGACACCGAGGAAACCCGCGAGATAATAAGTTATTTCGGAATGGAAAACCGAAAGATCAAAACGGTGGAACAGGTTATTTTTATGCCTCGACAGTAAATTTGAAAGCATTTGCACAGCGGTCACCTATGGTAAAGACCGCAAAGTATTCTCCTGCTGCGTAATGCTTTGCATTATCCCAAATGAGGGGGAGGGATTTTGCCAGCCTGTCGTAACCGTTATGAACTTCTATGGAGGAGATGTCATCTTTGACGATATTTCCGAAACAGTCCAGGATCATCATTCTTATTTCTATTATTTCATCCCTGATATAGGGCTGTGCCAAAAACAGATTAAACATGGCATAGCTGTATTTTGAAAAGCTTATGGAATTCATCAGGGAGTCGCCGTTCCAGTAATTCTGCGGATCGGTTGAACCCTTTAAAGCTACGCCTGCAATCACTTCATCCGAGGAATCGGGATATAGGACGGATTTTTCAGCCGCGGAAACGGAGTCATCCGATACTATTCTGTATGTAAAATCATGGGGTTCACCCGCGATGCCTTCCAGTGAAAATGATATATGATAGAGGCCATCGGCATCATTTGCCACATTAAAGCCCTGAGCAATACGGTCATTTCCCACATTTAAGAAAATGGCGGTAGTGCCTTCGGATATTGTGTTTCCCCCATCATCACGGAAAGCATATTTAAGATTGTACTCGCCTGCTTTAAATATGGGGCGTTTAAAAATGATATTAAACATTGCATAGGGAGTACGGTTTTTGTTTATGGTATTTACAGATTCCGTTCCGGCCCAGTAATCCCCTTCGGAAGCTACTCCGTAGAGATCGACTTCTATAAAGGGGGACCTGGGGTAGGACGATTTTTTTATATCGGGGGTTGAAGCACTTTGACTTGCGGGAGTGGGAGCACTCTGACTTGCGAGAGTACTCGGGCTCACGGGAGCAGGGGTGCTCGGTGCCGTGGAGGCGGTCTCTATCACTACCGGTGCTTCGGCTTTTGGCATCTTATCTGCCTTCTCTGAGTCGCCGGATAATAATTTCGCCATCAGGATCTCTGCAAGGGAGCGCATTTCGGGATTTGGTGCCTTGAGACCTCTGTTACAGAGTCTGAAGGTTTTCTGCGGATCCTTTTCAAAGAATCTTCCCTCCTGTAAAAATGCAGCATATAAACTCATACAGTCAACGATACCGCGGTCTGCACCCATCTTTGCGACAAGTGCGGATAAAAAGGGTCTGCTGTCCTTGGCACGGGATGAAAGCGCTATGTGAAGATCCTTGTTTGTGCAGCCCGTAAGCACCATACAGTACATATAACTGATGGCTTCTTCATCGTCCGATGTACGGTTTACGATGGCTAATGCGTCTTGGGGGCTGCTTTTAACGGATCCCGTCAGATCGCCGAAAAGGGTTTCGGCCGGTAGGGAATAGATCGCTTTAAGAGCGCTGAAGTCGGGAACGATCTCCTGTGAGATCTCTTTTTCCAGTTCCAGAGAATGTATCCATTCGGGGTGTGTGTTCATGGTATCGTCCTGCCTTGAAGAATTAGATTTTTGATACTGTTAAAGTATACCATAAGAAGTGTGTTTTAGATAGATTTTTGGGCTTTGTTTCTTTTGACTAGTATATTTGATTTATGTTATTATGTTTACGGCAAAAATATTGTTTTTCAAAGGAGATAATTCGTTGAAAATACTGGTGACTGGAGTGGCGGGTCAGCTTGGCCATGATGTTATGAATGAGCTGGCAAAGGTAGGGATCGAAGGGATCGGAAGCGATCTGGCTCCGGAGTATGCCGGGGAGCAGGATGACAGCCCGGTGACAAGGATGCCCTATTACAGCCTGGATATTACGGATGATGGGGCTGTTGATAAACTGATATCCGAGATAAAGCCGGATGCGGTGATCCACTGCGCGGCATGGACAGCGGTGGATGCAGCTGAGGATGAGGATAAAAAGGAAAAGGTCCGGGCGATCAATGCGGGAGGAACCGAGAGTATTGCAAAGGCAGCTGCGAAAGTTAATGCAAAGATGCTCTACATTTCCACGGACTATGTCTTTAACGGACAGGGGGATGCTCCCTGGGATCCTGATTGCAGGGAATACGCTCCCCTTAATTTCTATGGGCAGACTAAGCTTGAGGGAGAGAAGGCCGTTGCAGAAAACTGTGAAAGGTTTTTTATAGTCCGTATTGCCTGGGTATTCGGAAAGAACGGAAAGAATTTCGTCAAGACCATGCTGAATGTGGGAAGGACCCACGACGAGGTCAGGGTGGTGAACGATCAGATCGGAACCCCCACCTACACCCTGGATCTGGCAAGACTTCTTGTTGATATGATCAGGACCGATAAGTACGGCTACTATCATGCCACCAATGAGGGCGGTTATATTTCCTGGTATGATTTTACCTGCGAGATCTACCGCATTGCGGGACTAAAGACAAAGGTCACTCCCGTTACCACAGCGGAGTACGGACTGTCGAAGGCGGCGAGACCGTACAACAGCAGGCTGGATAAGAGCAAGCTTGTCAAGGAGGGCTTCACACCCCTTCCCACATGGCAGGATGCGCTGGAAAGATATATTCCTCTTATTGACAAATGATCCCTCCCGGGGACTTATAAGATCTATCGGAAATATGGTCTAAAAATCTGTGAAGATAAAAAAAGAGCAGATAACTGAAATAATAGCAAATAATAGCATAAGAAAGGGCGCGATTTTGATCGCAGGTTCACTAAAATGAGCGAAAGTTATGTTGAGTGTCTAGTTCAGGGACGGCAGAATACAAAGGCAAAGGTATTAATGATATTTCTTATCATTTTGGCAGCGGGGCTGGCCTTTGCGGCATTTTTGTTCGGATTGTTCTGGCTTGTTATTTTTACGATCGCAGCGGGCATCGGAGCGTATTTTGCCGCTCAATATATAAATGTGGAATACGAGTACCTCTATATAGATAAAGAACTTGTCATCGACAAGATATACAATCAGGCAAAGAGAAAGAGAGTAGTAACCTACAGCTTTGACAAGGTACAGGTGATAGCACCCATCAAGTCGTACCATCTCGCTAATTTCGGGAAGCTCTCAGACAAACCGAAGGATTACAGTATAGGATATGAGGATCAGCCCGACCTTCGCTATGTTATGTTTTACGAGGGACAGGAACAGGTGCTTCTCTCCCCCAGTGAGGATCTGGTGAAGATGATGAAAAATGCGGCACCCAGAAAAGTGTTCACCGATTGAGTCACTTTGGCGCTTTGACGCGCTATTGCGCTAACAAAATTTCTCATTGAAAAAATCTTTGAAATGTTTTATATTATTTAAAATTTTGTTTTGAGACCCTAATCAGATTTCATAAAGAGGAGTACAAAGATGGCACAGATTATCGGCGAAGGCATCACATTCGATGATGTACTACTTGTTCCTGCTTTTTCGCAGGTCATTCCCAATCAGGTAGATGTTTCCACCTGGCTCACAAAGAAGATCAGACTTAATATCCCGCTTATGAGTGCAGGTATGGATACTGTCACGGAGCACCGCATGGCAATAGCAATGGCCAGACAGGGCGGTATCGGTATCATTCACAAGAATATGTCCATTCAGGCGCAGGCAGATGAGGTGGACAAGGTTAAGCGTTCGGAGAACGGTGTCATCACCGATCCTTTTTCACTTTCACCCGAGCATACTCTTGCTGATGCGGATTCGCTCATGGCAAAGTTCAGGATCTCAGGTGTGCCCATCACTGAAGGAAAGAAGCTTGTGGGCATTATCACAAACCGCGACCTCAAGTTTGAGACAGATTTCACCAAGAAGATCAAAGAGTGCATGACCAGTGAGAATCTGGTTACCGCAAAGGAAGGCATCACCCTGGAAGAGGCAAAGCAGATCCTCGGAAAGGCCAGAAAAGAGAAGCTTCCAATTGTGGATGACGACTTTAATCTCAAGGGACTCATCACTATCAAGGACATCGAGAAGGCTATCAAGTATCCTCTCGCTGCAAAGGATTCTCAGGGACGTCTCCTTTGCGGCGCAGGTGTCGGTATCACCGCAAATGTTCTGGAGAGAGTGGAAGCACTGGTAAATGCACATGTTGACGTTATCGTACTCGACTCCGCTCACGGACATTCACAGAATGTTATCAACTGTGTCAAGATGATAAAGGAAAAATATCCGGATCTTCAGGTCATCGCAGGTAATGTGGCAACCTACGAGGGCACCAAGGCTCTCATCGAGGCCGGAGCAGACGCTGTCAAGGTGGGTATCGGACCCGGCTCCATCTGCACCACACGTGTGGTGGCAGGTATCGGTGTTCCCCAGATCACCGCTATCATGGAGGCATACAGAGCTTCCAGTGAGTACGGCGTTCCCATTATCGCTGACGGAGGTATCAAGTATTCCGGAGATATTACAAAGGCCATTGCAGCCGGCGGAAGCTGCTGTATGATGGGATCGATATTTGCGGGATGCGAGGAGAGCCCCGGAGACTTTGAACTCTATCAGGGAAGAAAGTACAAGGTATATCGCGGAATGGGTTCCATTGCAGCTATGGAGAACGGATCAAAGGATCGTTACTTCCAGGAGAATGCAAAGAAGCTGGTACCCGAAGGAGTCGAGGGCCGTGTAGCATACAAGGGAATGGTTGAAGATACCATCTTCCAGCTCCTCGGAGGACTCCGCTCCGGTATGGGGTATTGCGGAGCTGCTTCCATCCCCGAGCTTACAGAGAAGGGACG
>ODAI014138925.1_pt1 | contig 10516 bp, 9 predicted proteins | sample 1539321 | NCBI WGS metagenome assembly ODAI01 (sample SAMN02144231, study PRJEB22623) | gut metagenome | biome: sheep rumen | host: Ovis aries | place: New Zealand | reverse complement strand
TGGCGAGCCTGAGGGCGCTGAAAACTGCAATCAGCAGGGGAATCCAGACAAGGTATCCGGCAATTCCATCTGCAAACAGAGAGCAGTTGAAATACATCATCAAGGCCGGAAGCACACCGAAACTCACCACATCTGCAAGCGAGTCAAGTTCCTTTCCCACAGGGGAATATGCCCCGAGAAGGCGCGCCGCGAGGCCGTCGCAGAAATCGAAAAGCACGGCTGCGAGCATGCAGAGGAACGGGAAATCGGCTATGCCATGTAATTCCGGCTCGAATAACGCAATTATGCCAATCACCCCGCAGAGAAGGTTCAGCGAGGTGATGGCATTGGGGATATGCTTCTTCAAAGACATTTACTTAATGTCAAGTTTCTTCTTAAGATCCTTGGGAAGGGCGTCTTTGTGAAGTACGATATCGATGGTCTGGCCTTTGATATAATTCTCCGTCACATACCAGATTCCCTTATACTTGCTGTCGGTGCCCCAGGAGTTCTTCACCAGATAGTACTTGGTGCCGAACTGGTCGTGTGCGATGCCATAGATCTGCATTCCGTGGTCGTCGGTGATGGTCTTGTTGTCGAAACCTTTCTGACGGAATTCCTGGTCGGGGACTATCTCGGCGGGTGCTTCCACGCTCTGGGCTTTGCCTTCTTCCTTGCCTACCCAGTGTTCCTGGTCGGATCCGCCCTGCTTGGTGACAGCCTTGGGATCGATAAGCACGCCGAGCCCGTTACGGGTAAAGCCGGGCTCGCTCACATCTGCGCCCCAGGCAGCGGTGTAGCCGTCGCGGATAGCTTTGTCGAGCACTGCAATAAGTTCGTCGATGGGCACGTTGTATGCCGCGTCCCAGCGCCAGTTGTCGCAGATCTCGAGCACGAAGGGTTTGTAGAATGGATGATGGGTGAAGGAAGTGAGACTGACATAGTCTTCGGGCTTGAACTTGAGGGCGTCGCGGTAGCTGGCGGGGGTGTACTTGACTCCTTTATAGGTGAATTCCTCGGGAGCTTCTCCGAGATAAGAGGCCAGGATGGCGGTCACGCCGGTCTTCCACACAGGGGTAAGCTTGCGGTTGGGGTTGCGTACGATGGCGCTAACATAGCTCTTGAGGGCTGCATCAAGCTCTCCCTGCTCCGGAAGTTCGGTGCCATAGTTCATACCAGAATATACTTCCTGAGGCATCAGGCCGTAGTCTTCGATTACGTGGAGCACGTCATCGGCCTCGCTGCCCACAGCAAAGTTGAGGGCACCGTCCAGACGGACATACTTCTCGGCCCTTTCTGCATAGGATTTGCCGACTACGAACATCTCGGAGAAATCGGGATAGTCGGCCTCGTCTTTTATTTTGTTGATGCGGATGACCTCAGACTCCACGAAGCCAAGGGTGGAGAACACCCAGCAGGTGCCGCTGCGGTGCTGGTTCTTGACGGAAGTAATGGGGTTCTCGACATCGGTGGTGAACTGATAGTCGGGCCATTTGATGTTGGGTTTCTGCTGTGCAAATGCGGATGCGCAGAGGAGCAGCATTGCTGCCAGTACGGTCAACTTCTTCATAATTAATCCTTTTTATATTCAACTAACGCTGTTTCAAGTATTTTCATAGCTTTTTCGAGTTCCGGAATCTCCAGCACATATGCCACCCGGACCTGGTTGCGGCCCTGCCTGGGGGTGCTGTAGAATGGCTCAGCCGGAGTAAGCATCACGGTTTCTCCATTCAGGCGGAAATCGGTGAGGAGCCATTTGCAGAATGCGGTGGAATCGTCCACAGGGAGTTCGGCCACGGTGTAGAATGCGCCCTGAGGCTTGGGGGAGTATACACCCTGGATAGCGTTCAGCGCATCTACCGTATAATTGCGTCTGGCAATGTATTCGTCCCGGACTGCCTTGAAATAGTTGTCCGGTGCGTTTATGGCTGCAAGGGATACCGCCTGCCCAATGACAGGGGGACAAAGGCGTGCCTGGGCGAACTTGGTAACCAGGGATATCAGTTCCTTGTTCCTGGATACCAGGCACCCCACTCTGGCACCGCAGAGATTGTAACGCTTCGAGGCAGAGTCGACAAGTATCGCATTTTCTTCGAAATCGGGAATCTGCATCACCGAGAAATATGGCTCGTCGCTGTAACAGAACTCGCGGTACGCCTCGTCTGAAATCAGGAAAAGGTCATGCTTGCGACAGATATCTGCAATGGCGAGGATGTCTTTTTTGGAATAAACCACCCCGGTCGGGTTGGACGGATTGCAGACCAGAATAGCCCTGGTGGCCGGAGTGATGTGGCTCTCGATCGTTTCGGGATCGGGAGCTGCGAAACCGGATTCGATGTCTGTGTGAACTGCATTCAGCACCACTCCGTTCATTTTTGCGAGAGTGTTGTAGTTGCAGTAGTAGGGTTCCATCACTAACACTTCGTCGCCGGGATCCAGCGCCGCATGGAAAACGAAACTCAGCGCTTCGCTGCCTGCGGTTGTGACCAGCACATCGTCTACTCCGATCTTGATACCCTGCTTGGGATAATACTTCTCCACCAGGGCCTTGCGCAATTCAAGCGTGCCGGCGGAGTTGGAATAGGGGAGATGGTCGAAACTGATTTCTCTGAATGCAGCCAATGCGGATTCGGGAGATTTGATATCGGGCGCACCTATGTTCAGATGATAGATCTTAACACCATCCGCCTCAGCCTTGTCGGCAAAGGGGGAGAGCATCCTGATAGGAGATGCCGGAATGGCAGCTGCAGATTTGGAAATTGCTGGCATAAGACTAATGGAACAGTTTCAAGTTATCGAAAGACGCGGTGAGCTTGCCTTCTTCTATTCTGTGGATGATTGCCACCACTTTGTCGTTGACTGGCGTAGGGCAGCCGACCTTGCGACCGAAAGCGCACACGATGCCGTTGATGGCTTCCACTTCTGTTTTCTTACCCTTTTCGATATCCTGCAGCATGCTGGCCTTAAGGCGGGCATGCTTGCGTATGGCTATGGGGATGATGAAGAAGGAGATGGCTTTCTTGACGGGGCCGTGGTAATCCAGGAGCTTGACAATATCTTTGCCCTGCACAGGTTCTATCTTGATGCCTGCTTTGGCACAGACGTCGATACATTCCTTTATGAGTGCCTGCACGTATTTGCGGGAGGCTTTGTCGCCGGCAGCTTTGCCGAAGGTGCATCCCAGCACCGTGCTCATACCGGAAAAGGCTGCGTTGATTAGGAGCTTGCTCCAGCGGGTGCCGATGAAATTGTTGTCTACTTCCACCTTGCCCATCAGTTCCAGAAGGGATTTAACTTCTCCAAGGAGATGATTGGGCTTGGGGGAGAGACTCCCCAGAGAGAAAGTCAGGCTGTCCGGAGCGCTGGTGAGCTCGCATACGCCAGGCTCCAGCATTGTGGCGCCCCATGCAACAGTGCAGCCGAGCACGCGGTCTTCTCCCACAATTTCGCCTATCTGGAGCTCTGGAATACCGTTCTGCAGTGTGACCATGACACCATCTTCGGCAAGGAAGTCTTTCAAAAAAGCAACCACCTCGGAATTGTGCTGCTGTTTTGTCATCAGGAAGATGATATCGTACTTCCCGCTCATTGCAGAAGGAGTGTAAGCCGTAACCTTCTGGGTGAATTCCAAAGTGCCCACGACTCTTGCTCCTTTCTCCTGAAGGGCTTTCACGTGGGCTTCATTCCTGTTGATCAGATCAACCTGACGGCCGTTTTTAGTAATGAATGCGCCAAGTATGGTTCCCATGGAACCGGCGCCGTAAATAGCAACTCTCATTGTGTTTTTTTATTCACATGGATTACAAATATAATCAGTATTGCTTAATTTTGCACACTTGATGATGACACTTTGGGAAATAATACTTATTTCGGTCGCCCTGGCCATGGATTGCTTTACGGTTTCTATCGTGAGCGGGGTTATTGTGCAAAAGATGAAGTGGGGGGCTTTTTCCAGAATGGCATTCCTTTTCGGCCTGTTCCAGGCACTTATGCCCCTTTTGGGCTGGATATCCATCCATTATTTCGAGAGCAGCGTAGAAGCATATGATCATTGGATAGCATTCGGCCTTCTTGCATTCATCGGGATCAAAATGATAAGGGATGCTTTCTCGGCTGAAGAAGAGGATCACTTCAATCCTCTGAAACTGCGCACCCAACTCGCACTTGCCGTTGCAACCAGCCTGGATGCTCTTGCGGTCGGGATTTCCCTTGCCTGCACTGGCTATAGTACGATAGGTGCGCTTTCGGTTCCCTTGCTCTTCATAGGGGTGGTTTCAATCCTGTTCAGCATTGCCGGAAGCCTGATCGGGGTTCATTTCGGAGCTGTTGTAACCAGGCGCCTGAAGCCTGAATTATTGGGGGGCATAATCCTGATTGCAATAGGTGTCAGGATCCTTATCGAGCATCTGCTCGCTTAATCTTCGAGATCCAGGATAAGGATTGGAAACACTGTTCAGCCCGATCAAAGATAATTATTATATTTGCGGGTTACATAATCATATTGATGAAAAAGTTACGAATCACTCTGGAAATCCTGTTTTTTGGGGGAATCACACTCCTTCTTTCCGGTCTTCTGCCCGGAGCGGAGAGATGGTTGGGATGGATGCCCAAATTGCAGTTTCTTCCATCCCTGCTGGCCCTGAATGCCATCGTCATTATCGCCCTGTTGGTCCTCACCATCTGTTTCGGGCGCATCTATTGTTCTGTCATCTGCCCTCTGGGAGTTATGCAGGATGGCATCTCGCGCATCAGCGTGCTGGCAAAACGGGCCCGGAAGAATCGCAAGCCTTTCCATTTCCGCAAGGAAAACAAGTGGCTGCGCTATGGCATATGGGTGCTGTTTGTGGCCGCGCTGATTGCCGGGCTGCAGCCTCTGGTGGCCGTTCTGGCGCCCTACAGCGCATATGGCCGCATGGTGAGCAGCGTCCTTAATCCTCATATGGGGGTCGTTCTGATTGTTGCCGGGGTCACTTTCATTGTAGTTGCTTTGCTCTCCTGGTTTACCGGCCGCGACTACTGCAACGCCATCTGCCCTGTAGGCACTACACTCAGCTTCTTCTCCCGTTTTGCGCTTTTCCGCCCGGTAATCGATGCGGACAAATGCAAGAACTGCAAGCTGTGTGAACACAATTGCAAGGCCTCCTGCATCGACATTGCCAACCACAAGATAGATTACAGCCGCTGCGTGGATTGTTTCGACTGCATCGACAGCTGCAAGTTCGATGCTCTCCGTTTCCGCATCGCCTGTGGAAGCGGGTCTGCTGCATCTTCCGAAGACTCAGCGCCGAAGTCAGGCAGAAGGGCATTCCTGTCCGGAGCGGCCCTCGGCCTGGGAGCTATCGCGCTGAAAGCACAGGATAAGAAGGTGGATGGCGGATTCGCCGAAATCCTGCCTAAAAAGAGCCTGGAGCGCGAAACTCCCATCACTCCTCCTGGTTCCGCCAGCGTTAAGGATTTCTACCGTCGCTGCACCGCCTGTCAGCTCTGTGTCCAGGTCTGCCCGAATGGCGTTCTCCGTCCTTCTACCGGGCTGGATCACCTGATGCAGCCGGAAATGGGGTACGAAAATGGCTACTGCCGCCCGGAATGCACTGCCTGCTCTGATGTCTGCCCCAGCGGGGCCATCATCAAGATTACTCCCGAAGAGAAAACCACGTATCATATCGGTACCGCTACGGTAAACCGCAGCCTTTGTGTAGCTGAAAACGGCACCAAGTGCGGAAACTGCGCCCGCCACTGCCCTGTAGGGGCCATCAGCATGGTAGAAAGATCTGAGACCGGCATCAGTATCCCTGTGGTCAGCGAAGAGGTCTGCATAGGGTGCGGTGCCTGTGAAAACCTTTGTCCGGCACGTCCTGTGAGCGCTATCACCGTGAATGGCCGGCATAACCATCAGCAGAGTTAGAGACTATGGACAGAAGAGATTTTATAAAGATATCCGGAGCGGCCGGAATCGGCACCCTGGCAGGATGCCGCCCATCCAAAAACAACCAGACGGCAGAGACTCCTGAGCAGATGGAGATCCGTACCAATCCAGTGAGCGGCGACAAGGTCTCGCTTCTTGGCTTCGGGTGCATGCGCTGGCCCATGATCAAGGATGAATCCGGAAAGGACATCATAGACCAGGAAGCTGTGAACGAAATGGTGGATTATGCCCTGGAGCATGGTATAAACTATTTCGACACGTCCCCTGCATACCTGCAGGGCCTGTCTGAAAGGGCTGCCGGAGATGCCCTCAGCAGGCATCCGCGCAGCAGTTACTTCATTGCTACCAAATTGTCGAATTTCCGTAATGTGTCCAAGGAAGCATCCATCAAGATGTACAGGGATTCCTTCGAGGAGATGCACACGGATTATTTCGACTATTATCTTCTTCACGCTATTGGCATGGGAGGCCGGGAGGCCTTCATGCACAGGTATGTAGAGAACGGGATGATGGAATTCCTGCTTGCCGAGAAGGCTGCCGGGCGCATCCGGAACCTGGGATTCTCCTTCCACGGCTCCCGCAAGGATTTCGACTCTTTCATGCAGATGCACGACAGTGGTGAGTACACCTGGGATTTCTGCCAGATAGAGATGAACTATGTGGACTGGAAGCATGCCGACGGGAAGAGGAACTGCAATGCGGATTATCTATATGCGGAATTGGACAAGCGCGGCATCCCCATAGTGATTATGGAACCTCTGCTCGGAGGGCGGCTTGCAAATGTGCCCATGGGCATCTCCCGTCAGATGAAAATGCGGGAACCGGACAGGTCTGCAGCATCCTGGGCATTCCGTTTCTGCGGAAGCTATCCCCGTGTGCTCTGCATCCTGAGCGGCATGACGTCCATGGATCCCCTGATGGAGAATGTGAAGACTTTCGGGCATTTCCAGCCGCTGAACGAGGAGGAACTGGAGTTTATGGAGCAGATGGCCGTGCAGATGAAGGAGTATCCGCTTGTGAACTGCACGAACTGCAAGTATTGCCTGCCATGCCCATGGGGAATAGACATCCCGGGCATCTTCAAGCACTACAACACCTGTATCACCGACGGCACCTATGCCCAGAGCCCGGAGCAGAAGAACTACAAGAAGTTGCGTAATGCATACCTCACATCCTACAACAAGGCAATACCCACTCTCAGGCAGGCCGATCATTGCATAGGCTGCGGCACATGCCTGTCCCACTGCCCCCAGAGCATAGATATTCCGGGCGAGTTGCAACGGCTGGATCGTTATGTGGAGAAGCTTAAGAGGGGAATCTGATAAAAAATGCGTAAATTAGCGGGTTGAAAAGGAATTAGGATGAAAAAGAAAACAAGCACTATCATAATCGTTGTCCTCCTTCTGCTTGCCGCAGCCGCTGTATGGTATTTTTTCCTGCGGAGCAAGAAGGCGGAAACCTTTGCCGAACCCCCGGTGCCATATGTATCCTCCATCATCAACGATACGAGTTCCGCTGAGCATCGCCTGATTACCGGTTACGACCCTAAGGACAGGGCTAACGCCATATTCGTGTTCGGGTCCCGTTCCCGCACCCAGGCTGTGGCCCAGGTTCTCACCGAATGCGATGCCTACGACAATGTGGATGGCTCCTCGAACCCGGATGGGCTGAAGGATTTCGCCGGTGAAACTATCTGCACCGTGGCCAATTTCTCCAATTTCGGCGAGATGGTAAACGATGGCCGTTTCCAGGACCTGCGTGAACTCACGGCAAGGAACGTGCTTGCGGCTATGGACACTTTGTGCTACGTCAGCCCCTACGACCGCAGCGGAATGGGCAAGAAGCCTCTTGCAAAGCTGATAATACTTGGATCCGCCTGCATGACCCAGTATGGCCAGTACGACGTGGACTCGCTTTTCAATGCCCTTAACTGCCATCTTCCGGTAATCACTCCCATGCAGCTGATTGCGGATGAGGCCGTGGAAATCAATAAGGGCAAGAAGATTCTCTCCGTGGGTGTGCTTGCGGGCAATGCTCCCGTAGACCTTTACGGCCCATACATCCGTTCAAAAGCCATACGCGAGGGTATCGACAGCGTGCTCTGCGTGGGATTCAAGGTGCCTGAGGGGGAGGACCCCCTGCTATCGTTCCTGGACCGCTATTCCGAGCTTGGCATAAAGCAGCCGCTGGATGTGATCCTGGTGGACGACCTGGGTGTGGATCTGGAAGTATTCAAAGAGTCTCTGCAACACATTACGTCTGTAATGAACGCAGAATCATTGACTTATGGTAATCTGATATCTCCCGGATTCAGAATCATAGACTCCAGGAGCCGCATTTGTAAGGCCACCTACTCCATCCTCCGCAAGGAGAACCTTTTCACCCATTTCATTTCCCAGCCTCGCAAGCTGGATTATATGCTCATCACAAAGGAAGGCAGCGAGAAAGATATGATGCTCCTTCAGTATAACGAAAGATACATACCTTCAGAATAACTGATGTTCAAATTAACGATTAGCCCCGAAGAAATAGAGAAGTTGGAACCTGCGTGCTTTACGGGGAAGATTCATGTCATCAGCCATCCCGGTCTGGAGTTTTCCAGGGCGCTGGCCTATCTCAGAAAACAACCCATCCTTGGGTTCGACACCGAAACCAAACCCGTTTTTACACCGGGTATGCCGCAGAACGGAGTGGCTCTTCTCCAGCTTTCCGGCCCGGACCAGGCATTCCTCTTCAGAATACACAAACTCGGTATGAGAAAGAGGATATGTGCCATACTGTCCAATCCCAATATTATCAAGGTCGGCGCCGCCTCTCTGGACGATGTTCGGGGCCTTCAGAAGTATCAGCATTTTACCCCCAGGGGTTTCCTGGACCTTCAGAAAATGGTATGGGAATGGGGAATCCGGGATAAGAGCGTGAAGAAGATGGCGGCCAACATCCTGGGTGTGCGCATCTCAAAGAGCCAGCAGCTTTCCAACTGGGAAGCCGAAACCCTGAACGCCCACCAGCAGCTCTATGCTGCCACCGATGCATGGATTTGCCGGGAAATGTACCTGAAGCTTATGCAGAGCGAAAAGCATCCTCTGAAACCGGAAGAAATGTGCCCTCCCGAGCAGTTGCCTGCTGCTCTCAGGGAAAAACTTGAGAATAAATGAAAAAGATATACCTGAAAAAGGGGCGCGATGAATCTGTGCGCCGTTTCCATCCGTGGATTTTCTCCGGAGCAGTGGCCCAGACGCTTGGAAACCCTGCCGAGGGAGACCTGGTAGCGGTTTATTCTGCAGAAGGGGAGTATCTCGCTTCCGGCCACTGGCAGATAGGATCAATTGCGGTGCGCATCCTTTCTTTTGCCGGGGATCCGGCATCTCCTTCTTTTTGGGAGGATGCCCTCACTGCGGCCTACCAGGCACGGAAAGCAGTGGGGCTTACATCTTCCTTCCATACAAACTGCTATCGCCTGGTGCATGGCGAGGGAGATGGCCTGCCCGGCCTGATAATAGACTATTACGATGGAGTATGCGTGCTTCAGGCACATTCCGTAGGCATGTTCCGGGCCAAGTCCAGAATTTGTGATGCCCTTCGCAGTATTTACGGAGACGGCCTGAAGGCTGTATACGACAAGAGCAGCGGCACGGCTCCGTTCAAGGCTGGATTGGAGTTGGTGGACGGTTATCTGTGGCAGGCTCCCGGTTTCGAGGCCGGCGAGAATGCGGTGCTTGAGAACGGGCACAAGTTCCTTGTTAACTGGACTGAGGGCCAGAAGACGGGGTTCTTCCTGGATCAGCGGGAAAACCGCGCCCTGGTGGAGCGCTATGCTGCCGGCCGCAGCGTGCTGAATCTATTCTGCTACACCGGCGGTTTTTCCGTATATGCCCTCGGGGGTGGTGCCGTGCATGTGGACAGTGTGGACAGTTCTGCCAAAGCTATGCTTATGGTAGACCGCAACATTGCCCTGAATGGCTTTACGCCGGAGCAGCATACTTCCTACACTGCCGATGCCATAGAGTTCCTTTCCAATGTCGAGGAGGGGAAATATGACCTGATGATAGTGGATCCTCCCGCATTTGCAAAGCATCGCGGGGCACTTAAGAATGCCCTGAGGGCCTACCAGCGTCTGAATGCCCGCGCCATCGAAAAAGTGGCTCCCGGGGGGCTGGTGTTCACCTTCTCCTGTTCGCAGGTAGTGAACAAAGAGGACTTCGCCCTGGCAGTTTTCTCTGCTGCCGCCCAGACCGGCCGCCGTGTGCGAATCCTGGATCGCCTCTGCCAGCCCGCGGATCATGCTGTGAGTATCTATCATCCTGAAGGAGAGTACCTTAAGGGCTTGCTGCTCTATGTAGAATAAAGAATACATTAAACTGATATATGAAACTGATAACCACCCTTTTATGCCTTGCAGCCGCAGTACTGCCCGGCAAAGCTGACGTTCTGCCGTTGCATCGCGACATAAATGCCCTTTCAGTGGGCGTCCAGGACAAACGCACCGAGGTCGTGTTTTTTCCTGATGCAGAATCCGCAATTAAGAATAACCTGGAGCAGAGTCCCTTCTACAAGTGCCTGAACGGCGAATGGGACTTCCTCTACTTCGATTCTGAAAAACTCGTTCCA
>ODAI012519331.1_pt1 | contig 10516 bp, 7 predicted proteins | sample 1539321 | NCBI WGS metagenome assembly ODAI01 (sample SAMN02144231, study PRJEB22623) | gut metagenome | biome: sheep rumen | host: Ovis aries | place: New Zealand | reverse complement strand
ATCCGCGAAAACATGCGCTACTTTAAGAAAGCCTTCAGTATTTTTCCTGCTTTCCGTGAATATTTTGCGGTAAAGGCCTGTCCCAATCCCTACATCTTAAAGGTGCTTGCCGAAGAAGGCTGCGGGGCTGACTGTTCTTCACTGCCTGAGCTCATGCTTTCCAAGATGGCGGGCATTAAGGGCCAGATGGTCATGTTTACCTCCAATGAAACCCCTGCAGAAGAGTATCAGTATGCTTTTGCAGAAGGCAACATCATCAATCTGGATGACGTGACCCATATTGATTTCCTTAAAAAATCACTGGGAAAACTCCCCGAAACTATCTGTTTCCGCTACAATCCGGGCCCCCTCAAAAAGGGCGGCAATGCCATTATCGGTAAGCCTGAGGAAGCAAAGTATGGCTGTACTCACGACCAGTTGATTGAAGCATACGCAAGGTGCAAGGCTGAGGGCGTAAAGCATTTTGGCCTGCATACAATGGTGGCTTCCAATGAACTGAATCCTGACTTTTTCATTGACACGGCCCGCCTTGTTTTTGATCTGGCACTGGAAGTACAGGAAAAATGCGGTGTGAACATTGAATTTGTAGACCTTGGCGGCGGCGTTGGTATTCCCTACCGCGAAGACCAGAAGAAAGTGGACCTGGACTATGTGGCTCAGGGCATACGCAAACTCTATGACGAAAAAATCGTACCCGCAGGACTGGATCCCCTTCTGATTAGTTTTGAGTGCGGCCGCCCCATCACAGGTCCCTATGGCTGGCTCATTACCCGGGCAATCCACGAAAAGCACATCTACCGTGAATACATCGGTACAGACTCCTGCATGGCAGACCTTATGCGTCCCGGCATGTACGGCTCCTACCACGAAGTGACGGTAAGCGGAAAAGAAAATGCTCCCAAAGACCATGTCTACGATGTTGTTGGAAGCCTCTGCGAAAACTGCGACAAGTTTGCCGTTCAGCGTCCCCTCCCCAAGATTGATATGGGTGATTTGCTGATTATCCACGATGCAGGTGCTCACGGCAGGGCAATGGGCTTTAACTACAACGGAAAACTCCGTGCGGGAGAAGTTCTTCTGCGCTCTGACGGAAGCTTTAAGCAAATCCGCCGCAGGGAAACAATTGACGACCTTTTCGCCACGCTGGACCTGGACGGAGTAAAAGACTTTAACTAAGCCAAAAAAAGCCGTCAATAAGACAAAAAAAGACCTTTCGCGAAGAAAGGTCTTTTTTATGCAGAGCCTGTTTTGTGGTAACAGGTGCTTATTTTTTCAGCAGGGCCGCAAAAGGATTGTATGTGTCGCCGTCGTCATCTTCCTGGCTGGAAAGATACTTTGCGGCGCTCATGTCCTGTTCTGCGCTGGAGGCGGGGAGCAGGGAAATGCGCTTTTCTGCAGTGTCGATTTTTTCTACTACAACGCTGAACTTGTCGCCAGCCTTGAATTTTTTTGCCAGATTGGTGCTTGCGCTTACATCTTCCAGGGCGGAAATGTGAACAAGACCATCAATTCCCTTTGCAAGATTTACAAAAAGACCAAAGGGAGCCACGCGGGCGATGGTGCCGTCAATTTTTTCACCCACAGAAATTGTGCTTGCTGCATCATCCCAGGGATCTTTTTCCAGAGACTTCATGCTCACAGACACTTTTTCCTGCTTCCAGTCAGCCTTAATTACGACCGCTTCAATTTCCTGACCCACGCTCAGAACATCAGCAAGGTCTTTTACGCGCTCATGTGAAACTTCAGAAATGGGAAGCAGGGCCTGAAAGCCGTCAATGTCAATAAAAGCACCGTAACTCTGCAGGGATTTTACCTTGCCCGTAATTTTTGTGCCAGGGGTAAGCGTTTCTGCCAGGGAAGCAATCTTTTTTTCTTCTTCCTGCTCCAGAATCTTGCGGTTTGAAACAATCAGGTCTTTTCCGTCGTTTTTGTATTCGGTAATCAGGAATGTAAGGTGCTGTCCAATACATTTTGCAGGCTCTTCACGGGTGCGGTAGCCCATCTGGGAGTAGGGGCAGAAGGCACGGCTTCCACCGATTTTTACTTCAAATCCGCCTTTAATTTCCTTTTCAACAGAACCTTCCACGGGGAGCCCGGCCTTGTATGCCTTTTCCAGCATTTCATTTCCGGCGCTTTCTCCGCTCAGACGGGTGGTAAAATGCAGTTCGCCCCGGTTGTCACTCACAAAGAAAACCTTGATTTTATCTCCCTCATGTACGGTGAGCTCGCCTTCATCATTTCTGAATTCCGCCGCATCAACAAAACCTTCGCTTTTCAGCCCCAAATCTATAAAAACGGTGTCTCCCGAAATCTGTACAACGCTTGTTTCTACTTCTTCGCCAATTTCAAATGTATTTTTCATTTTGTCCTCTAATTATTTGAGATGAGAAAAGTATAGAAGAAAATGAGATTTTTGTCAGTATGGGCAGTAATATGGGCGGTGCGCCGCTTTCGCGTCGCCGCTATGTCCGTGGTTCCGCTTTCGCTCCATACCGCAGTCCTTCGTCCTGTGGTACGCTTTGCGCCACTCCCAGCGCTACCGCTTTGCCTTTGAGCACAAGTTTATCAGTTTTAAAAAGACTCGTGAATCAGATTCCAGGCAACTGAACCGGGCGGGGGAGTCTGGGGCAGATCATCCCGTTTAAAGAACTGGGCGTCAAGAATTTCATCGGTCTGTATTTTTATTTCGCCGCCTGTATATTCGGCACGGAATGCCAGCATCAGCTGATCGGGGAAGGGCCATGACTGGCTTGCCACATAGCGCACATCCTTTACATCAAGGCCGGTTTCTTCCTTTATTTCCCTTACGACTGCGTTTTCAATTGTTTCGCCCAGTTCAACAAAGCCGGCAATGCAGGAATAGAAAGTATGGGTGCGGTTCAAATGCCGGGCCAGAAGAATTTCGTCTCCCCTGCTTACCAGAACGATTATGGCCGGTTCCAGCTGGGGAAAAAACTGATGCCTGCATTTTGTACAGGTACGGGCGGTAAAAGTCTTGTCGTCTTCCAGAGGAGCACCGCAGATTGAACAGAAGCGTCTGCTTTTGCGGAAGTTCAGCAGACCTTTTGCCCTTGCACTTAAGGCAATGTACTTTTTAAGCTCATCCTTTTCCCTCATCTTCCAGAAGAATTCGCGCAGATGCATGTCTTCGCAGCCGGCAGGATTGGGAGCGTCCTTTTCCAAAAGCAGGGCCGAATAGTCGTATTCAGGTTCTGCAAACCAGTCTTCAGCAATCTGGTGTTCCAGACAGCGCCTTACGACAGACTCATCAGGAAGATTTCCCTTTTGAAGAATGATTGAGTCACCACGAAAGATAAAATGAGTTTTGTTAAAAATTTCCCCTTGTTCAGAAAGCATCGCCATATATTCAGCATAACACGGATTTTTCATTTCGTAAAATTTTTTCTATTGAAGAAAGCAGATTTTAGGAGTACACTTCCTACTATGAAAAAATCACTTTCAGAATTATTAGAGACTATTGAACATACACGTGTGTCCGCTGACGGTCAGAGCGCAGACACAATGCAGACAAATCCGGAAATCACGGCACTTGCTTTTGACAGCCGCGATGTTCAGCCGGGCACTCTTTTTTTCGCACTGCCCGGAACCCATACTACAGGAAATAAATTTATTCCCGCCGCCCTCAAGGCAGGAGCCGCGGCTGTTGTTTTTCAGGATGATTTTGACCCGGAAACCCGTGCCGCCATCAGCGAAATGCTTACCCGGCGCAAGGAAAGCGTTCCCTTTATCAGGGTGGAAGATTCCCGCTTTGTGATGGCTCCTCTTTCTGCAGCCTTCTACGATAATCCTTCCAAAAAAATGGTAATCATCGGCGTAACGGGAACAGAAGGAAAATCTTCTACCGTAGCCTTTATCTGGCAGCTGCTCCGTCTCTGCGGAAAAAAAGCCGGCTTTATTTCTACCGTCCAGTATTCTCTGGGAGGAGAGGCGATTGCAAATCCCCAGCACCAGACTACGCCCGAAGCTCCCATCATCCAGCATCACCTCTATGAGATGCTTTCTGCGGGCTGTCAGTATGCCGTGGTGGAATCTTCTTCTCACGGACTATCCGCCAGACTGAACCGCACCGGCTGCATAGACTTTGACTGTGCTGTCTTTATGAATGTCACTCTGGAACATCTTGAATTCCATAAGACTTTTGAGCAGTATCGCAGCGACAAGGCAAATCTCTTCCGCAAACTGGACGAATGTGACCATGTAAAAATGATTGGCGGAAAAAAAGTCACGGTACCGGCCTTTGGCATTGTAAATCTGGAAGACCCCAGCGCAACATATTTTATCAAGGCAACAAAAAAGCCTGTCCTGGGCTTTACCACAGAAGGCAAGGCAGGAAAAAGTGCAGGTGAATCCAGCGCAGAGGCAAAACCCCTGCCGCCCATTCCGGATGGCATTCCCTACCTGCTGGCAAGAAATATCGCAAGCGCCAGGTTCGGCCTCAATTTTACGCTGACAGAACCCAATCTGGTGGACGAACATGCAAAGCCGGTGCAGACTCCGGTGATTCACATTAAGTCATCGCTTCCCGGTGCATTCAACGCATACAACATTATGGCGGCCCTGCTTGCGGTTTCCCGCCTGACCGGAACGGAGCTTTCTGCCCTGTCTCCCCTCGTTGAAAAACTGACCCCGATCAAGGGAAGAATGACGGTTATCGACAGAAAGCAGCCCTTTGAACTGATTGTAGACTATGCTCATACGCCTTCATCCTTTGAAACCATTTTCCCGCCCCTGCGCCGCCGCTGTTCCGGCAAGATGATTGCCCTGTTTGGAAGCGGTGGAGAGCGCGACACTGAAAAACGCCCCCTGCAGGGAGCAGTTGCCGCCCGTTTCTGCGACATAATCATTCTTACGGACGAAGACCCCCGCGGAGAAGATTCCGTAGCACTTTTACAGCAGATTGCTCTTGGTGCGGAAAAAGAAGGCAAGGTACTGAATAAAGATCTCTTCATCACGCCGGATCGTCCCAAGGCAATCCGCCAGGCATTTGCGCTGGCAAAAAAAGATGATATTGTCCTTCTCCTTGGAAAAGCGCATGAAAACAGCATTATCTACAGGGACCGGGTTATGCCCTACGATGAAATTTCCGAGGCAGAAAAGGCTCTTGCAGAAATGGGGTACAAATAATGTACGAGTGCAGGGTAACGGCAGATTTTGCTGCGGCGCATTTTTTGCGCGACTACCACGGAAAGTGTGAGAATCTCCACGGCCATAACTACAAGGTCTACGCCCATGTGCGCGGTTCGGAACTGGATGCTGGCGGCATGCTTGTAGATTTTGGTCAGCTAAAAGGGGCTCTGCGTACAGTCCTCAAAAAACTTGACCATACAAACTTAAACGACATTGCCGCCTTTGACCAGAATCCCAGTGCGGAAAGAATTGCCCGTTTTATTTACGATGAAATGCTTGCCTGCCTTTCAGCACAAGGCCTTGACCTTTCCGGAAAAAAGGGTGGCACAAAACTGTATGCGATAGATGTTTTTGAGACGGAGACAAGCCGCGCCCGCTTTATTGCTGATTAGGCTTTTGCCGCTGTCTCTTACCAGCTTTCTTTATAGCACCATTTGCATAAAGGGCTGATGCGCATGTTTATCAGGTCGCGGGCGAATGAATTGTACTTTTCGCCCTTCCATATTGTGCTGAAATCCTGGTCTTTAAGATTTCCAAAATTGATGTCTGCCGGGTCTGTGATAATGCAACAGGGCATCACATAACCGTCGGATGAGATTGAAGATGAGTTCCAAATCCACCAGCAGGGATTTTCTTTTGTCCGCCATTTTTGTTTGAATATTTCAAGATAGAGGCCCTTTTCTTTTGCTTTTGCGCTGACACGGTCAAAAAGGTCATTCACCTGGCTGGAATTGATGCCAACATTTTCCTGAATAACTTTCTTTTCGATGTCTTCGTTTCGTACGCTTAACTTGGTCTGAATTTTCAGCCCGTCAACACCCATCCTGGAGCAGAGGTCTACCATATCCTCAAGCTCGTTAATGTTGTTTTTTGATAATAACATCCATATATTCAGCAGGGGCAGTGTGTTTTTCCCTCTTAGTTTTGACAGTTCAGTTATATTGTGGACCACCCTGTCAAAGTCAAGTCCCGGCCTCATTATTTCATTTGTGGCTTTTGAAGCACCGTCCAGACTGAGCCTCAGTTCAAAGAGACCGGAATTGACGACGGCCTTCCTTTTTTCTTCATCAAGGAGCATTCCGTTTGTGTTGATTCTTACGATAATGTCTTTGTCCGCCGCATAGCGTATCATTTTGAAGAGGTCGGCGTTGAGCAGGGGTTCGCCTTGTCCCTGCAGTTTTGTTTCCAGCAGCCAGGGCATGGTATCAATTCTTCTTTTGAATTCCTCAAAAGAAAGATCCGGTAATTCTTTTCTTTTCCAGTTGGGCACCTGGCAGTAGCGGCAGTTCAGAAAGCATCTGCTTGTCGGCTCAAAATCTACCCTGTAGGGGAGTAGTCCTTCCTCAGAAATTTTGTCGTAAAGCTTCTTTTCAAAGAGTTCTTTGGATCTGTTGTAATTATTTTGAACTTCGCTGTTCTTTTTTTTCAGATTCCTCTGGAAGACAGATTCATATAATTCATTTTGTTCAATCATAGGTCAACTCTCTCTGCTTTTGAAGTGATAAAATTTTACTTCATTTATATGCAGTTGTCAATTTTAGGATAATAGAATAGAGTGTAAGTGCAATTGTATGTGAAGGATGGACATATCAGGGGGGGGAAAAAAATGAAAAATATACAGCAGGAAAAGCAGGAAGCAAATTTTTACTGTCTTTCAAAAATGATGGAAAGGGAGCTTGATGTTCCCTATCTTTCCAAAAATGAAGACGGGCTTTTTGTTCATGAAGATTATGCCAGATTTGCTGCGCTTGAACTGCTCATTGAAGAAGTAAAAAAGATTGACGGCTATCCTGATGCGGCCCTTGCAGAACTGGGTGTTTTCAGGGGAAAAACAGCAAGGTGCATAAATGAAAAATTCCCGGACAGAAAATTCTATCTTTTTGATACGTTTACAGGTTTTGACAGCAGGGATGTTGCTGTGGAAATAGCAGAGAAATATACATCGGCTGAATTTGCCTATGAGAGCAGGTTTTCAAATACCGTGGTTGAAAAGGTACTGGCGTCCATGAAGTATCCGGAAAAGTGTGTTCTCTGCAAGGGTTATTTTCCCGAAACAATTCCCAAAGAAGATATCAATTATCTGCTGGTTTCTATGGATTGCGACCTGTACAATCCCGTATATGAGGGGCTTATGTATTTTTATCCCCGCCTTGTACAGGGTGGATATATCATGCTGCATGACTACAATAACAATGAAAGATGGCTGGGTGTAAAAAAAGCTCTTGCAGAATGTGAAAAGGTTTTTGGCCACATCTGCAAAGTTCCCCTTCCAGACAGGGCAGGCTCACTGGTCATCACAAAATAATTTTTTTTGGGTGGGGGAGGAAAAAAAACTTACTGTTCTGCCTGTGCAGATGCATTGTATTCCACAAGCCAGCGCTGCACGGGTGCCCGCCAGTCATCTTCGTGGGCGCCTTCCAGCAAAAAGCGTTCGTAGACAAAAAGCAGGTGCTCACGGACTTCGGCGGCACTTTCTGCGGACATTTCTTCGGGAGCCACAAACATATCGTTGATAAAATGCACGGCATCTTCTGCCTTGTAGAGGTCGGGAAAAATACGGCTAATCATGTAGAGGGCGGCAGGTACGCAGTTTACGCTGTGCTGCTTAACATAGAGAACTGATTCTGCTATCGCTACTGACTGTTTGTAGAGTTCACTGTTCCACTGATTGTTTTCCGCCTGGGTAAATTCTTCGCGCTCAAAGAGCATGTGATAGAAGGAATAGCAGAGGGCGATAATTGCAATATGCAGGCTGGGAACACAGAGCAGGTGGGGGTCAAAAAAATGAATCGTAAAGAAGTGACCCTTGTGGTATGAGGGGCGTTCCATGGTGGTGAGTCTAAAGCGGTAGAGCCGGCCTGCTTCGTCGTACGTAGTCTTAAGAAGTTCCAGCCATTCGCGGATAAAAGGAATTGCTTTTCCTGCTCCGTAGCGGCGGATGAGCATGGTCATGGGGCAAATCCACAAATTGATGAAGCTCAGGTAGATATCAACTTTCCGGGGCAGAAAGGGAATTTTTTTGTCCAGGGGATGGTCTACATGCACAACCGGAATCTTAAGGAAGCCCCATTTTTTTCCGAACTGCAGTACAAAAAATACCGCAATGATGGAGCGGAGGAGTTTCATGGTTGTCTTAAAGGCGCGGAAAGGAATGACTGCATAGGCAGGCAGCACGCTGAATGAGGAAAGCGCTTTTCCTGAAACCTTTTGAATGCGTTTTTCTGTGGTAGATACTGTCATCAGCCGTATATTTCCTTTGCAACGGCAACTGAAGCCATTGCATCTTTTACATAGTAGTCCGCGCCGATTTTTGCCGCATAGTCTGCCGTTAAAACTGCGCCGCCTGTCATAATCTTACAGGTTTTTCCTGTTTTTTCCAATGCGGCATGCAGGTCTTTTATGGTTGTCTCCATGTTGCCGACCGTAGTGGTCATGAGGGCGCTAAGCCCCAGCAGCTTAATGTCGTTCTCTATGACAGTTTCTACAACTTTTTCTGACGGCACATTTTTTCCAAGGTCAATTACTGTGTAGCCGTAGTTTTCAAGCATGGCTTTGGTGATGTTTTTTCCGATGTCGTGAATGTCACCAAAAACAGTTGCGATGGCAATGGTTCCCCGGCTTTCCTGTTTGGCTCCGCTTGCTTCCAGATGTGCCTTGATAAGGGCAAAGGATTCTCCGACGGTATCTGCACTCAAAAGCAGCTGGGGAAGAAATTTTAAGCCGATTTCAAAATCTTTTCCCACAAGGTCAAGGGCGGGAACAATGCAGCGGTCAATGATGGCAACCGGCTCTTTTCCTGCGTCCAGAAGGGCTTTTGTTGCCTCGCGGGATTTTTCCTTAAAGCCCTTGCAGATTATTTCTATCAGACTGCGCTCTCCGTCACTTAAGTCTTCGGGCAGTTTTACATCTGCTCCTTTTTTGGGCTTTACTGATGCTGAGGTCTTTGATTCAGACTTGAGGCCTGCCAGCTGGTCAGCGCTCACATTGTAGAGGGGGGCGCTTGTGCCTGTGTATTTTTCTATATAGTTGAGGCAGTTTTCATCGTAGCAGGCAAGGGCTCTGTAGCCGTAGTAGGTTTCCATCATCGGTTCGCTCAGCGGATTGATGATACAGGCGTCCAGACCTGAATGGAGGGCCAGGGCAAAGAATCTGCTGTTGATGATGTCGCGCCGTGGAAGACCAAAACTGATGTTTGAAACGCCAAGAATAAAGCGCAGTCCCTGTGAGCCGAATTCTTCTCTTAAAAGCGCTATGGCGCGGACGGTTTCCAGAGCCTCTTTCTGCTGGGAACTGACCGTAAGCGTAAGGGTGTCAATGACAATGTCATGGGGCTGAATGCCGTACTTTGCCGCTTCTGCGATGATTTTGCGGGCTACTTCACAGCGGCCTTCTGCGGTGGGGGCAATGCCATTTTCGTCAATACAGAGGGCGACTAAGGCTCCGCCGTAATGTGCTACAATTGGAAGGACTTTGTCCATCACGTCTTTGCGTCCGTTTACGCTGTTTACCAGTGGCTTTCCGTTATAATAGCGCAGGGCCTTTTCCAGAACGCCGCTTTCGCTGGAGTCAATCTGCAGGGGAGTGGCAAAAGTGCTTTGAATGGTCTTTACAGCCTTAACCATAGTGGCCGCTTCGTCTATGCCGGGAAGCCCAACATTTACATCAAGAATCTGTGCGCCTGCGTTAATCTGGCTTTCTGCTTCATTCAGGACAAAGTTCATGTCGCCGGCAAGCAGGGCTTCCTTGCATTTTTTCTTGCCGGTTGGATTTATGCGTTCGCCCACAATCTGGGGGCCGGCTTTTCCGCCAATCTGTACGGTCTGGTTGTATGAGCAGATAAAGGTATCGCAGGCTGCTTCAAAGGGGGCACGATTCATCTGCGGTTCTGCTTCAATTTCGCGAATCATTGCGGCAATATGGGGAGGAGTTGTGCCGCAGCAGCCGCCCAGGGCTACAGCTCCTGCCAGCCGGTTTTTCTTTTGAGATGCTGCAAATTCTGCGGCAGAAACCCGGTACATGGTTTTGCCGCCAACTACAACCGGGAGGCCGGCGTTGGGCTGAATCAGAACCGGCGTGTGGGCATACTGCAAAAAGAGCCGTGCAAGTTCATTATCTTCTTCAAGGCTGCCCCCGCAGTTTAATCCCAGTAAATCTACATGCAGGGCTTCCAGATAGGTCACGCAGGTAAGTACATCTGCACCGGTGAGCGTACGCAGATTTGACTGGAAAGTCGGCGTTGCAACGACAGCCATCTTTGTGTTTTCCTGTACCGCAAGGATTGCTGCCTTCATTTCATAGAGGTCGCTCATGGTTTCAATAATCGCAAGCTGTGCGCCCTCTGATTCTGCCAGCACCGCAGCCTTTTTAT
>ODAI012144928.1_pt1 | contig 10516 bp, 10 predicted proteins | sample 1539321 | NCBI WGS metagenome assembly ODAI01 (sample SAMN02144231, study PRJEB22623) | gut metagenome | biome: sheep rumen | host: Ovis aries | place: New Zealand | reverse complement strand
TGACTTATTGAACCGGTTCTGATGATTGGCACACACAACAACACCGGCCTTTTCTCCTGCTGCTATGATTGCATCTGCATCGGCGATCGATAGGGCGATCGGTTTTTCAATAATCACGTTGCAGCCCGCTTCAATACAGTCTAGCGCTATGACGGCATGTTTCCCGGATTCCGTCGCTATAGCCACCAGTTCCGGTTTTTCAACGGCAAGAAGCTCTCTGTAGTCGGTGTATTTATGAACACTCTCCAAATGAAAAAGGTCTGATTTCTGCTCCATGATTTCAGGCACGATGTCGCACATGGCGACAAATTCCAGATTGTTATTCTTGGCGGCCTCAATATGATTCGGTGAAATACGGCCGCAGCCTATAAGTGCATATCTCATTTTTTGCTTAATGTCCTTCTCTGTTTAGAATTATTTCTCAAGATGTTTTGCCACCATGATTACGAAACGGCTCTTTGCCTTCCATACTAATCTGGAAAATAAGGCGCTTGCTTTTCAAACCATGTGTGGAAATTTCCCGAATGATTAATGGATATATACTTGAATACTGTTATTAAGCTTTATCTAACCTGGAAGTGAAGATACAGCCACCGGATTACTCTATAGTTACGTGTATACATCAGAAGCAGCATAACCTTGTAGTAACGAGGCAGTCGTCTGAATTTGAGAAGTGGATTTCTCATATATCCTGGAAAAGTAGTATTCAAATACGCATGGAATTCTTCAAGCATAGGATTTTTAGGATCTAATTTTGCAACTCGGGAGCCTATCAGGACAAGAATCTGGAATACTGCCATTTTGCATATATAATCGTAGTATCTCTCCCACATCTTATTTTCCTGGAACCAAGTAACAAGATCCTGAATTGCCTCCAGAATTTCGATATTCCGCTCCACATTTGTATTGTGCATAATGGAGCCTTCTCTCTGCACATATACATAAAGAACATCTGGAATAACGACTATTTCCATTGATTTTGCCAAAAGTTTAAGAGAAGTTCTCAGATCCTCAAACCATACCTTTTCCGGGAACCAAATATTATGGTCCGTAAACAAAGTTCTCTTCCAAATTCGATTCCAGACCATAGGTGCCATCGTAATAAAGCCGCCTGAGAAGTGCAAGATCCGATCTGCTGGGAGATTCGCATGTATTTCATCTGCTACGGCTTCATTCTTTTCTATCCGATACCCGAACTGAAGTACATCCGGAAAACACTTTTTAAGAGCCTTTTTCAAACATGATATGCTTCCCGGTACAAGATAGTCATCAATGTCCAGAAAACAGATATATTCCCCCTTTGCCTGCAAAATGCCTGTATTTCTGGCACTGCCTGTTCCTCCGTTTTCCTTATGAATCAGATTGATCATACAGGGGTAGCGATTTTTATACTCATCGCATATGGCCGGACAACGCCTATCTGTCGAGCCATCATCTACCAGAATGATTTCGAAGTCATCTTCTTCCTGTAAGACCACCGAATCTAAACATTTTTGCAGATAATCAGCAGTGTTATAAACCGGAATCACTATACTAAGAAGCATGTCATTTTCCTTTCCAATCTATTTTTTAATTTTTGAAAACCTGCAATTCAACAATAAATGCCTGCAAACTCGTTTTGAAATCCACTTATATCATGCTTATTTTTGGGCCAGAGTGGCCTATGACGACGATTCATTTCAATTCCAGTTCTTTTCTTTACTGTCAGTGTTTTCCGCCTCACACTGCTCCCATTGCTTTTTCCTGTAATCATCAAAGTTACCGTGTACCTCTGCCCCGGCAACATCCGAGCGCTGGAGGGTCTTTTTTACAGTCATCAAAAGGATCGTAATATCCTGGATCAGAGATATGTTCCTGACATATTCCAGATCATACCGTAAGCGGTCATCCCATGTTGCGGCTGTTCTGCCGTGCACCTGTGCAAGGCCACTGAGTCCCGGTCTTACATCATGTCTGTGATGCTCTTCCTCTGTATAATATGGAAGGTATGCAGGACCCCAGGGGCGGGGACCAATCACTGACATATCCCCTTTCAGAATATTCCAGGCCTCTGGCAGCTCATCCAGGCTGGTGGAGCGCAGAAAACGCCCGAACCCTGTCAGTCTTTCGCTATCGGGCAGGAGATTCCCGTCTTTATCTCTTGCGTCAGACATGGACCGGAATTTATATAAAGAAAAGGGCTTTTCCTTCCATCCGACCCTTGTCTGCCTGAAGATGACCGGTGAACCCAATTTGATTTTTACCAGAATTGCCACAAGCAGATAAAGCCATCCAAAGACGATCATTGCCAGCAGCGCACATATAATATCCAGAAAACGTTTTATATAATTCTTATACATTTCTATTTTCTTACTCCAAAACTATCGTTCTGGTCAGATAAGAAGGCAGCTGATACCCGTCCCATATAAGGTCGAAATCCATCGTTTTTCCTATGGGAACGATCCGATCGATTCCTTTTATGCCTGACTTGAGCAGAGGAAGGAAAGAATCTCTGCTGCCGATGTATGCAATCGTCTGACATTTTTTATCGCTGCAGATGGGAAGAAGTTCCAAAATATCTTTGCAGTCATATTCATAGAAATAGCCGCTGTTGTCGCGAAAATCCATCAGGCTCTCCATAAGGACCGGAACACGGATCCGGACGATCAGATTGTCCGGATGCGCTTCCACTTTGATCCCGGGCTGAACGGCTGCGATCAGATATGTCTTTGTCAACTTATTTACGGCCTGAATCGGCATGAATGCATACTTCTTTTTTACAAGTGCATGTTCTAATTCCCAAAATATCCTTTTTGCCTCAGTGATACTCTTCCCGGTCCATACAATGATCCTTGGGCTGGTACAGGCATTCTGATCGGAAAAAAAGGTATCATTATAGAAGTCTTCCGCGACTCTCTCTTTATTCTCAATTGCCAGATAAGCATCTGAATCAATGACTGCCATTGAATAGCGGTCCGCAAATGTTATTTCCCCGGATCTGGGCGGAAGAGGAGATCTTCTTAATTCGGCTATAGTCTGATCTCCCCCCCATATAATGCGGACATCGGCAAATGCAGAAAAGAAATCATTAATATCTTTATTCCTCTCATACCGTACGCAGAGGACATAGTCTCTCAGCTCTGCATGTTTCTCCAGTCCTCTGTTAATGGCATCGGTCAGAATCGTAATCTGGGGAAATTCTTTATAGGGTACCCTTACTACATTTGCGTTCCCGCACAGCAGTCCTGCTGCCAGAGAATATGCAAAGTTTACCGGTACATTGGATGGAGCAATATGAAAGGCTGTTCCCTTTCCCAGGGTGAATCCTTTTCCCTGAAAACGTTCTTTCAACTTCATTACGGAAGCTTTTCGGATCCAGAAACCAAATGTCACCACATCGGAATATGCTCTGCTTCTGGGATCCCGGATGATTTCTCTCGAAACATCGTTCAAATAATTCACGACAGTCTCAGTAAAAGGCCTCAAAGGAGGCAGGTTCTGCAGGTGAGATGCTGTTTCGGCAGATCCTGTCAGAAATACCACTTTATTTAAAACTTCAGAATTTAGCTGCATAGGTATCACTGCACCCCCTGATTTCCGCATTTTGAAGTCTGCCTTCAATTTTGAAGTATTTTCCCTTGCGGCCGCAGGGGCAGTCATCGACTCCAAGCAGCACCCCTTCATCCTCTGTAAGAAGACTGTGGCCCGGGTAAGATTCCGGAATCGTGGAAAGAACCTGAATAATGCCTTTTTCCCCAATCTCAGCCTCAGAAAAGTCGAAAGGCCGCCGGATGATCACATCCGAGAAGATACTGGCATGAAGATGACCGCACTCGCATTCCATATAGATGCAGCCTGTCTGTTCGACCATTCCGTAATAGTCATGAATCTGTTCAAGGCCGCATACTTCCTTGAGTCTTCTGTGGAATTCATCATGACTGACCGCTTCGGATACCAGCTTTTTCCAGCCTCCTCCGTGAATCAGGACTGCGTTTGAAAAATCAAAAGTTATGCCTTCTTTCTTCAGCCGCACCAGTTCTTTATAAAAGTGCTGCCAGACCATAAAGGTAAAGCCGAAAAGCAGGATCTTCTGGCCCTGAAACTGTCCGAGAAACTCTCTGAGCACCTCTGTGTTCAGCCTCATATCATCATCCAGGGCATATATCTTCTTAGACCCAAAAATAGAAAATCCAAGGATACCTGCACCTCTTGCACTGAACATGGCCCTGTTCTTTACCACGCTTGGACAATCAATAATGATCATGGGCATGCGGCTGGTACCGGTAAAGTCGGAAACGATCTTCACCATAGCTTTCTGCTGATTAGAAGAAGTCGTCCGATCCAGATAAATTCTGCTGACTGCCTGTCCGGTGGTTCCAGAAGAAGTCATGGTCTTTACGATTTCTTCATTCGTTACAGATTTCAGCTCCAGTTCTTTAAAAAGCCGAACTGGCAGAAAAGGCAGGTCCCTATAAGATTCTGCCTGACTCGGGTCGAAATCGGCCGCATCCATCATATTTCTGTATTCGGTACATTTTTCCCAGTGCAGCCTTGTCAGATACGCAAGCCTTCCCGTAAGAATCCTCTCTTTCTGACTTCTGTCAAGGGAATAGGGCGAAATATTTAATATCTCACCAAACGGTATAGCCTGGTTTTCCTTACTGTATTCAACCGTCACTGTTTTTCTCCTGACTGCGTTTTATAGTATCCTGCCAGTTCCGCATATAGTGTTTTCCCAGCATCATTCTTAGGGATCGAATCAATGACTATGACCTGGAACGCTGCCGGATTCAGTCTTGTCTTACAGACAATGTATTCTTTTACCGGATCCGCATACCTGCTGTCGGTCACAAAAATATACATATGATCATCAATGCCTGTACTGGCAGCATCAATGCCGAATTCGCTTTTAATCATTCTGTCCACTTCATCCAGATTAACGCGGTTGCCGTATATCTTAAGGAACCGCTTTTTCCGTCCGACAATGTAATAAAAGCCATCTTCATCAAACTGTGCCATGTCTCCGGTTTCCAGAACGCCGCCTCGCTCGTCTCCTCTGGCCAGATCCTCGCCACATTCTGCATATCCCAGAGTTACGTTTTTCCCCTCATAAACCAGCTCTCCCGTTGTAAAGGGCTCCGTTACCTCATTTCCCGCTGCATCTGTAAGATGAAATCTGCCGCCCGGTATGGCAATTCCCATAGATCCTTTTTTTTCAATGGATTTTTCCGGTGGAAGATAGCCCATTCGAGCCGTCGCCTCGCACTGACCGTACATGACCACAAACTTTTTATTCTGTTCGCTTGCATACCTGGCAAATTTCTCATGGAGCTCAGGCATAAGCTTGCCGCCGGCTTGGGTCATCGTTCTAAGTTTTGGCAGTTTCATCCGGTAGAAACGCAGACGGTCCAGCATTTCATAAGTATAGGGGACACCTCCGAAAGATGTGGCCTCTGCCTCCTTGAAAAACTTCCAGAACTCTTTCTGCATGATCCCTTTGTCCGTGACAAGTATCTCCGCTCCCACAAAGAAATGTGAATTAATAATGGACAGTCCATAGGTATAGTTCATGGGAAGCGTCGTAATTGGTCGCTCTGTCTGGTCCAGGGCCAGATACTCTGCTATGGAACGTGTATTTTCCAGAACGTTGACATAGGACTGCCTTACCAGCTTGGGGGATCCGGTGGATCCGGATGTCGTCAGGAGAAGTGCCAGTTCCTCATACATAGGAAAGCTCCTGGTGAACCCGGTTTCCAGCAGAACATATCCCCGCGATTCATACCTGGATGCCATTTCCGGAAAATCTTCAGCCCTGTCCTCCGGAAGCCATATATAGGCTGGCTGGTAAGTCTCCAGCAAATGCGCAAGAAGCCCCGCTTCCAGGTGACTGCTCAAAAGTACCGGAACGATCTCATGCTTCATGAAGCTCACATAGCCCAGGATCGACCCGATCTCATTCCGGCAGAGGCAGAAGACCAGGCATCGTCTACCGACTGCTGCGGCAATTTTGTCCGCTTCCGTTTCCAGTTGCCTGTAGGACAATAAAACGCCGTGCTCATCCAGCAGAGCTGTTTTATCTCCGAACTGTCCAAAGTCCCAGATCCTTTTCATCAGAACCGGACTCCGTATTCGCCCTTTGAAAGGATTTCTATTCCCTTCTCGAAAGAGTCGAAATCAATGATATCATCCGTATCCATCATGATATCGAAGGTGTCCTCCAGAGAAGAAATCAGTCCCATATGTCCTACGGAATCCCATGCGTCAATATCCTGATACTTTAATGTCACTGCCTCTTCTGCACTCACTCCGAATGTGTCCATAAAAACCTGCGTATACTTTTCTAAATTACTCATTCTTTTTTCCTCCGTTCTAATCAAAAAATATCTTCTGGCATAATCACTGTGTCAGTCTGGATATCTCTACGGGCGGATCTGCCGATAACCATCTCTGCTTTGTCGGGTGCAATGCCTGTACCGGGACGTTTCGCATACAAGTCAGTTTTCCTTATAACCTCGCCCTTCTTTATATCCCGTACAGCAATCAGACTTCTCCGCATATTTTTTCTCTGTTCCAGCTCCTGAACAGTCACGATCCTCCGATCGGATCCCATAGCTTTCTGAATATCTCTGCACTTTTGTGCAAGCTCCTTAAACTGGTCCGGCTCCGTAGCCATTCCGTTGTCCATTCCGACTTTGGTTCTGTCTAAGGTAAGATGCTTTTCAATGAGGGCAGCTCCAAGGGCGACCGCTGCCACCGCTGCGGCATCTCCAGACGTATGATCGGAAAATCCAATCGGATACTTTTCATATCTTTTCCGAAGACCTACGATATTATTGAGATTTACGTCAGTCAGGACAGTCGGATAGATAGATACACAATGAAGAATACAAATCTGATCTGTTCCTGCGTTTTCAAGGATTTTTACAGCCTGGTCTACTTCTTCATAAGTCGACATTCCTGTCGACAGAATGACAGGCATGCCTTTTTTTCCTATATATTCCAGAAACAATGGATTATTGATCTCCATTGAGGCTACTTTTATATAGGGAACCTGGCATTCCTCTATCAAAAAATCCACCTCTTCCTCGCAGTATGGTGTAGAAGAAAAGGCAATCCCTTTAAATCTGCAGTAATCTGAAAGTTCCTTTAACTGCGCAGGGCTCATGGAAAACTTTTTGACAAACCGCTTTGATATGGGATTGGCATCATAATAGGTTCGGGAGTACAGTGAAGAAACAGACCATGACTGAAACTTTACACAGTCACACCCTATTGCCACAGACGCATCTATCATCTTTCTGGCCGTTTCCATGCTGCCGTTATGACTGCTGTTCACTTCTGAAACAATGTATGGCCTGCCATAATCTGACAGGACCGTTCCATCCCTTAATACACATTCCGCCATTTCTATTCCTCCGCCATATCCACAATCATTTCATTCCTGATCAGCTCTCTCGGCAGGAATGGTGACAAATCCTCGATGGGTCTGTGTACCAGTTTCCTGTTTTCATTGATTGCATACGATTCGTGCAGATATTTCTGTTCAGGCGTACACATGACTTCGATCAGCTCTGTCCCGGTAACTATTCCGGAAGTCAAACCGGGCAGGGCCTCCAGAAATTCCTTCCTGCACCCGATTCTTTTGTACGAAAGACCGAAGCAGTCCGCTATCCCTCTGAAGTCAGGAGCCGGCACCCCATCCGAAGGATCATTGCCAATGGTCCTTCTACGAAACAGGTCCCGCTGACGCTTTCTGATCACAGCATACATATTGTTATTAATGACCAGAATCCTTACCGGAATCTTCATGGAAGCAATAATCTGCAGTTCCTGGAGATTCATCATGATGGACCCGTCTCCAACGATGCAAAGAAGATTCTTTCTTCCGCCTGCATAGGCTCCTATGATGGCTGGAATCGCATATCCCATTGCACCCTGGGCAGCAGGAAATAAACATCTTTGCCCTTCTTTAAATCGTATAACGGAAGGAACTGTCAGTTCTTCAAAGCCCGCATCTGTAATAAGCGTAGCGTCTGCAGGAAGCAGAGGACCAAGTTCGTCCAGCAGAGAATATAAATCGATCTGGTCCGCAGCCTTCAGTTCTTTTACAAAGGCTTCATTCTTTACGGAAAACAGTTCCTTCCAGTGCAGGCATCGATCCGACCAGCTGCTTTCATGCCGGGCAGGACCGCAGGATATCAGCTTCTCCATAAAGACAGACGCATCGCACAGGACTGTCCGATGAACAACACCTTCTTTCTGGTGTTCCTTTTCATCAATGTCCACAGCCGTGACTTTCGCATCTCTGGCAAAGTTCTTTCTTGTCCCGGTCAGCTGAGAACACAGTTTAGACCCGATGGCAAGAACATAGTCACTGTTCTGAACTGCAAAGTTTCCGGCACGGGATCCTCCAAGACTGCCGACTGTACCTATAGACAGCGGACGGCTGCTTCCGCAGATATCTGCCCCGGCTGGTGACGTGACTACCGGAATCCGGCAGGATTCACTCAGATATCTGATGGATTCTTCGGCCTCTCTGGAGCCTCCTCCTGCCAGGATCACAGGCCTCTTCGCCTGATTCACTTCCTCTGCCACCGCCTGTATACAAGAAATATCCGGATCTTTTTTCTGAGACGATTCATAATGAACAAGTCCGGACTCTTCAATTTTCATATTCTGAAGGTCCAGCGGCACATCGATCCAGACAGGACCTCTTCGGCCGTCCATGGCAAGGTGCAAAGCCTTTTCCACTTCGAAAACCGTCATTTCCGCATCTTCCAGCATGACTGCGTACTTGGTCACAGGTTTTACAATGCTGACGATATCCGCTTCCTGCGATCCATAGGTGCGGATGCCGGCCCCCGTATGTCTTGTATTCTCATTCAACTGATTATTGCCGGATATAAAGACAACAGGAAGGTTATCCTGATATGCACACAAGCAGGCCGTAACTGCATTGGCCGCCGCACAGCCTGTAGATACCAGACAGGCCGATACTCCTTTATGTACACTGGCATAAGCCATGGCCGCATAAGAGGCCCCCTGCTCATGGTAAGTGGAAACCGGAGTGATATTCTTGTTCTTTGCCACGGCATCCGTAAGATAAAGAATTCCCCGGCCTGGAATCAGAAATATATGTGCGGCACCGGCCTCATTGACCTTTCTGATGATATAGTCTGCTACTCTTTCCATGACAGCGCTTACCTCTTTCCGGGAATAAACTGATTCATTACATCTGGAATCGCAATTTCCAGCTCGATCGTACATGCCACGATTCCGTCTACCCTGCCTATGACTTTTCCTTTTGCAAATCCCCTTTTAAAGGAATCCAGCATCGCTTCCATATCCAGTCTGTCACCAGGAATGATTTTCTTTTTAAATCGGGCATTCTTCACGGCAACAAATCCCGTCTTCTTACCTTTATATTCAGGTATAGTCAGAAAAGTCATCAGAAACACCTGCGTCATGGCTTCGATTTGTACAAATCCGGGAACATTCGGCTCATCCTCAAAATGTGCAGGAAAAAACCATTCGTTATAAGTAAAATTCTTGTAGCCCTCTGCATACTTTCCCGGTACTGCTTCAGTAATCTTATCTACGAACAATAAAGGATACCGGTTCTGCTGATACTGCTGAATCTGATATGCATCTAAGTTCTCTATTTTTTCCATCTTGGATCAGCTCCTTCTCCTTTGATGCCTTTTCTCAAAATCTTCTTTCAGCATTCCAAGCATCAGAAGATCATGATATTTGCCGCCCGCATAAACAGCTTGTCTCATCGTTCCCTCAATCGTAAAACCTATCAGTTTATTCAATGCCATGGCCTGCCGATTGTCTGCCATGGCACTGCCTTCAATTCGGTTCAGGTTTAATTCGTTAAAGGCATATCCAAAAAGAGTAACCATGGCATCCAGGGCGATTCCGCTTTCTGTCACTCTGGAGGTATCCATCTTGATACCCGTAGAATGAGCAACCCTGCTGATCCAGTCAAAGTCACCCATAATGACTGTTCCCACAACTCCATCCTTTTGTGTTTCAATGATCAGCCGCAGTGTCCTGTCATCATCTACTATTTTCTGATACCAGTGTTCCTGATGTACCGCTGAAACAGGATACGCAGTACCTACTACAGATGCACTGATTTCCGGATCGTTCATCAGATTCTGCAAAAACTCAAGGTCACGCTCCTCAATGGCCCTTAACGTTACTTTTCTTCCAATCAGATTCATTTTCCCATCCTTTACTACAATTCAGTCTGCACTGTCGATCCTTCTGATGTTTGTCAAGGCCGCAGATGTCCGATGGCTAACAGCCCTCCTCTACACCTTCTGATAAAGCTGCCTTACTGTCTCATCCACCACCTGTTTTTTATCGAATCCAGCACAGATATAGGAACGGGAAGCCCTTCCCATCTCTGCTTTCTTCTCATGAGGCAACTCTATGAACTTCTTCATAGCCCCATAGAGGCTGTCCGCATCACGAACGGGGACCAGAAAACCTGTCACATTGTCTTCTACCGCTTCCATGCATCCATGGA
>ODAI013274550.1_pt1 | contig 10517 bp, 10 predicted proteins | sample 1539321 | NCBI WGS metagenome assembly ODAI01 (sample SAMN02144231, study PRJEB22623) | gut metagenome | biome: sheep rumen | host: Ovis aries | place: New Zealand | reverse complement strand
TATTCTCCGCTTTATGATAAAAGTAAATCTTTTTTATGCAAAAGAAAATCTTCTATATTTAAATGAATAATTCCGTCATGCGATAAATCAATTTTGTCAAAAGAAAGAACATATTTTGGAGAAGCATCTTTTATAGGCTTAAAGGCATCAAATTCTCTTCTGATTATTTCCTCAGTCGGCATTAAATATGACACCTGAATAAAACATTTTTTCTTACCGTCTATTGCTACAAAATCAATTTCACCTTTATAAGTTTTTCCTGTATAAACTGCATAACCCCGTAGAATCAGCTCATTATAAATTATGTTTTCCAAAAAAAAGGTATCTTCATAATTTACAAGATTTGTATTTATTGTTCTGAATCCGGTATCAATGGCATATTGCTTTTCAATTGTTTTTAATATTTCTTTGCCAACAATATTAAAGCGCTTTACTCTGGAAATAAGATAGGCCTTTTCTAGTTTTTCCAGATAGTTGTAGATTGTCTTTTTTTCAAAAGTATTTTTATTAGCTTCATTCTGATTGTTGTAATAGTTCACAATATTTTGAGCAGAAAATTCTTTTCCAGCATTAGAAAGGACATAGCCGGAAATTGTATTAAATTTATATTTTTCAATATCAGAATCACGTTTATAAATATCTTTTTCTACAATCCCTTTAAAAACACTTTCAATATAATTTTTTATATCCTTTTCTTCCGTAAAATCAAATCGCTGCGGAAGTCCACCCCATTTTATATAGTCATAAATAAAATCCTGTGGAATCTCTTTTTTATTTTCAGAATACAACTGAATTGCTTCGCTATAAGAAAATGGCATAATCTTAAACTCAACAGTTCGTCCCACAAGTAATGTTGCAAGCTCACCCGAAAGAAGTTTTGAGTTTGAACCTGTTACAAAAAGCGAACAGTTAAGAGTCGCTCGAAAGGAAGCAAGAACTTTTTCAAATTCTTTCACATGCTGAATTTCATCAAAGAATATGTAGTATTTTTCAGAATCTGTAATTTTTGATTTTATAAACTCATGAAGCTTTTTAGCCGTATCAATTTCTTCAAATTCAAAATCTTCAAAGTTCATGTAGATTATATGTTCATCATCTGTTTTTGCTTTCAGCTCTTCAATAATCTGTTTTAAAATGATTGACTTACCAGATCGCCGTACACCAGTCAGAACTTTTATTAAATCAAGTTCATAATATTTTCTTATTTGCGAAAGGTATAAATCGCGCTTAATTTGTTTCATGTCTATATTTTACACTAACTTTAAAATATTTCAAGTTAGTGTAAAAACTTTTTTTTCTCACTTTATTTCTTAAAATCCAACAGTTTATCCCGGTAATATTCGTATTGTTTCTGTCTGGCTTCGATTTCTGCAGGAATTCCTGTAGTAAGATCATTACATAGTCCATTGAAATTATCTAAAATATTGGCAATTCTTTCCTGTTCTTCTAATGAAGGTAAAGGTATTTTAATTTCCTTTATAGCCGGAACACTGGAATGAACAACTTTACTCTTAATTTTACCTTTACTTTTTTGAGCTTGTGCATCTGTAGTTGAAAGAGCATAAGAAAGATATTTTGCATTTTGATTATGTTTCAAAACAACAGTATCGCCACCAGCAAGGCATTTTTCATTTCCAACATAAGCGGTAGATTTTGCAATCTCTTCAACACTTTCACCAGTAATAGCAAAGATTATATCGCCATTTTCAAAGTATTTAGGACTTGGGATATTCTCAAGTTTTGTATGTGATTTACATTTATCAAACCAGATTCCGTATGTGGTATAAATCTCGCCGTAGCGTACACAAGAAATACCTTCCTCTGTAACCTGGTCACGGGTAATTCCTGAACCTCGATAAATATCTGTAGCAATTTCTCCAAGACTGACAACAGCATACCCAAAAACATATTGAAGCAGTTTTATTTCATCTGTTCTGTTCTGTTCTGTTCTGTTCTGTTCTGAGTGTGTCGCCGCTCTCAGCAAATGTCAATAGCAAATCGCGGTAGTATTCATATTGTTTTTTTCTAGCTTCAATTTCCGCAGGCAAACCAATTTTCAAGTCACTGCAAATAGCGTCAAAGTTATCCAGTACATTTACAATTTTCTCTTGTATTTCAAGCGGTGGCAGTGGGATTGTATAATTTTTTACATCTGAATCTGATATAGAAGGATAGCTAGTTCCTTGCTGATGTTCTTGCACATATATATAGAAATTAGTTGAATTAAGATGATGATAAATATACCTTGGTTTTACATTTTCTGGATTTGCTCTGAGAACACAATAACCAGTACTACAAATTTGATTATCGAATTCTTTTGGTATATTTACAGTTCTTTTTAGCATTGGTCTAGTTGTTCCAAATAAAACATCATCATATTTTATAATTTGTTGTGCTCTTGATGGAGCATTTGTTTTGTTAATTATCGTTGTGTTTGTTATAGCATGTGTATCTTTATCAACAGAAGTGAGATCTACATATCTGTATTCTTCCTCTTGATTACACCATTTTATATTTGGAACTTTTAGGCATAGTTCTGCTAATTTTTTATAAACTACTCTACATCTGTACCCCCCCCAGTTGTAGAATCAAATTTTAATAGCATATCACGATAATATTCATATTGACCTTTCCTGATTGCTAATTCTGAATTTAACATATCAATTAATTCTGTAAATGTATCTAATTGTTTTACTATTTCTTTTTGTATCTCAAGAGGTGGAAGCGGTATTTTTATTGCAGCGAATTTTTCAAATGGTAAAAGTTTTCGACCAGTTCCTTCGATACCTTCTCGTTTATTAAGAATTTGCCAAGTGCCATTTTTAGAATTTAAGAAATATAATAAAAATGCTGGTAGTATTATTTCTTCATTTACACTAAAAACAACATTTAAAGGGCTAACAATTACATCGAAACTTTCTTTTAAATAATTTATAGAACCGACATCAATTCTTGAAGGAGAATAAACAAACCAATTATGTTTTACAATACGATAACCCGAAATGTCATCACTTGTAATTTTTGCCCCTTTAAAATATTCATCAGTTGGAACTAATCCGCCTTTTGTAATACTATAGGCATTTTTACACTTGCTTCCTTTATTTTTTCCTAACTCATGTTTAGCTACATCACCAATAGTCTTATATTCAACACCATTTGGACACTTTTCTTTAATTAAATCATCAAGCCTACTCATTATGCTTCAATCTCCTTGATAATTTTATCTATTTCCATGCGTAATATGTTTTCTCTTTCAACAATTTTATTAATTTCTGCATTTAATTTTTTAATATCGATAACAGGTCTTGTGTCTTGTTTTTCAATATAGTTTGTAACAGAAAGATTATAGTCATTCTTAGCTATTTCATCATTTGAAACATCTTTTGCAAAATACTTTTTTTCTTTTCTTTCAGTATAAGTCTTTACAATTTCGCTGATGTTTTCTTGGGTTAGTTTGTTATTATTTGTTACTTTTATATATAGATTGCTTGCATCAATAAATAGAGTTTTATTTTCAGCTTTACCTTTTTTTAAAACCATAATACAAGTTGCAATGCTTGTACCATAAAAAAGATTTTCTGGAAGCTGTATAATACAATCAATAAAATTATTATCTACTAAGTATTGTCGTATTTTTGGCTCTGCTTTTCCACCAGAGCGATATAATATTCCTGGGAAGCAAACGATAGCCGCTGTTCCATTTGTCGCAAGCCAGCTTAATGAATGCATTATAAAAGCAAAATCAGCATTCTTTTTTGGGGCTAAAACACCTGCCGGTCGGAATCGTTCATCATTTATTAGATTAGGATCATCTTCTCCTTTCCAAGCAATTGAATAGGGTGGATTAGAAACAATAACTTCAAATGGTTCATCATCCCAGTGTGCAGGGCTTATCAAAGTGTCATCATTTGCAATATCAAACTTATCATATTCAATATCATGTAAGAACATATTGATACGGCAAAGGTTGTAAGTAGTAATGTTGATTTCCTGTCCAAAGAATCCCTGTCTAACATTTTCTTTTCCAAGAATCTTTGCAGCTTTCAAAAGTAAAGAACCAGAACCGCAAGCTGGGTCATATACTTTATTTACTTCGGTTTTACCAACAATACAAAGTCTGGTCAAAAGTTCACTAACTTCCTGAGGTGTATAAAACTCACCACCTTTCTTTCCGGCACTGGAAGCATACATACCCATAAGATATTCGTATGCATCACCAAAGGCATCAATACTTGTTTCGTTATTTATAGAAAGTTCCATGCTTGCAACACCGTCAAGAAGTTTGCAGAGCATTTCGTTTCTTTTAGCAACAGTTTTACCAAGGCTGTTAGAGTTTACATCAAAATCATCAAACAATCCTTTGAAGTCGCTTTCACTGTCTGTACCTTTTGCAGAATCTTCAATCGCTCTAAAAATAGATTCTATAGTTGTATTTAGATTTTCATCCTTTTTTGCACGTTTCTGAAGATTACAGAACAACTGACTTGGCAGAATAAAGAAACCTTTTACATCTACTAGATTAGATTTTGCGCTCTTAGCTTTTTCATCATCAAAATCAGCGTAATTAAAAGCTTTGTTTCCGGCTTCGTGTTCAAGATTATTTATGTAGTTAGCAATGTTTTCTGAAATAAAACGGTAAAACATCATTCCAAAAACATACTGCTTAAAATCATTCGGACTTACACCCCCACCATGCACAAAAGCACAAGCCATATTCCACAATGTTTTATAAAGAGCCGCACGTTCACTTTCTCTATTATTATCTGCCATTTTATTTCTACCTGATTTTTATTTTATCTTATTATTATAGTACGGATTTTGATTTTTTTCTATAAAGGTTATTCTATATAGTAATTCTAATCATTACTTTGTTTTTTATAAACTTCATTATTCTAATCTGTTGCCAATGTTCATTTTCATCACTTTCCTCAATCATCCTGTTTATAGCGTCCAAATATCTCCAAAACATAAATACTTTATTTTCAGTATTTGGATGCAACTTTATTTCAAGACTTATCGTAAAAGCAGAATTTTCAATTATCCTGTCTTTTTCTTCGCATACTGTTTCTTCAAGATTATAAGAGAAGGAAGGCGTTTTGATGCAGTTTTCTTCCAGACTTTTATTCTCAAAAGGTTTTAAGATAATTCCGTCATTATGCTCTTTATTGATTTTTTCAATATATTCCGGCAGCTTGTTGATAAAGATGTTTTCTAATTCTTTGTAGACTGGTTCAAAGTTTTTCATTACAACGTTTTTCTTCTATATAAATTGATTATGCTCTGAATATCCTGTGGGATTTCAAAAGAGTAAGCATCTTCGTGATTCTGAGTTTTAATAAACTCTTTCTTTTTCAAGAGAAACAGTTTGATGATTACTTCCTTCAAATCCGCTGGAAAGTTTTGAGCTGTAAAACCTGCATTGTAATTCAGAAACAAAACATGACCTTCATATTCTGTGGAAAGCAAAAAGATTTCTCTTCCTGTTATTATGCAGTTAGGTACACGTTCTTTAGTGTTCATATCAATGATATTTACCATCTCTGTAATGTTGTCATTATCTGCGTAGACTTTATGATTTTTTACAGTCTGAATTTCATTATAGTTTTTATCTTCTAAAGAAAAGTCAAGCTGCTTTTCAAGTGTGGTCAAAACAGAATCAAAAAGTAATTCGTCTGTTATGATTTCTGTGTCTTTTAACACTAATATTTTCTGTAATTCTTCAAATGAAAAAGGTTTCATGTGTCCTCGCAATCGGAAAAGCGGGGCAAAGGCTAGTATAACCTACGTTCAGTCAAATGCAAGGCCAAGCCCTTCGGGTGCTGCGCAGCCTTGCATTTGACTTCACTTCGGTTTGGGATTTTTCGCCCCCGCTTTCCAAAGCAAACAATATTTGTTTGTTTTGGAATCTAGTTTTTTATCTCAAGCCTTATGCATTAAGCAGTGGCGGTTTTGAGAAGTACCATATTTTTCTTAGGACGGGTCACTAAGAAACCATCACGCTTGCGGAAGCGCATGAAGAGTTCTCCGTATTCAAGGCTCTCTGTAGTTTCGTCAAAGCGTTTGATTTCGATTCCCTTTCGGTTGCCGTGAATTATTCTTTTTGGATTCATGAAGATGGCAAGCACCTTGTCAGCTTCAAGGTCTGCAAGCTGTGGAAGGAGGCGGCTTTCTACAACGTCATAGCCGTCAATACGTCCCGGCATTGCGTCCCCCGGCTTTCTCCAGATTGGGTTGTGGTTGTCGTCCTGAATGTTTGCAATGTGGTTTAAAACTGTTTCGTTCAAGAACCATTTGCAATACTTTCTTTCTTCCGGTTCAACCTTCAATTCAGCCTTGCGGAAATCAAGATAAGTCAGCTTGCTTTCATCCGTGCTTTCAATTCTGCAAACTTCAGCTTTTGTCATATTCATAGCACCTATGAATGGGTCATCATCGGCAATCAAACACTGGCGGTCAAACTCCTGGCCGTAGGCTTCGGTAAAGTCTTCCAGGAACATCTTACCAAGGTCTACAAAAACATCCTCGCCGAACTCGTCGAAGAATGGAACATAGCCCGCAAGTGTATAAGCCTTGAGCTCTGTTCTTGTCGGCATGTTTGATTTTGTTGCATCAATTTTCTGTCCGTAAGAAGTCAGCCACTTCAATTCGATTCCGCAGCGGTCACGTTCTGGAATAAAAATAGAAGGCCCGCTCATAGGGCGATGGGTAACAAGATTCATCATTACAGACTGCTTTGCAGCTTCCTGCATGATTGTCTCTTCGTAAACCGGATTGATAAGATACTGGTCATTGTTTGCCAGGTTTCCAATCGGTTCACCGAGAACTGCTTTAGATGGAACAAAGCCTTTTCCAGTTTCCCAGGAGAAGTCTTTTGGATTGTTCCATTTTTCAGCGCGGATGTTAGGACAGAACTTGAGTTCTCCCAAAGTCTGCTCATCTCTATTCCAGGCAGCGCACAAAGCTTTTCCAAGATTGTAGCACACGTCACGAATACTAAGCTGTTCCATTTTTGAGTCAGCCAGCTTCATTGCATCTCGGAAGTTTTTAATTGCATCCTTTACGCCAATAATTTCAGAGGTGGTTGCGTCTTCCGTGTCTCCCAGAATCTTCAACATCTCTTCTGTTATTTCCTGCTGCTCCAGAAAATACTTGTTGATTTGCTCAACAGTAGCCGCTTCACTAGGAAGATTGGCTTTCATATTGTCCAATCTTTTGTGAAGAGCTAAAATAACTTCATTCATCAATCAGCCCCCTTAAGCTTGTTGGTGATAGAGAGAGATTTGTTGCCGCAAATCTCTCTCGTTGCTTTTACGACCTACGCGCCGACCTTAAGGCCTGCTCGCAGCTTATCAAAATACGAAAGATCTTCTTCCTGAATTACTTCCGTTATCTCAAGTTTTTTTGTGCCGATTCTGGCAAAAGGATTTGCCGGAACACAGCAAATAGAAAATTCCAAAAGTTCCTGCTTTCGGAAAATCAAATCGCATTCGCGGTCTTTGGCTTCAAGAAACTCAACTTCCTCTGCAAGAAATCCAACTGAACCGCAGCGCAGAGCTCCGGCCTTTACACGTTGCCCAATACTCCAGCCAAACTCGTCAAACTCCTTGTCATTGAAAACAATGTCACCTTCAAGGATGTTTTCAGCTTTTACATTTTCAGCGTAACCTATAGCCGGAATGGTGTAGTCATGGCTCCAGAGCACAACCGGATTTGCAAGATAGTTCTTCAAATTCCATCCAGCCGGGTCTACCTTTTCAAAGTCACGGTCTACATCAAAGGTACTCATTACCCAATGAAAGGAATCTTTTTGAACATCAATGCTCTTAAAGATTTCAACCTGTGGAGAAACTTTTCCGCTGTGTGTGTTTTCTTTCAGAAACTTCAAAAGTTTTTCACAGTTTCCAAGTTCCTTGTTTTCAACACCATCAATCTTAATAATCAAGATTATCCCCCTTGTCATTTAAGCTCTGTCGTGTAAGAAGCCACATGTCAAACGGCTCCCTATAACCGACTTTTCTTTTTAGTCTGTGAGTAAAAAGACTTACATTCTGTCTCGAAAGATGAACAGCTGAACAAATCTCTTTCTGTGTTTTACCCATATTCAGACAGATTCCAATTTCTTTTTCAGAACGGGTAACGTCTGTAATGCACTTCGGGTCAATGTATTCCCTGTGTTCAATGTAGCGGGCAATATCATCTGGGTATGAATTTAAACCTTCCCGTATTTCAAGAAAACCTTTCTTACGATTGTCGCTGCATTCAATACCTGGTATAAAACCAGAAGCGCCAAGCTTATGAGTACGCACGGCAAGAAACGGAGAACATTCGCCGGTTTCTACAAAATAAAACTTCAAAGTTTTATTCAGAATTTTTAGACAGCGCAATATGTCATTCATGACAAAACCCATAAAGTATTTGTCAAAAATAATTGCAGCATCAGCCGTAGTTTCAGCAGCTTTGAATAATCCAGAAACGTTGTTGCAGATGCACACATGTTTCTCACCAAAAAGAGCCAATGCGGATGTTACCGCATAATTTTTCGTAGCCTTTTCACAGCAAGCTATAATCAAGTTTGTTATCATATTTTTTTTACTCCTGATTAGAATCCAATCCCACAGGATTAAGGGTAGCCGGTTTGTACCAGATATCCCCCCAACTTTTTGTTTCTTTTCCTCTTTCACGAAGCACATCATTGATGGTCTTTAATCCAGCGTTGATTTCTGCAATGTCCCTGTTACTCTGAGCATCCTCACTTTCCTGCAGTTCTGGAATATTGCTCAAATTGAATATGCCTTTACAAGGTAATTCAAACCTTCTGAAAAATTGGACTTCCAAAACTTCTTCAAAGTTTTTAAGAAGCGGTATCAAAGTGTAGTTCCAGAAAGCTCTGTGCTGGCTGTCTGTATCAGTGCCACTCAAAGAGCTTTTTGAATCCTGAATATTCGCCACTCGTGGAGGTATCCCATATTTCGCGAGTAACGTATAAAGGTTCCACTTTTTCATATCATAAAGCTTCAGAACATCAGGGCTGAAAGTAAGCGGCTGATATTCCGTTCCTTTACCCAATACTGCAACCCGGTTTTTCATACCGCGACCGTATTTCTTGTCCCAGGTTCTGGCTAAAAGTTCGGCTTCGGCTTCAGTCAACACCTGGTCTGTCTTTAATAAACCTTTTGGAACACCTCCTTCTTTTAGTAGTCCTGTATTCTGTTTTGCGGCTAATAAATCCTGTTCAACTTCAAGACCAAGACTTACTAAAGGACTCACTCCGCGAAACACATTCCACGGATTCCAGTCCTTAAAATGAATTACCTCATCAGGAAGAATAATCAGAGGTCTTCCGCTGACTTCTTCCGTATAAACCCATTTTGTAATTCTGCCGCTGTCAACAACGTGCTGCATGTAACGGGGATTTAAAACAAAAATCTCGTTTGGAATACCACAAACGTAATTTTCCCCGAACCACCAGAAGGCTTCGCCGTCCAGACTCCACCAGGCACAAGTCTGTTTCCAAAGGTCAAAACGACTCAAAGATTTATTTGGAAAATTAAAAAGATTGGAAAGAGGAGTATCAGTTTCTACAGTACCGTTTTTACAAATCTCAAACTCAGCTCTTGCAACATTACGGGTAAGAATATCAATACAAACCGAAACCCACGCATGCTGTAGATAAGGATCAGTACAAGTTTTTTTATCAGACACAGAAAAGTCATCAGCAATACTTTCATTGTTGAGCTCTTCAAAGCTGCGTAACTGTTTCTTCTGTTTCCTCTTGTTAAATAAACTCACTTTCTCTTATACCTTATTTATCGGTAAACCCATAAGTTTATGCCATTACAACGCCGCTTGTTACCGCACTGAAAATCGCATAACGCATAGCGTCCATATAATGGTCATTCACTTTTACAATCTGATTATTCTCGTCACGAGAGTAATCCCAAATTTCACCAAGAACGCCGGTACAGTCTTTGCATACAAAGAATTGTCCTCGTTCAATTTTTGCTATAATGTAATCAATCCCTGCATCCACAGAGTTATTTGCCTTAACACCTCCCGGCACTTCCTGTATTCTTTCACCGCCAGCAGGGTCACAGTAGGTAATAAAACATTCCTTGTACCAGTCTTTAGCCGTCTGCTGTTCAACAGAAGTTTTAGTAGTTATGTTAAAGCCGCCAAAATCTGCAATAACATAAACCTTGTCATCAACCCAGCCAACCTTCACAGCTGCAATATGCAAGCCAAAATCCTGACCGCCGGTGTATTTATCAAACTCTTTCGGCAGCTTGTCACGAGGAATAATCATAGATTCCTCAAACTTCTCATAAACAGAGCCTTCCGGCTTTACCCATAAGCCGTCACGGAATCTAGCACGCTGCTTTTCCGGCATGTTGTCCAGAATGTCGCTAATGTAATCTCCATCAAGATTTTCAGCGTTATCCATCGGGTTCAAAACTTCAGAAGCATAAAGATCAGGCTTCTGTAATTTTTCATCCGTTCTAGGTTCAATCTTTCGAATG
>ODAI012079960.1_pt1 | contig 10517 bp, 9 predicted proteins | sample 1539321 | NCBI WGS metagenome assembly ODAI01 (sample SAMN02144231, study PRJEB22623) | gut metagenome | biome: sheep rumen | host: Ovis aries | place: New Zealand | reverse complement strand
CTTATCGCGTTCATTCATAGCACATAAGCTGAAAGAATTTTTATGGACATACATACCAACGTAAACTATACTTTTCATGTGGCCTCCTATTGTCATTATGGTAATGATACTCAATTTTTTCTTACTTAACTAAATTATGAATCTAAATCCACGCTTTGACAACTTAGGAGGTCACTTCATATTATCTCAAAAATGTGTTCTCTTTCAAAGTTACCGGAGTAAAATACAAGCCGATGGCGGTTCATCGGCTTTTCTTTATGTCCGGGAAACAGTTAGACATTCGGCAAATAATCAAAAACTTGCCAAAACTCTAATTATTAATCATAAAAAACGGAAGAGTGAAATATACTCTTCCGAATTGTTTATGATGTATCGAGTTCTTGTTGGAATAGTATCCTACGTTTCTAATTCTAAAAATCTGTCTTTTCCATATCTAAAGTATTTAAATTTCTTAGTCCTTCAACTAAATATGCATATTCTAATAAGCGCTGCTTACGGATATATGCCAAACTTTTATACCTTTTCTTTTCTAAAAGGATATTTCTGTATTTCTAGGGATTTTTGATTTCGGTAAAAGGAATACCAGACAACAGACAGGACGAAAGATACAGAATTTTACACGCTTTCCAAACTGCATCCTCAAAATTATAGCCAGATAATAAAATGTGATTTTTCAAGGATTTAATACCTCTTAGATAAGAAAAGAATTCATCTTTATCTACAGATCCTTTAGCGATTATGCAAAGACATGTATGTATTGTATCCTTTAAAACGTCGCTTTTATCCCAATTCTGTCCTCGAAATATAATTTCATGTTCAGCTGAGGTTTCGTAGGTGATTTTCACCAAAGCATAATCCTCTATATTGTCAAAAAGCAAACCTATATCAAATAATTGTTTAGCGATTTCTAATTCTTTTCCATTATGAATAGGAACACCTGTTGTATGTGGTGCAAAGGCAGTGAGTTTCTCTCCTAAAAGGCAATCTGCAGTAGGAATTTGTACTGTTGCGTTGTCACCATACGTAAGGAGTAAATCGTTTTTTATTTCTTTTTCTATGGTCTGTGCATAGGGAATATGAGAATAAACAACATCCAAAAGAATATAAAATAGTTTAGATTGAACTGGAGAATAATACAAGAACTTAAAATGACGTTTTATTAAATTTCCTCTTCTTTTTCGAATATCCTCTGTTTTTGAAACAAAGGGAAAAATAGCAGATGCCATTTCGATATAATGGTCTATATCTGTTCCGGGTTCTACCAGAATGTCAATGTCTGTAGAAAGCCTGGCAGGAGTATCTAATAGCAGCATTAGACTTGTGCCACCCTTGAAACAAAAAGGCATCCCAACTGTTCGCAAAGCCTCTAACAATCCAAAGGCATATAATGATCTTTCAATCAGTCCGGGGATCACATTTGTATTTTTTTTGAAGCGCTTTAATATATTCCATTGTATAAACAGTTTTATCAATCATTTGTTAACACCTCCAAGTTGATAATTGTTTCTTCCTGAATAAAATTTAGAACTTTTTTATCAATGCCCCTCCGTTTAGCGTAGCGAAACATTTTTGCGATATTTACATTATATTTTTCAAAAGAATCTTCAAAAATAGTTCTATATTCTTGACGATAGATAATGGATTGAGTTAATCCTCTCCCAAAAAGGTCTACCAGCAATTTTTCTAATGGAGATTGTTTATATGGACCATATGAACAAGGTACTTCAGACATTAATTTTTGAACAATAATCATATCCGCGCGGAAATATTTATAGTACTCGTCAATTTTTGGCTTAAATAGAACATGCGGATAATTTTCAAACAAAAAATTAAATACGCTTTCATCCAACATATTTTCGACATCAATGAATATAACGTTATTAGCTATCAAATGATTTACAAATTCATTCATTTGGGTGAGCTCCCAAATTTGAAAGTCTACTAAAGGGAACTCTTTCTGGATTAAAGAGGATACATTGGTGGCCGTAATAGAAAGTGGATGATAATAATTGTGCTTATTTGTGACGATATAATGCCCTTTGTAAGAACGGGTTATACTTCCTGAGGCACATAACTGATTTAAAGTATAATAAATTGTTGAACTGGCAATATTAGGCGATTTAATACGCATCACCTCAGCAAATTCTTTCGTCGTAAACGAAGGATGAGTGTCCATGTATTCTTTTAAGAAATTGTTTTCCATATGTTCACCTCTCATTAACTTAATCGGTATTCCGGTATATAATTACTACTGGCATTTTTTGAAAGTTTCTTTGCATTCTTTCTACTTTCTAATACGATTGTTTATTAGAAAAGACAAAAATATTTGAATTTTTCCGGTATATAGTGCATATAATCATTAGACTTTCGGCAAGTTTTTAAATTATTTGCCAATACTCCAATATCTGGGATAAAAAAAGACGATTGGGAAGTTTCCCAATCGTCTGCATATGATTAGTCTAAATCTTTACCGTTGGATGCGATCACTTTCTTATACCAGAAGAAGGAGTCTTTTTTACTTCTGGAGAAATCGCCTGTATCATCATCGTGTCTGTCGACATAGATAAATCCATAACGTTTTCTCATTTCACCGGTACCGGCTGATACAAGATCGATACAGCCCCAAGGTGTATAACCGATTAAATCAACATCATCTTCTTCAACAGCTTTGATCATCTCTTTAATGTGTTCTCTTAAATATTCAATGCGGTAAGGGTCATGAATGGATCCGTCCGGTTCAACAGTATCTCTTGCACCCATTCCGTTTTCAACAATAAACAAAGGAACCTGATAACGGTCATACAACATATCCAATGAAACACGGAGTCCTACCGGATCAATCTGCCAGCCCCAGTCTGTCATCTTAAGATAAGGGTTCTTACCACCCATGATGACATTTCCTTCAACCTGCTCAATTGGTCTTGCACTTTCGATGGAGGAGAAGTAATAACTGAATCCAATATAATCCACTTTACCTTTCAACATAATTTCTTCATCGCCCGGTTCCATTACCGGTTTAGCACCCTGACGTTTCCATACAGATGTACAGGTGTTGGAATAATAACCGCGTACGTGAGCATCGCCATAATAGAACAGATTCAACATCTTCTCACGGTTTGCGACCTGGTCATCCGGATCACAGGTTGCCGGATAACTCATCATTACCAGTAACATACATCCGATTTTGTTTTCAGGATCAATTTCATGTCCGGCAATAACGGCTTTCGCGCTGGCTACAAACATATGATGGGAAGCCTGAACAATTGTTTTACCTCTGTCTTCGCCATCTTCAAAGACGATACCTGCTTGATGATATGGATGTCTGCCCGGAGTCATTGTGGCATTGATTTCATTAAAGGTCATCCAGTATTTTACTTTGCCTTTATATCTTTCAAAGCATGTGCGTGCATATCTTTCAAAGAAGTCAACCAGCTTTCTGTTTCTCCATGATCCATATTCTTCTACAAGTGTTAATGGTGTTTCATAATGTGAAAGGGTTACAACCGGTTCGATGCCGTATTTTAATAATTCATCAAAAATCTGATCGTAGAATTTTAAACCTTCTTCATTTGGAGTTTCTTCATCGCCGCGCGGGAAGATTCTTGTCCATCCGATCGACATACGGAAACATTTAAATCCCATTTCCGCAAAGAGTGCGATATCTTCTTTCCAGTGATGATAGAAATCGGTCGCTTCATGGCTTGGATAGAATACGCCCGGTATTATTTCCGGGTCTATCTGACGTTTTACGCCATGACGTGCTCCTCTTTCAATATCAGCGATACTAAGGCCTTTTCCACCTTCCAGATATCCACCTTCATATTGGTTAGCTGCCGTAGCACCACCCCATAGAAAATCCTTTCTCAATTCCATAGTATTATCCTTTCCAGACTTGTTGTCTTTTCCTGTCTAAATTATAACATCATTAAATAGATGATATTTAAAAAAGGGGTTCTAAATTAGAACCCCGGGATTATTTTTCAATCCATTTTTGAATGATTTGTTTCAATCCATCAAAATCTTTTAAGCTGCTTGTATCGTTAGCATAAGGAATCATCGTAACATCCACATCGGTATCTAGATTATCGATAAATCCTCTCTGGTGACCGATCTTTTTGTTACATAAAATATAGTCCGGACGAACGCTCTTTAACAGCAGATTGGTGCGATAGATTGCGTTTTCATTCTGTTCTGTTATCACAACCGTCTTATCAAACAGGGAAGTGATCTTTGAAGTTCTTTCGTTCATCACATCGGTGTCGACAAGAATAAAATCATATTCCTTGGACTTTATGGCTCCTTCTAAAATCGTTTTATAAGCTTCGATGGACATCGATGCCGATATCGGAAGATAGGTAAACCCATTTGTCTGTAAATACGGTTTAATCACTTCATAAAGGCTGGCTCCCTTTGAAGGGCTGTCTTTATCGGTTAGATCTGAAGCATGAAGATATCCGGTATGGGATGGTATGAATTCGGTATTCAGATATAACACACTTTTATCAGCTGACAGTATTTCGGAAAAGAGAAGTGCAAGAGTAGTCTTTCCGGCTCCTCCTAAACCGGAGATAAAGCCAATGGTCTTTGGATTTCTGATAATCAGATTTTGAATGATTCTATCCGCAATACTTTTAGCGCTGCTGCCTTCATGGGTGATAATAATCTCCCCTGCGTTTACAGGTTCGTTATAAACCGTATCCCGTATCACAATAATATCAGCTGCGCTGTTGAGGTAGGATAAATCAGTCATCGTAATAAATTGAACATTGTATCCAAAAGCCTTCATTAAGCGTATTTCTAAATCCTCCAGAAAATCAGTATTCGGATCCACTAAAACAATAATTGGTTTTTCCATAACATACCTCACTTAATTTCAACTTTAAAGGCAACATCCGCCAGTTTTAGAACATCTCCATCATTGATGGCACATGCCAGCATCGGAGTTAGTTTATTATCGTTGATATACGTTCCGTTTCTTGACTGCATGTCTTCTACAAAGAATAAATTCGCATTTCTGGTAAAACGGCAATGCACATTACTGATGCTTGGAGACATGGATAGCGGACAATCCGTACGTGATTTCGATCTTCCTAACACAAAACGGTCTTTATCAACGATGATATCATCACATTCATTTTTAATAGGATGAAGAATTAATGTCTGTCTCTGTAAAGAAAGATAACTTGAATGTAATTCAATACCATCTAATTCAATATCTAAATCCATCTTTTCGATGATTTCCGGGAAAGATGCCTGAGAACGTAACATCGCAAGAAACTGCACTAAAACAGGATCTTCTTTATTCTGTACATAATTGGCAAGATTCATAAAGACGTAGCGAAGTCTTCGGTTGATATCGTGGCGGGTACGATTTTCATCCTTTTCTTTAGGAATATATATAAAGTATGGCTGAATGGTTTCCGGATCAATGTAAAAGGAATCCTCATCTAAGTCTAAATTCCGCGTAGAAAAGGCTGTTTTATCTCTTAAATCCAGAAAAGCTTTGATGATATTGATGCAGATCTGAGTAAATACAGTTCCTGAAATAAACGATACACAATCGGAAAAATTCAAATAGGATTCTGTCAGATAAATCATCTTATGCTGGTTATTATGAATCGTATCGAATCCTTTTAAAAGCCGGTTTAAAGAAGGAATTGTATAAAATTTTTCGTATTCTTCCTCGGCAAAAGGAACATCCGAAGAAAAGGTATACGAGATATGATCTGCCTTAATTTGTTTGATAATACCTGAGCTCATAATTTCGCCTCCTACACAATTATAGCACGAGATTTTTAGAAAAATGATATGATAAACATACGAAAGAGGGATAAGAATATGACGACGATGGCCGAGGTTCGTGAAACCTATGAAATCCATGAAAAATTAGGAGAAGGCGGTGGCGGTATCATCTTTAAGGGATATCATAAGCGACTTCGTACTCCCGTAGTTTTTAAACAGATAAAAAATCCTAATGTTTCCATCAATCATCATGAAGTGGATATTTTAAAAAAATTAACAAACTCGTATCTGCCGAAGGTATATGACTTTTTAGAAATCACCGAAAACGGCAGAACGGAATATTATACCGTAATGGATTATATTGAAGGCTCTTCCTTGTCGGATTTATTGAAGCAGGGGAAGTCTTTCAAAGAAGAACAGATTATCTTATGGGGTATACAGCTTGCGAATGCCTTAAGTTATCTGCATAAACAGAGACCGCCTATCATTCATTGTGATGTCAAGCCAGGCAATATCATTGTAAGGCCGGATGGGGATGTGTGTTTGATTGATTTTAATATCGCATATAATTTGAATTCCAATGCCGTCATGGGGTATTCCAAAGGCTATGCCTCCCCGGAGCAGATACAGGCAATACAGGCAAGAAAAAGTGGACTTGGAGGGTTTCAGGCATTAGATGCCAGGACGGATATTTATGGCTTAGGGGCCACCTTGTATCATCTGATTACCCTGCAGAAACTGGAGGATGACCCGGATTTAACACTTCTTGAAAGTAAAGCTTCTATGGAGCTGGCGCTTATCATTGAAAAATGTTTGAAGAAGAAAAAGGAAGACCGCTTTGATAGTGCCGGAGATGTACAGAAGGCTCTATATAATATTGCTTCAGGAGAAAATGTATATCGCAAGATGGTAAGACATCATAAGCAGGTCCGAAACATGATCCTGGCAAGTCTTGGATTTTCGGTGTTACTTTTGTGCTTCTCCGTATTTTTGATCTTCAGGGAAGGAAATAACGAATACAATACCTATGTGGAACAAGAGCGTGCAGCAAGAACAGCAGGCGATTATACCTCTTTGGATGAATATTATCGTAAGGCTATTGCGCAGGATGAATCGAAAATTGATGCCTATTATGAAAAAGCGTTAGGACTGTATGAACAGGGGTCTTATGAAGAGTGTGCTAATTTTATCAATCAATCGGTACTGTCCAACAGTAAGGTTTCCCAGGCTGGAGAAGTCTTCAGCGATACCTTATATCTTCTTGCGAAAAGTTATTACCGATTAAATGATTATTCTGCTTCGGTACAGGTCTATAACGACTTGATGCAGCGAAAAGATTTACAGCCTGCCTATTATCGGGATTTTGCGATTGCCTTAGCTTATGATAATGATATCGCAAGAGCCCAGGATATTGCGTATCAGGCAAAAGAGGCCGGTCTTATGGATGATCAGCTCCAGTTAGTCAATGGAATTATCGCTTATAAATCCGGTAATAAATCCGAAGCTAAAAGCTACTTAAATGAGGTCTTGTCCACTTCATCGGATGATGAAGTAAAAACGGATGCCTATATTATGCTGGCAGATTGGGATATTGAAGATAATGATTTGTCTGCGGCCAGAAATACTTTGTTGAAGGCAAGAAAAGATATTCTCAACAGTAATTTAAGAATGATTTTGGAGAAATTAGCGCAGGTAGACATCGATTTAGCGAATTCAGGTAACCAGAATTCATATCGTAAAGAAGCCATTTCCATTTTCGAAGAGATTATCAATAAAGGCTGGGGAACGTATCAAACCTATAATAATCTGGTAGTTCTGTACCAAAAAATGGGGGATACAACAGCTGCCATCCGCTTATTAAACACGATGGAAAAAGAATATGGAAAGGATTATAACACCTATAAGCGCCATGCGATCTTAGAATACGATATCCAGGCAAAGAAAACAGCTTCTACAAGGGATTATTCTTATTTTGAGACCTATTACAGACAGGCAGTTAAGGCATATGATACAAGCCTAAATGATGCAGAAATGGATGTTTTGGATGAAATGTATCGCAATGTCAAAGAAGGAGGATGGCTATGAGCACAGGATGGATCTTACTGATTATCAGTATTATCTTAATAATTATCAATATTGCGGCTTTAATTATCACCTCCAGTAAATTTAGAAAAGAAGAAGCCGAAACGCTGGCGGACTTTAAGAACGGAAGGTTTTATTAAGTGAAGCGAAAAGAAAGAACGGTAATCACAACAGATGGTGAAGTGGATGATCAAAATTCTTTGATTCGTGCTCTTCTTTATTCCAACGATATGGATATTGCCGGTATCGTGATGACAAGTTCCATGTATCACTATGCCGGTAATGAAACCATACCGCCATTTCGATGGACTGGTACCAAATGGGTTTATGATCTTTTGGATGCCTATGAAAAGGATTATGATAACTTGGTTTGTCATGATCCTAACTATCCAGCACCGGATTATTTAAGATCTGTTACAAAGATTGGCAATATATCCAACCAGGGCGAGATGGAAGAAGTTACCGAAGGATCTGCGTTTTTAGAACAGTTGTTTCTGGATGATGATCCACGTACTTTATATGTTCAAACATGGGGTGGAACCAATACTACCGCAAGGGCATTAAAATCTATCGAAGAAAAATGGAAAGATACAGATAAATGGGATGCCATTCAATCTAAGATCAATGAGAAGATTGTCATCTATATTATTTTGGACCAGGATGCTTCGTATCAAGATTATATTGCCGTTCATTGGCCGGATATCAAAATTATCAATGATACCTCTAATTTCTGGCACTTTGCGTACGCATGGCAATTCCACAGCGACAAGCTCAACAGCACATTAAAAGGGGATTGGTGTTTTAATAATTTAGTCAATAATGATTCTGCCCTGATGTCTCATTATGCCTTAATGGGTGATGGAAAGATGATCGAGGGCGAATTATATGAGGAGCAAAGAGGAACAGAGGATTATCTAAAAGCTAATCCAAATTACCATAGATATGACTTTATCTCTGAAGGCGATTCTCCATCCTTTTTCTATCTGATTGATGTCGGACTTAGAAGTTTGGAAGATCCATCCTTTGGTGGATGGGGAAGCCGGTTTGGAAGGATAAATGACAGGCTGTATAAAAATATTGTTCTGGATTATGATCCTTATTCAAATCAATTTGAAGCCCAATACAGTTTATCGCGTTGGTTTGATGCGATTCAAAATGATTTTGCGGCTCGTGTCAAATGGACGCTTTCCAAAGACGTTAAAAAAGAACTGGAAGCACCGGACATAAAAGTAGAAGAAGGACTGGATATAAGTGCAAAGGCTTCAGATATGGTTCAACTACATGCTCATGTTCTTAATAAAGAAAAGGATGAGTGTGATTATCGCTGGTGGAGATATTTTGAAGCAGATACATATGGAGAACTTGAATTAGAGACAGAAGTAATCAAAGCAGGAGATTTACAGTTGAATATTGTAGGAAAGACAAATGAAAAAGTCTTAGATCCGATACGAATTCAAAATGCGGATACACCGTCGATGTCTTTTAAGATTCCTGGTGATGCGCAAAAGGGAGACACTATCCATATGATTATTGAAGTAAGTACAAAAGATGAAATCCCGATTACCCGCTATCAAAGAGTAATTATCACAATTCAATAAAAAAAGTTTGTGACATAAATATTGTCACAACAGAGGTTATTCTTTCAGTGTAAACAATCTCTTTACCTCTTTTCTTACCCCCACGAAAGTGGGGATTTTTTTTATATGACGACACATCAAAAATAAGTGAACTTATTTTTTTGGTCATCGTCTAAATAGTAAAGATATACATTTAAACTTAGAGGAGGAATGATTTATGTATAGCAAAAAATTATTAGGTGCCGGAATTGCACTAATGATGGCACTGGGAATGACAGGATGTAGTTCAGGCGGTGCCGGAGGTGGCGGAGCTGAACAGGCTGCAACTTCAGCTTATACTAAGGACGATTTGCAGGGGATTTGGAAAGCGGAAGACAATATTTACAGACTATATGTTGAAGGTGAAGATACATATTACATCGTATCTTATTCATCCGGTAGCAGTTCTCGATCAGGCGGCAGTTTAGACAGAATTGAAGAAGGCATTATAGAGATGTCCGGCAAGGAGTACAAGATCGAAAAAGATGAAGAAGATAATTTAACCCTTGTAGGTGAAGATACTACATATAGACATGTTGAACAGACAAAAAAGGATTTTGTTGATGGGACATTTAATGAATTAGAGTTTTGTAGATTTGGGATAGATGCACCTTATGCGAGCGATTTAATTGAAAACTGGCTTTACAATACAGCGGGAGCCGGTAATACCTATGTAATAATTCCGATAGTATTTGAAAGCACCTGCGAAAAAGATATGGACATGAACAATGTTGCGGCAAAAGTCATCTTTGATAATAAATATGAATATAAAGCAAAGATGTGGCACCAAACTAAAGGAAATCTATCAATAGCACCATTAGCGGGTAATATGGCATATCTTGCAGCAGAAGTTCCGGAAAAAGTAGTTGATGAAGGTATGGAGTTCCGTATTGAAATTGCCTTCAATGAGAATCTGGGACCGGAAGCCTGGGATTATGAAGATTTGAAAACAGGATTAGCTGAGTACGACTATTTATTTGTAGCTGATGGTTATTCCTTTACTCCTGGGGAATAGAACAAAAGGGCAAAGATTATGAATAGCATGGATAATAATGAAGAATATGAACAAACAGACAT
>ODAI012995428.1_pt1 | contig 10518 bp, 10 predicted proteins | sample 1539321 | NCBI WGS metagenome assembly ODAI01 (sample SAMN02144231, study PRJEB22623) | gut metagenome | biome: sheep rumen | host: Ovis aries | place: New Zealand | reverse complement strand
TATGCGTTGATCAAAGCCTTCTCCCCTCGGGGAGAAGGTGACTGCCGCAGGCAGTCGGATGAGGGGCGACGGCAAACCGCCTCCCGATGCACGCGCCAGGCTCCCGGACTCCTGCCAGAGCCTTCTCCCCTCGGGGAGAAGGTGGCTGCCGCAGGCAGTCGGATGAGGGGCGACGGCAAACCGCCTACCGCTGCATGCACCAGGCAGCTACCGAAAACTGCCCAGGTCAACAAAGGAAGGGATATGCTGAATGATATCCTCGCAGACGCCCATGAAATTCTGCATCACGTCCAGATTAGAATATCGCAAAACCGTCAATTGCCGCTCCTGCAAATACAAGTCCCGCTCCCGGTCGCTCGCCTTCCCCGCTTCCTCGTAGTGTTGGCTTCCGTCCAGCTCGATTACGAGATTCGCGCAGGGAATATAAAAATCCAAAATAAAGGAGCCGTAGACCTTCTGCCTGTGTACCGTAACGGGAAGCTGCTTCAAAAAGTCGTACCATAGATGGCGCTCCTGCTTGGTCATGTTCATTCGCAGGACCTTGGAGTTGGACGTCAGACGCGGGTTTTTGATCGTTTCCATAGCGGACCTCCCTGAGGGGATTTTGGGTGGGGGTTTTGCGCTTTGATCGGAAGGCCGGCGGTCGTCGGCCCTCCCTCATCCGTCTGCCTTACGGCAGCCACCTTCCCGCTCCCGCTTTGAGCGGGCGGGGGAAGGCTCTGGGCGGGGCCTGCAGAGTTGGCGCACTCGTCCGAGGTCGGCGGTCGTCGGCCCTCCCTCATCCGTCTGCCTTACGGCAGCCACCTTCCCCCTCCCGCTTCGGGCGGGGGAAGGCTCTGGGGGGAACCTGCAGAGTTGGCGCGCTCGTCCGAGGTCGGCGGTCGTCGGCCCTCCCTCATCCGTCTGCCTTACGGCAGCCACCTTCCCCCTCCCGCTTTGAGCGGGCGGGGGAAGGCTCTGGGCGGGGCCTGCAGAGTTGGCACGCCGGGGGCGTCTATGACAGGCGCGGCAGGTTGGCGGCGGCAACGGAAAGGATGGCTTCGGGGTCCGCGCCGACCAGATCCAGGCCCTCGGCCTGGATAAGCTCCGCCTCCGGGATGCCCCAGTACAGGCTTGACACCTGGCGGATATACGCGAAGCCGAGATTCGTCCCCATCACGGGACCGCCCGCCGTGGAAACGTACCAGAGCTTCTTCGCCCGGCATTTCCCGTGCGGGACGCCGTCGGCGGTGAAGGTGAAGGTCAGGCCGTTGACCATGACCTGCTCCACGAAGACCTTGACCGACGCGGGGAAGGAGCAGTCCCAATACGGCGCGGCAAGCACGACGGCGTCGGCCTCAACGAGGGCGCGGGCGGGCTCGAACGCAGGATCGGCATAGTCCCCTGCCGCAAGCAGAGCGTCCCGGCGGGCCAGGGTCTCGGCCGTGAGCGGGCGAAGGTCCATCTGCTCCAGATTCAGCTCGCGGATCTCGCCCTGCCAGCTGGAAAGAAGCTCCTCCGCAAGCCGCCGGGTCCGCGACTCCGCCCGCACGCAGGCGTTGATAAACAGTAAGCGTTTCATAGAAATCCCTCCGAATCAGTTTCGCATTATATCACAGATTTGGCCTGTAATCAAGAAAAACCGCTTTTCGACCGAAACGAAAGCTTCCCCCGCCGACGGCGGGGGAAGGAACTCATGCGGGGACAGCGGACAGGGCCGTTCCCAGCAGGATCGCGCCGACGGCGGCGGTCAGCCCCAGCGTGACCCAGAACAGGATTTGATTCGCCCTGCCGTCCGAGCGGCAGATTTTCAGACTCGGGAACCATCGGACCGGAAAGAGGAGCTGGACGCCGCGAAGGTTCAAAAGGTCTGCGGCCAGATGGGAGGCATAGCCGATCAGAAACGGGACCGCGGCAGGTCGGCAGGCAAACCGGACCGCCCCGCAAAACAGGGCCATTCCAAGCAGCGAATGGGTGAACGTCCGGTGCTCCGTGCGGCTGCCTGCAATCAGCAGCAGGAGGAAGCCCAGCAGACCCGCTCCGACCGCGACGCCCCAGTGACCGGTCACGTACCGGAACATTCCCCCGCCGACCGCGCAGTCCAGGATCAGAACCGCGCCGACGAAGACGCCGCAGAGGACCTTGATCCAGGCGGCCTCCCGCACGCGGCGTTTGTTCTGCCTCCTCTTTTTGTTCTGCGCGTCCACGTCCACGACCCAGCCGCCCAGGGCGCCCCCGGCGACCGCAGTGATCACGCCGGGGACCGTTTCCGGACAGGTCAGGATCAGGGCGGACGCCATGCCGAGGGTGATATGCGTTTTGCTTAACATGGCGATTCCTCTCCGCGCGGCCCTCAGCCGAGCAACGGGCCGTTCTCTTGTTTCTGCCTCAGGGCCTTCCGCTCATTCTCCGAGCGTCCGGTTCATCAGCTCCATGGCTTTGTTCATGCTGGCCATGAACGCCTCGTCCGGGATCAGGGCGATCCCGTGCTCGTCGGTGAGCACGATCAGCCGCTGGCCGCCGGTCAGCCCGAACAGGTCCCGCGCCCCCTTGGGGATGACGATCTGTCCTCTGTCGTTGATCGCGACGGAGCCCCAGATGTTCTTTCCCTTCGGCGAGGGCGGGATCGCGCCGATCCCCTCCACCGGCTCCGTCCGGATCAGGCTGTCCACGGTGGTTCCGTAGGCCTCCGCCAGAAGGGCGCACTTCTCCACGTCGGGAACCGTCGCCCCGGTCTCCCACTTGGCGTAGGCCTGCCGGGAGATCCCGATTTTCTCTGCGATCGCCTCCTGCGAAAGCCCGTGGACGTTCCGCAGCATCACAAGATTGTCCTTCAGCATTTCACGATGCTCCTTACGCTTATAAGTCGATTGCTTCAAAGCGCGCGCAGGCGCGCTTGCAGGATAAAACGGTGATCAGCAGGAAGCCCGCGAGCCCGCCCGCCAGCAGGCCGAGCTGCAGACCGAGCCCGTCCGTGCCGAAGGCGTTCAGCGCCTCCAGTCCCGGCACGTGGTGCATGGCCTCCGCGATCAGAATGACCGGAAACGCGACGATGAGATAGGTCACGAAGGGGCGGGCAAAGCGGTAGGCCGTTTTGAAAAAGCCGCCAACGAAGATCCAGTTGAACAGCCCGAAGATCAGGCAGGCCGTTCCCAGCGCAAAGAAATTGGCGTTCATCAGGGCGTTGGCGCGATAGACCGCCGACTGCGCGAATACCGTCATGCGCAGGACGACGGCAAGGGCCATCAGCAGCAGGGCGGCGCACTCGATCAGGCAGACGAAGGCGTATTTTCCCTTCACCACGTCCCGCTTCGCAATGGGAAGCAGGACGGAGAACACGATGTCGTTGGCTTCTCTGGCCGTCTGGAAGCTCTGGAAGATGCCGAGGGTCACGAAAAAGACGCCGATCAGAACGGGATAGCCGGGCAGGAAAAAGGTCAGTCCGAAAAGGATGAAAAGATAGGACAGCACGGACGCGCTCAGGCGCATTTCCTTCCGCAGAACGTTACGCATGCGCCGCACCCCCTTCCAGCCGCAGCATCGTATCCTCGAGGCTCTCTCCCGCAGCGGAATACTGCCGGATGAAGTCCGCCTTCGGCTGGGCGGCGACCACGCCGCCGTTTGAAATGTAGATGATATCGTCCGCGCACTTCTCAACGTCGGAGATGATATGCGTGGAAAAGAGCACCGCGACGCCCTCCTGCTTCAGCCCCAGAAAGACGTTCAGCAGCTCGTTCCGGGAAAACGGGTCCAGCCCGCTGGTCGGCTCGTCCAGGATCAGCGCCTCCGCCCGGTGCGAGAGCGCCAGCATCAGGTTCACCTTGACCTTCATGCCCTCCGACAGCTCGAGCGGCGTTTTCTCCTCGTCGATGGAAAACAGCTCCAGATAGTTCCGGTAGGTTTCCTCGTCCCAGGTGTCGTAGAAGCGCTTCACGATCTCTACGACGTCCCGGATCTTCTTCCGCGGGTACCAGGCGACCGTTCCCGCCGAATACCCGATCCGCTTTTTGATCTCCGCCTCGTTCTCCGAAAAGGGCTCTCCGAAATAACGGACCGTGCCCCCGTCCGGATGAACCATGCCGAGCATGGACTTGATCGTCGTCGTCTTCCCGGCGCCGTTTCGACCGATGAAGCCGGCGATCCGCCCGCGCTCCAGACCGAAGGACACGTTCTTCAGGGAAAAGGACGGGTAGCGCTTGACAAGGTTCTCAACTTCCACAATCAACGTGATCGCCTCCAAGTTTGATTTGTATGATGATTGTAAAGCATCGTTGCCCCATCGTCAACCAACCGCATTTAACAAAATAATCCGTTTTTTGTTCGTTTTGGTTGCGTGTGCGGCTTCCGGTCCCTCGCATGCCCGCGTTTCCCGAAGAAAGGTTCTTTTTGGATTTTATCATACCCCGCCCGGAATGGCAACCGCAAGGAAACGTCTTGCGAAAAATTTTCTAATATGCCTTGACCGGCGAACGAGCGGTCACTATAATTCAAGGCAGGATGGACCCCGGAGCTGCTTCCAGGAATCGCTTGCAGCCGTGCGCGCTGCGAAGCCCGGCCGGCAGCCGGGAACGAAAGAAGGAGACGAAGGAGTTTCTGAAACAGAAAGCACCGACGAGATCGAGCTTCTTGCGGAAGTGGACGGAGCGGTCGTCGGCTCGGCGGGGATCGGCTGCGTCGGCCGGAGGGAAAAGACCCGGCACCGCGCGAGGTTCGGCATCAGCGTGGACAAGGCGTACTGGGGCCTCGGGATCGGGCGGGCTATGACCGAAGCCTGCATCGAATGCGCGAAAACCGCCGGGTACGTCCAGCTTGAGCTGGAGGCGGTCGCAGAAAACGAACACGCCCTTGCCCTGTACAGGAGCGTGGGCTTTGCGGAATACGGCAGAAATCCGAAGGGCTTCCGCTCCCGGATCAGCGGGTGGCAGGCGGTCGTTCTCATGCGGCTGGAGCTTTAGAAAAGAAGGGTCTTCGGGCGGCTGGCGCTGCGGATGAAGGCGGGACCTGGCCGGTACGGACGGTCTCGCAGCGGGCTCCGTTCCGTCGGGTGGCGGAGAAAGACTTCATAGGAGGAAGAAAAACGTGAATTTGGATGATACCTATATTACCCTGCGCGAATGCCCGGCGCTTCGGGACCGTGCGGCGGCCTGGTTTCACGAAAAATGGGGCGTGCCGACGGAGGCCTATCTGGACTGTATGAACGCCTATCTGAATCGGGAGACGGAATACGGCTGGTATCTCTGCCTCTGCGGTGAGCGGATCGTCGGCGGGCTGGGGGTCATCGAAAACGACTTTCACGACCGCAAGGATCTGACGCCGAACGTCTGCGCGGTCTACACCGAGGCGGACTGCCGCTGCCGGGGGATCGCCGGACGGCTGCTGCACATGGCGGTAGAGGATCTGCGCGCCAACGGCGTCTCGCCGGTCTACCTTCTCACCGACCACACCGGGTTCTACGAGCGTTACGGCTGGGAATTCCTCTGCATGGTGCAGGGGGACGGGGAACCGGAGCCGTCAAGGATGTATATCCACAGATAGACCGGAAGCGCCTCGCGTACAACAGAACAGGGTTTGACGTGCGCAGCGGCAGGGCCGTCCGGTTCCGCCGCCGCGCAAAGATCCCCTCCGGGCGCCCGCGGGCGGGTGCTTGGAGGGGATCGTCTGTTTTGATCGGGTCATTGCGGCTGCGGGCGCGGGATGCTTCGTGCGCCGCCCGCCGGGCAAGGGGGATCAGTTTTCGGCAGCCGGGGCCGTCTCGATCCATTCGATGCAGCACTTGAGCATCTTGGAAAGCTCGGCGCGGGTCGCGCCGTCCTGCGGGCAGATCGCCCCGCCGGAGCCCTGAATGATGCCCACGGCAACGGCCCAGGACATCGCATCGGACGCGTAGCTGCTCACGAGCGACGCATCCCGGAAGCCGCTGTAATCGGCTGAAGCGCTGACGTCCTTCCGGGCGATGTACTGCGCGTAGCGGTAGAGGACGGCGACCGCCTGTTCGCGGGTGATCCGGTCACTCGGAGAGAAGGCGCCGTGTCCCGTGCCGCTGATGATGCCATAGCGCGCGGCCCAGGTGACCGGCACAGCATAGTAGTCGGCCTCAGAGACGTCGCTGAACGGCGGGACGGCTTCCATTTCCGGCTGACCGGCCATCCGCCACAGCACCGTGACGAGCATTGCGCGGGTCATGCTGGCGTTCGGACTGAACTTGGTCTTGGAGGTTCCGATGAAGAGTCCCCGTTCCAGAACGAAGGAAACGCAGCTCGCGTACCAGGCGTCCCAGCTCAGATCCGAGTAGGCGTCGTAGAGCGCCATCGTAGAACCGCAGCGCACACAGGCGCCGTCCACGAAATCGTGGCCCAGCGGCTTGAGCTCCTTGACGATGCTCTGTCCGCAGTCCACGCACTGATAGGACAGACTGCCGGTTTCGGTGCAGGAGGAGGGCGAAAGGACGGAAACGTAGCGGTGCTCATAGGTGCCGACCTCGCCGAGCCAGTAGTCCAGGTCCACCAGCGTGTTGACGCCGGGCATACGACCGGCCCCGTACTGCCAGAGATTCGCGCCGGAACGGGCGTTCAGAGTCTGGACCGTATCCGGGGATACCGTTCCGTTCGCGTCGGCCCACTTGGCGACCCAACTGACCCGGGATTTGTAATACCCATCCGTGAGCTGACCGTTCCAGGGGCTCTCGCTGGCATAGACGCCGGTGCGAAGATTGAACTGGCCCAGATAGTCGCAGAAGGTGCTGATCGTCGCCAGGATCTGGTCGTTCGACAGGGTCGTCAGGACGCCCTGATCCTCTACGTCCATGAAGACGGGAAGCGACGGGTATTTGCCGGTCTGCCAGATCTTGGCGAGGACGAAGTCCGCCTCCTCCATGGCCTCCAGCTCGTTGTGGGCGATGGAATAGAAGTACACGCCGTAGGGGATGCCGTTGGCCTCGCAGCCCTGCACGTTGTTTTCATACTGCGGATCGTAGTTCAGGGTGCCGTCCAGAGCACGGTAGCCGATCCGGATGATGGCAAAGTCGATGTAGGGGGCGAGGGTCTGCCAGTCAATGACGCCCTGCCACTGGCTGACGTCCACGCCGGGCCGAAGCAGCATGCCGGCCCCGCAGACGGCGCACTCGTCGCCGGGGATGGAGGCCACGCAGGTATGTTCATAGGACACAGGCCGATTATAGTTCCGGCTGTAGAGCCGGTAGCCGCTGCCGAAATACTTCTGCTGCAGGCGGACCAGACCATCGTTTCCGGTGAACCAGGTGCTGCGGCAGCAGCACATATGCGGATCGCCGGTCCAGGCGGTCGCCTCGGAGATCTCCACGCCAAAGATGCTGCCGTCGGTATCATAGGCGACGTCCGTGACCAGGACGACGTGCTGGATATTGCTGCCGTTGACGTTCAGGAAATCGCCGACCTGGATCAGGGAAACGCTGCTCTGCTTCTGCGTTCCGTAGGCGTAGATCCCTGCGGTCGTGCAGCGCTGGGGCAGATCCAGCGCCCAGGAGACGAAGGCGGAGCAATCCACGCCGAAGGACGGACCGCCGCGGTAATAGGTGCAGCGGCTGGTGTACATCTCGCTGTTGACGTCGTTGACCGCGCCGATGAACTCCTCCAGAGAAGCCGCCCAGGGGACGTAGTGACCGCCATAGCCGCTGACAGCCTGGCAGTAGGGCAGACCCGTATAGGTCACACCGGCCTGATAGGTGCAGTAGCCGCCCCAGCTCCGGATATCCTGGCGGGGCGTCCAGCGGATGCTCGTCATCTGACGGGCGCGCCGGACCGTATTTTCCACGTCCGCCGAAACGGCGCGACGGGGATATTCCTCCATGCCGTCCGTCTCATCCGCCGTGGGCAGAACGATCTGTACCGGAACGTTCACGCCGGAGGCGGGGGCGGAGGGCTGCTCCGGCTCAGGCTTGACGGAAGGCTCCGCAGGCGCGGGCGCGGTGGGTTCGGCGGGAGCGGGAAGCGTCGGTTCCACGGGAGCGGGCTGGGTGGGAGCGGGAGCGGGCTGGGTTGGAGCAGGCGCAGGCTCGGTGGGAGCGGGCGCAGGCTCGGTTGGAGCGGGCGCGGGTTCGGTGGGAGCAGGCGCGGGCTCCGTCGGGGCGGGCTCAGCAGGGGTCACGGGTTCCGGCTCCGTCGGGGCGGGCGCGGGCTCCGTGGGCTCCGGCTCAGCAGGTTCCGGTTCCGTGGGCTCCGGCTCCGTGGGAGCCTGGGGATCCACCAGATAGTCCTCCGGATCGATATCGGTCTGCTCCGGGACGGTATTGTTCACGGCGGGAGCAAGCGGAGCGGGCTGGTTGATGGCCGAAGCATCCACGTCCTCCAGACCGTCGTGGGCGTGTTCCGCGCCTTTGGCCTCGCGGGCGAGGATCTCGTCCTCATCGAGGGTCTCGTCTCCGGCCGAGACGTTCACAAGGGAAACGCCGGTGTAGGCCGACGGCTGGGCTTCGCCGACGAAGGCATAGCCCAGGTCGATCTGATAGTTCACGCCGCCCTGCGTGTAGACCAGAACGCCGCCGTTCGTCTCAAAGTCCACGTAATAGCCGTCCACGTGCTCGGCGATCAGATAGTTGTCCGCGTGGAGCCTGTAGTCAAAGAGCGTGCCGGAGGCCCAGATCAGGCCGCAGCCCGTGGGCACGAAGCTCCAGAGGTTTTCCGCAAAGCGGATCATGCGGAAGGCGCGGGTCTCAAGCGAGAGCTCCATGACGGAGTGATCCACCAGGAAGACCATGCGGCTGCCGTCCACCACGTAGAGCTGGCGGAGCTCGCCGCTGAAATTATCCAGATAGACGGTCTCGGTCCCGGAGGCGACGTCATAGCCGACCAGGTCAAAGCCGCCGTCGTGCAGACGGGCCAGATAGAGCACGCCGTCAACGTAGTTCAGGCAGGCGGCCTGCTTCGCGTAGACGGGGGTTCTTCCGCGGTTCGACTGATATACGTATCCGTCGTCACCGACGTAGAACAGGCCGTCCTCCGTCTGGACCCGGCTTCCGCCGGCAAGCATATCGCCGGAGAAGGTGCCGAGGGTGCAGAAAGGATCGGGTCTGTCGGTCGCCCCGACCAGCGGCACGGCGCTGATCAGCACCAGGATCGCAAGCGTCAGAGCGGTCAGTCTGTTGAGCAGATATTTCATCGCGCGTCCTCCAAATTATGTAAACCGATTGGTTCGGATGGGTACCGATAATTACAGCATTTTAATTCTAATCCAAACCGCACGATTTGTCAACACTTTGTAACCGATTATTTTGTCGAACGCTCTGAAAAAAATTGGAAAACCTATGGCAAACGCCGGGGTTTTATGGTATGATGGGCACACAACGCAAACAGGAGGGTTTTCCATGGATATTCTGAAAGCATTGGCCTCCCTTCGCAATCCCGTACTGGACAAGCTCATGCAGGGCGTCACCTATCTGGGTGAGGAACTGGTTTTCATGGCCGTGGCTTTGATCCTGTTCTGGTGCGTGGACAAGTGGAAGGGCTATTTCATCCTCGCCGTCGGCTTCATCGGCACGATCCTGAATCAGTTTCTGAAGCTGGCGTTCCGCGTCCCCCGGCCCTGGGTCAAGGATCCATCCTTTGAGATCGTCGAATCCGCCCGGAACGGCGCGGGCGGCTACTCCTTCCCGAGCGGTCACACGCAGAACGCGGTCGGCACCTTCGGCGGGATCGCACGCGGCACGAAAAAGACCTGGCTCCGGGTGGTGCTGATCGTCCTTTCCTGCCTGATCGCCTTCTCCCGGATGTATCTGGGCGTCCACTACCCCACCGACGTGGGCGTCGCCCTGGTGACTGCCGTGGTCCTGATCTTCGTGCTCTACCCCATTATGCAGAAGGCAAAGAACGATCCGCGCTGGATGTACGGCGTGCTCGGCTGTATGACCCTGGTCGCGATCGGCTATCTCTGCTATCTCAACCTCTGGAAATTCCCGGCGGATCTGGACGCAGACAACTACAATGAGGGCCTGAGCAACGGCTGGAAGCTGTTCGGGGCGCTGGTGGGTCTGATCGTCGCCTACTCGATCGACGAACGAAAGATCCGCTTCCGCGAGCAGGCGCCTCTGCCCGGACAGATCTGCAAGGTCGTGGTCGGTCTGGCGCTGATCGTCGGGCTCAAGTCAGGGCTCAAGGCGGTCTTCGGCATGATCTCCGACGGCGCGTTCTGGGACGCGGCCCGGTATTTCCTGATCGTCGTGTTCGCCGGCGCCGTATGGCCCCTGAGCTTCCCCCTCTGGCAGAAGGTCGGCGGGAAGAAGTAACCATCGGAAAAGAACGAACCGGCGCGGTCATGCAGACTGCGCCGGTTTTCACACGCCGCTCCGAAGCGTCTCGCGATACAGCGGACCCGTAGGGCGGCCTGACCCCAGGCCGCCGTCCTGCGGCTGAATTGAGAATTGAGAATGGAGAATTGAGAATTTGCGGTCTCCCTGCGGGAGGATTGAAATTGGCTGCGCCAACGTTCCGAAACGCAGCGCCTCGTAGGGGCGCGTATCCACGCGCCCGCACGGATCGACAACAGAGCCCCACCGAAAAAACCGAAAAC
>ODAI014230234.1_pt1 | contig 10519 bp, 2 predicted proteins | sample 1539321 | NCBI WGS metagenome assembly ODAI01 (sample SAMN02144231, study PRJEB22623) | gut metagenome | biome: sheep rumen | host: Ovis aries | place: New Zealand | reverse complement strand
GGGGGAGCGTAGCCCGGACAGCGCGCAGCTGCTGACGGGCGCGTCCCTTAACCTTCGCGCCTCGGATGAGGGCGGGGGCGAGCGGGACGTCGGCGACGGGGATACCCTGGAGCTGGAAGAAGGCACCGTCACCCTGCAGGCTTCGGCATCCTTTCCGGGGGGCGTGCGGCTCCTGGGTGATCCCGTGACCGCCGAGGTCGGGAGCAACATGCTGCGGATCGCCTTCGGGGAGAAAAAGTACGGCTTCGACCCGGTCACCCTTACGCCTTCCGCGAAGATCGAAATGACCGTGAACAAAAGCGGCGCGGTCCTGCCGGATGCGGATTACCGGAGCATGCAGTTCGAATTTACCGGCACGGACGGGATCGTCTGGAACGCGCAGTATTCGGGAAGCGGAGGCGTCTTTACCCTGACGCCGGAGTACGCGGATAAAAATGCCGGCGCCGGAGGCGTCGCGACAGGAAAACAGCAGCTGCAGGCAGAGGCCTGGCTGGGCGACCGAAACGGGGACGTCCGGGGAACCGGGCTGACCGTGATCGAGGTATCCGAGACGGTCACCGCGGACCTTGTCCTGGAGATGGAACTGCCGCCGGAGAGCATCGAAGCGGGAGGCAGCCGGTATATGTTCGACCCGGAAGAGACGGGAGCGGACGCGGGCGGGCCCTGCATCACGGTGCGTTTCTGGGAGGCGCGTTCCGACGGGACAAAGAGAGCCCTGACGGACAGCGAGCTGGAGGAAGTGATGAAGAACTTCCGCTACGCCTCGCAGCCAAAGGACGCATCGCCCCTCTGGCAGCTGATCAGCTTTCTCTGCTTCCAGAAACTGGAATTCGAGCCGGCACCGGCCTCCGAGCCTTCCGCCTGCCTCCTCTACCTTTCGGGGAGCAGGGCGTCCGCGATCAGGCCGAACCTTTCGCATCTCAAGGTGAGCAGCAGCTTTACCTTCCCGAACGGGATCAAGGCGAAGGGCAGCGCCGAAGGGGACGTGAGCGTAAAGCCGCTCCCGGTCATGACTTACATCCTGCCCGCCCTGATCGCGGCAGCGATCGCGCTCTTCATCCTCGTCATCCTCATCATGGAGATCCGCAAGCCGCGCTTCTCCAGGAGCATCGTTCCGGTCACCACCGGGATGGTGACGGAGAACGGGGTGCCGGTGGACCCGGAGAACCTGCCGAGGCCCAAATACGGAGGAAAGGCGGTCGAGTACCGCTTCTTCCCGCCCGCCAGGGCAGAGGAGCGCAGCGTGATGATGGAGTTCCCGGGGTATATGAGCCCGGTCATGTTCCGCATCCGGGCGGTCCGGGGCGGCGGCTTCGTGATCGTGGACCTGGCGCCCTTCGAGCGCTTCAAGGACGAGATCATGTTCAACGGCGTCTCCTACGCGCAGCTGAAAAAGCAGGAGAAGGTCTTTACTTCAGGCAGTGTGTTCAAACGGTATTACACGGACGACGACGACAGGGTGACCATCATCCAGTCGTTCCGCCGGCCGAGGCAATGATAAATCTATTACGCAAAAACAGGACAAACAAGGCATACAGCATCGCAACCAAGCAAGACAGGAGGAAAAAGGTATGATCGCACCAACAATCATCATCGGACTGGGCGGCATCGGCAGCGACATCTGCTGCCGTGTCTCGAGGCTGGTCAAGGACGGGGAGCAGAGAAAGAGACTGCGCTTCGTCTGCATCGACACGGATGTGAACGATCTGGAGCGCAGGCGCGCGGAGGACCCGCGCATCGTCGCCATCCAGACTTCCGCGCCCTATGTGGTCGGCAACTATCTTGAGACGAATACCCGCGCGAGGGAAAACTGGTTCCCGAACCACAAGATTCTGATGGGCAAGACCCCGACAGAGGGCGCAGGCCAGGTCCGCGCGATCAGCCGTCTGGCCTTTGACGAGGCCGTGCGCGAGGGCAGGATGAACGCCCTCAACAAGGCGATCGAGGATCTCTACTATCTGGACGGCGCGGCGGCGCCCCAGGCGATCCGCGTCATGATCGTCTCCACGCTGGCCGGCGGCACCGGATCGGGCATCGTCCTTCCGGTGGCCCTGTACATCCGGAACTTCCTGACCACCCGGTTCCGCAAGAACGCTTCTGTCGTCAGAGGCTTCTTCCTGCTGCCCGAGCTGATGTTCGGGAACAAGAGCCCGGAGGAATGCGGAAGCCTGTGCTGCAATGCCTACGCTTCCATGCGTGAGCTGGACGCCTTCATGCGCAGGGGCGACGGCGCCCTGGATACCCCGCGCTACCGCGGCCTCAAGCTTGAACTGCCGGATACCAGCTCCGGAAACTATGTGGATTACATGGTCTCTCCGTTCAACTTCTGCTTCCTGTATGACAAGCGGAATACGGACGACCTCCAGCTCAAGAGCTTCGACGATTACAAGGAGCATGCGGCCAACACGATCTATGCCCAGACCATCAGCGGCATGAGCAACCGCAGCAATTCCAACGAGGACAACACGATCAAGGCCCTGGTCCGCTCCAACGGACGCAACCGCTTCTGCGGCGCCGGCTCCTCCCTGCTCAAGTACCCGCGGGACAGCGTCCTCGAGTACATCGCGGGACAGTGGTGCATGCAGGCGATCGGCGACGAGTGGCTGCGCGTGGACAGACAGTACGCCCGCGAGCTGGCGGACAACAAGCTGCGCCGCAAGAAAAATCCCAGCCTGAAGGATCAGCCCAGGAATGAGTTCTACATGGAGAAGATCTCCGGCGGCGAGAAGAACAGCTTTGAGGAGCAGATCTACCGCATGGTGACGCCGCAGATCGAGGACAAGACCGGTCAGCTCAAGGACAGGGCAAGGCTTGAGGACTATACCGTCGCCCTCGACGAGTACATCAAGGAGAGACTGCAGGCCGACAAGGACATGCAGAAGAAGGGCAAGACCCTGGACGGCAAGATGCAGGATCTGCAGCCCGGCGCAACGCCCACCGGCGAGGACGGCAAGGGCAAGCAGACCCCGGATATGGTCAGAGCCGACCTGGAGAACGCGGGCGAGCTCGCCGCCGCCTACATCAACGCGGCGCAGGCAGCCGGCCGCAAGCTCGGCAGGACCCTGGCCATGCAGATGTTCCAGGATGAGCGGGACTACACCGGCGACAAGCAGCCCTACCGCATCGAGACCTTCATGCGCGATGAGGACGGCCGCTTCATCCATCCCAACGCCGCCCGCTATTTCATCTACGCCCTTCTGCAGAAGTTTACCGAGGGCCTGGCCGGCGCCGAGGACCAGATCATCAAGATCAAGGAGACCATGGATCTGTTCGACGATCCCGCTACCCCCGAGGTCGAGGATGTCAGCGACGCCATCATCAAGCAGAGACTGGTCCGCAAGTTCATCGTGCCCTACATCGACAAGAAGGCGCTCAACGACATCGTGTCCAACCTGGACGCCCAGCGCAACTCCGCGCTTGAGTACGCGATGAACATCACGAAGAAGGCAGTCTACGAGACCGGCGTGGTCTATCTGCGCGAGATGGCCTCGGCCTATGAGACCTTCTTCGACAACCTGGAGAAATACCTGCGCGACACCCGCATCCGCGTGGCCGACATCGAGCACAAGTATGTCAACGGCGAAGGCAAGGCGACCAGATACATCTGCGCCTCCGAGCCCTGCCTGCACGGCCTGTTCGAGCAGATGCCGGGCATCAGCGAGAGCAGCGCGGTCAACGGCGAGCTGAGCGCTTCTATCTACCATGAGATGAAGAAGTACGCCCTGATGGCGAAGAAACCCAACGCCAGCAAGTACTTCGAGGACCTCTACAAGGACACCATCCTCGGGTTCTGGTCGAGACAGGTGGAGAACACCTACGCTGCTACCATCGACATGGACGTCATCACCGCCCTTGAGGCCGAGGCTGAATTCGAGTCCGGCGAGACCATGGACCAGAAGTCCAAGGAAGCCTACGCGGCACAGGTGCTGCGCCAGGCCGAGCGTCTTGCGGCGCCCTTCATCGAGGAGCCGATGGGCGAGATCCGTCATCCGTTTACGATCTGCGCCTTCAACCCGGATATCATGGGCGCGGCGGAATCGACCCGCCTGGCCTTTGTCCGCAAGTACCTGATGGATGAGATGGGCGGACAGCCGGACGACAACGTCAGCCGCTACGAGCTGATGGCCTACAAGGCGATCTACGACCTCTCCGCCGGCGACCTCAAGCGCTTCAGGGCGCCCAGGGGCGACGAGGAGATCGGCGGCGAGTATTACGTCTCCTACATGGACGTCATCCGTCAGCTGGGCCCGAACACCGGAAAGAACAAGGTGCTCACGCCGCACATCGACAAGAACTGGCATCTGGTCAAGTACATGCCGGATCTGGACGACTACAACCAGTCCATCCTGGAGGACGAGACTGACCGCGCCCTGGCCTGGGGCATGCTCTCCGGCCTGATCGAGCAGCGGCCGCGCACCAGCGAGGTCGACGGCACGAACGGCATCTACTACCGTCCGTCCACCGGCAAGCTGGACACCTTTATCGTCTCCAACGGCACGATCTGCAACGAGCTCTATGAGGTGGCGGACGCCCTGGGCATCAACCCGCCGCAGGTGGGCCTGATCCTGCAGGATCTCTCCCGCACCATCGAGCGCGAAGTGCAGAGCAACACCGCCCTCGGCCAGACCAAGCTGGCGAGGATGCTCAACTGGGAGAACAAGGCGGAAGCCTTCGGCCAGGATCTCGGCGCTGCCGTGCCGGGGGCCGATGACCTCCGGACCTTCAACATCCGCCAGTTCGCGCCGGACCAGAAGGCCTCCATGTTCGACATGATCTACTGGATCAAGGCCAGCACGCCCGCCGACATCTACGACGAGGAGGACAGCGTGCGCCTGGTGGGCAGCATGTTCAGGATGATCGAGGACTACACGGCGAAATTCGTCGAGCCGGACCGCGTCTACCTGCGCTGCTACAAGATCCTGCTTGACCAGTTCAGGCTGTTCCTGCGCAACCTCGCGGACGACAGCGTGTCGACGGTGAAGGGCCGGATCAACGACTCCTGCGTGAACATGGTCCGCGACCAGATCGCGGCAAGGGTCGAGGAGGTCTACAACCTCGAGAGCCAGGCTGCGATCGACGCGATCAAGTACACCTACGACAAAGCCATTGAAGAGTACGCGGCTAAGGCAGCTGCGGCGAAGTGATCAGCCGGGCCGGCGCGGGGGCTCATCCCCGCGCCCGGTCCGATGAAAAAGGCGGGACAAAGCTATGCTGACGGTGATCATTCACAGAAAAAACGCACAGGGTTTCATCGATAAGTACCGCAGTATGTTCGAACCCTATATCGATCAGGGGAAGATCGCATTCTGCTACTGGGACGATCGTGATGATAAAAAGAATATTGAGACTGCCCTGACGCAGCTGAAGGACATCGTGCGCGGCGAACGCCGCTGGCGCGCTGTGGTCGCGCTGCCCCTGACCGACGGTTCAAAGGAGGAGAGGGAGAAATACCCTGCGCGGGCAGACAATCCCTTCGATTTTCTGGAGAACCGGGAGATGAATCCGCCTGTAGCGGAGAGCCGGATCCCGCTGATCCGGATCGCGCAGATGCTCGGCGGCGTGCCTCCGGTCCTGCATCATTTTGAGGAGCGGATCGCGAAGGAGAAGGTGCTCTACAGCACCGAAAAACCCGACGCCGGGGAAGCGCCGGCCGCAGGGGATACTGCGGGGGCCGGAGGAAAAGCCGCCGGGGCCGCGGAGGGGGAGAGCGAAGCAAGGGCTGACCAGACCTACCGGATCCGCCGGTCGGTAAGGCGGATGGAGGACGAGGAGAGCCTGGAGAGGCAGCAGGAGATCTGGGAACAGCTTTCGGAGCAGTACAGCTTTGTCTGCGAAAAGCCCAGCGAGCTTCTGCTCTTTGCCGCCAGGCAGGTGCGTCCCGCATCCCGTCCGCGCTTTACGGATGAGGACATGATGAACCGGCACGAGTCCGACAGTTCCCTGTTCTGGCAGCGGAACCGCTATCCCGCGAGGACAAGGTTCCTGGTGCAGGACTGCACGGGACCGGGCAACGCCAGATACCGGGAGGACCTCTTCAAGTACTGGATGACCCTCCTGACCCTGGCGCTCAATGATTTCCCGCCCGGGACGATCGAGGCCTACAAGCTTTACCGCGCCCAGGCCATCGTGAGCAGGGACATGTACCTGAAGGTGCTCTCCGCCTACTATTCCCGGCTGGCCAACGCCAAGTACGCGGCGGACCAGCAGATCGAATCGCTGCGGGAGGGGAGCCTGATCGACAGGGAGAGGGAGAATCCGCCCGATTTTTCCCACGAGATCAACGTGGAGTTCCAGGCGCGCATGGACCCGAGGGAGATGCTCATCGAGGAGGACCACGTCGGCCTTTCCGGCGACTGCCCGGACAATGAGATCCTCTGGTTCAATGACCGGGTGTCGGAGAGCCACAAAAACGTACGCATCCTGCTGGGTTCCACCAGGATAGAGCTTGACCGCAAATCCCTGGAGGCCCGCTACAATACCCGCATGTTCGACGAACAGATTCGTGAGCTGGACGAGTACCAGTACGCGGAGCAGGAGGAGAAGCTCCAGGAGATCGAGGAGAGGCTCCTCACCTTCCATTCAATGGACATCCTTCCGCTGAAGAAGTATCAGAAGGAGTTCGCGGACCGGGAGAGAGACACGCGGGCGGACATGGGGCAGAGGATGACGAAAAAGCGGACCATCCTGACGGGCATCGTGGTCCTGCTGGTGTTCCTGGCCGGATTTATCCCGGATTACTACCTGATGATCCGCGACCGGATCCCGGGATGGCAGGCGGCGGTCGTCACCGCGGGCGGCATCATTATCCTCGTTTCCGTCATGCTCGTGTGCCTGCGAAGGTTCCGCGGACGGATCGACAAGGACATCAAGGGATACAACGCCGTGATCGAGCGCATCCGGGAGAACATCAATGCGGCGCGCCGGGTCTACAGCCATTACCTGACGGACTGCTGCAGCTACATGCGCGGCCGGTATATGCTCAACGTTCTCCGGGACCGCACCCTGATCTCCTCCTCGGGAATCGCGGTGCTGACCGATCATTCCTACGCCCTGGAGGGCCAGCTCCACACGATCAACGACTGGCTCAAGGACCTGTCCATCCACAAACTGGAGGGCACCGGCGCGAGCGAGCGTACGGATTTTGACTTTGACATTCCTCCCGGACGCAACCGGGAGTACTACATGCAGCTTGAAGAAGCGGACCTGACGGTCCCGCTGACGGACGGAGGCACCTGCATGGCGCCGTTCCCGTTCGTGACGGGGCTCGAGGTGGTGCGCGAGGCGATTTTTGACGATCCGACCGGACCGGATGATTCAGGAGAGGAGAAAAGGGCATGAGCCTGGCTGATCTGTGGATACTGCTGCAGCGCATACTTGCAGTGATCCCGTTTGTCCTTATGACGCTCTGGTCCGGGAAGATCAACCTGGACCGGAAGCGAAGAGGGCATCAGTTCCTGATGCCCTTCATCGCGCTGATCTACTGCGTGATCGCGGTGATCTTCCTGCCGAGGATCTCCGCCTGGGTCGTCTCCATGGTCACGGCCCTCGCGAACATGCTCGCCGGCGTCCCGGTCATCGGCGCGTTTTTGTCCTGGCTGGTCGGCGCGCTGAATTCCGGATACGGCGTGCAGCTTCTGGTCAACACCCTGCTGATGCTGGGCTTCTGCATCCTGAAGATCCTGCTCCTCCCGGTCATTTCCCGGTTCTGGACAAAATTCAGGATTCTCTACGAGTCCACCACGAGTCATTTTTACGATGAAGTCAGCGGAAAGGCGCTGCTCAGGCCGGAGTTCGGCAACATGCGCGACCTGTTCCGCACGGTCTACATCACGGCCGTCGTGATCGGCGCCCTGGACTGCTTTGTCGTACTGATGCTGACCGACAACCCGGTATTCCGGCTTCCGTTCTACCCGGCCTTCGGCATTATCGTGCTCGGGGAGATCGCCTTCTTCCTGGCGGGCGAGACGCCCGGCGAATCAAAGGAGAAGGGACCGGAGAAGCCGGAGAGCCGGCGTACCGTGTCCGGTCTGGTCGAAGCCCTGCGCAAGACCTTCCGCGACCGGCTGCTGATGGATTCCGACGTGCCCGCCGGGGCACCTGTCCAGAAACACAACTGGCAGGAGGAGCTTCTGGAAGAGGACATGCTCGACCAGATCGCCGGCGCCTACTTCGGCAACATGCAGAGCAGCGGTCTGGATGTGGAGCCGGACTACGTGAAGATGGCCCGCGCCCTCATGCATCACCGGAGCGTCCTGGTCTACAATCCCTTCTACCGGGATCTGACCCAGTACCTTCTGCTGCCCATCTTCCATGAGCTGTTCGACCACAGGTCCGTGCTTATCGTGTGCGGCCGCCTGACCAATGAGGAGGACATCGTCGCCTGGATCAAGGACGGCATCGAGGAGGCGACCAACCTGCCCAAGCTGTGGAGAATCTCCGCGCTGGACGAAGATACCGTCGGACCCTCCGTGCCGGACATCGGCATCCTGGGGTTCCGCAAGCTCTATGATCTCGACAACCTGCGCGTAAACAGCAAATTCTTTGAGAAGACCGGACTTGTGATCCTGCTTGAGCCCTCCAACCTTCTGGGCACCGGGCAGATCGGCCTGCGCAGCATCGTGCAGTTCTGCCGGTCGGATTTCAAGGAGCTGACCTTCTGCGCGCTTGACCGCAATGCGGACGGTCTGGTGGACGCCCTCAGCCACGCGCTGATGCAGCCGATCACCGACGTCATCGCGGCGCCCTCCTCGGAGGAGGGCTATTACCGGATGTTCTGGCGGGCTGAAGGGCCCGGCGCCCAGAACCGCATCCTGCCGAAGGTGAGCCATTACATGGGCATCGGCGGCGAGATGGGGACGCTGGCCATGCACCAGGGCATGGATAACGTGCACTGGTTCGGCGGCAGCAAGATGCCGCTGCTCGACCTGCGCTGGAACATTGAGCAGTACTACGCGCCGATCTGCCAGTACATCCACTCTCCGAAGGAGCAGGAGGAGCTGGACAGGCGGTTCTGCTTCCATGAGGATCTGTGGACGGCCCCGTCCATCAAAGACGGCTTCCTCATGGTCGAGGACGAATTCAACAATCTCTTTGAGATGTCGAGGGCCTTCGCGGCCAGAATGCGCGGCGGCTTCATCAACATGCTCAGCGAGAGCTATATGCTGCGCGACTACATGTGCGACAACACGGAGCTGTTCTCCAACGATCCGAAGGCGGTCCCGTCCATCGTGCCGGACTACGCCAGAACGGAGCACAACTTCGTCATCCGCATGATGATGCTGATGTCCGTGACCGCGGTCCCGGAGAGCGTCCTGAGCAAGGAGCTCGCCCTGCACGGGATAGAGACCCTGAGCCCGGACGACAAGATGAAGGAGCTGATCCGGAAGCATACGGGCGAGGAGAACGTGGTCATCCACACCATCCGGGACGAAAACTGGGTGGGCAATGGCTACCGCTCCCGCTTTCTCTACGAGCTGGACAAGCGCTTCGTGGAGAACGTGTTTGAGAAGGATCTGCGCCCCGTCTACTACGTGGTGGAGAACGAGGAGACGCAGCGCTACCTGATGGGCAACCGCCTGATGGGGCATGTCGGGCAGTCCCTCCTGCCCGGGCAGTTCTTCTGCTTTGAGGGCAAGTATTACCAGGTGCGCAGCATCAGCAAGGACACCGGCATTATCGTGCGCCGGTCGGGCGACCATCTGACCGGCCGCAGCGTGTACCGCCAGCTGCGGACCTACACCTTCGGCAGGACGGCGCCGGTGGATACCGCCAGGATCCTGCGCGGGATGAAGCTGCGCAGCTACACCTCGGACATCGGGGCGATCACGAACGGCTATCTCGACATGAAGAGCAGGGAGTCCCTGCCGGACGCGAACCTGATCCGCCTGCAGGAGATCTCCATGCGGGAGCTGAGGAAGAAAGAGGTCCTTCGCGTGCAGATGGAGGACGCCTCCCCGGAGCTTCTGTTTACCTTCTGCGTGCTGCTTAATGAGCTCTTCGTCACGCTCTACCCGAACGAGGAAGCCTACATCCGCGCTGTGCCGGATATCCTTCCGGAGGCGGTGCGCAATCACCCGGACTATGACACCCGGATCAGGGCCCTCGTGCCCAAGCTTGCCTTCGAGACCTTAAGCGAGGAGGAGAAGAAGGGACCCGGCAGCCGCGAGCTGGCAGGGCCCGGCGAGCACTGCATCTACTTTATTGAAGACAGCAACATCGACCTTGGCCTTCTGGTCTCCATTGAGCGCAACTTCCAGCGGATCATGGAGATCCTGGCGGACTATCTCGACTGGTACCTGGATCCTGCCCGGAAGGGCCAGGAGACCGGGGAGACGGAAGGGACAGGCGGCGGGGCACCCTTCGGCGTGCCCGGCAGCGGGACAGGCGGCACCTCAGGCGGTACCTCGGGAGGAACCTCCGGAGAAGGCAGCGGGGATGAGGGAGAAGGCGGCGCCGGCGCCACAAAGGACGGCCCGCGCAGGAAGAACCCCTTTGCCGCGCTGATCGAATGGCTGCGCAG